>AUXO010759547.1_pt1 | contig 25706 bp, 42 predicted proteins | sample 768731 | NCBI WGS metagenome assembly AUXO01 (sample SAMN02715735, study PRJNA202380) | gut metagenome | biome: sheep rumen | host: Ovis aries | place: New Zealand: Palmerston North | reverse complement strand
AAAAAATTATAATTATCCTTTTCATATTGCTGCTTGTTATATATAACTTGATTTTTAGTCTTGTTCTTTTTTGAGTTCAAAGCCATCACCTCCTGTTAGTACATATTAGGTTTTCTGTTTAATTTTTGATATGCTTTCGCCATATCAGTTATATCTCTTTCAGTCTTAGGTTTTCTCAATATGCTGATTTCAAGTTGGTTCATTATATAATAATTATACGCAAGTGAACTATATCGGTCTTTTCTCGCCCCTGACAGTTCGTAAATTCTTATATTAGTACCCTTAATTTCATGCTGTAGTCTAATCAATTCATATACTAAAAACGTTGTTTCGATATAAGGGAGTTTATATTTTACTTGTTTGTCAGCAATCATTTTGTTATAACCCTTAATTTGAGTTCTCAATTTTTCTTCAATCTCCAATTCAGAAACCAAAAGATTTATATTATTATTTTTAAAAGCAGAACGAAGTAAAGTACATATCTTAGTATTGAACGTTTCGCTTGCCTTAATAGGGTGTATAACTTGTGGCGCTTTATCAACAGGACAACGTTCTATCATAGCTTTATCGTTACAGGTTAGTCTGCTTATACCTAACGCTGGGTACACCTTACCTAATTCATCATCGTACATATCTTGTACTAACAAATCAAACACGCCCTGTCCTGCACCAGCGGCATCTATTACCAAATCTGTGCATTTATAAGCATCGAATAACCTTCTTACTTTTAATGCCAATTTGTTTGTTAATAATCCTTCGTGAGATTCAAGATACACAATGTTTGCTGTATATGTATTTTTATTTGTAGGAATAGCATCGTTAATAATAATCGAACTTGCATCGTTCTTGTGCTTTTTAGAAGCCATAAGTGCTATGTCCACAGACAATATTCTTCTTTCGTTGGTAAGCAAATCTTGTATCTTAGAAAATTGTTTGTCGTATTGGTCAGGTGGGTATAATGCTGTTTGCAATTTTCTGCAATTAGTAACTGTTTCAGAACTAAAGAAACTTTCTTCACCATCACCTATTGGCAAGCAACACATTTCCATAGAGAATGTCATTTCATCAAAATCTGATTCTGACATTTCATCTTCAATTTCCACTCTCTTTTTCAGCCCCTCTTTTATAGCCATTTGATAAGGTATTGCACAAACAAAATATCCAGGTCTACCACCCAATAAATTAACTGTATATGCTTTAGATTTTTCATAACTCCAATGAGATTTAAACCAAGCAGAACTCATGTATATCTCGATATTAGTTTCAAGATATTCTTCTTTATCTTTATATTCAGGCAAATTTAAATAAGCTGGCTGTCTAGGATTACCCATGAATCTTTTAAGAACTGTTTGAATAGTATTTTTGTCAACCATACGAAATTCATCAATGACAAGAATATTTGCTCGATTTCCTCTAGCGCTGTCGGATGCGGTTACAACTTTAATCCATGAACCATTATGGAATATTATTTCTGCTTTATTTGTACCGACACTTGATTTTGCCATGTCAATTTCTCTACGAAGATTATCAGAACCCCAACTATATCTAACACAAAAATCGGTTAGTATTTTTTCTAAAACTTCATTAGCTTGTCCTCTTGTTCCAGAGGCAATACATATTTTTGTACCTGGGAACAAAATACAACGCACAACACAAAACAAGCTAGTTAACCATGTTTTGCCAATAGACCTCGCAGCCCAAAACAGAAAATGGTTATTGTGCATCATCGCGTAAATCAAAAATTTTTGGAATGTTTTTAATGTAATGTTAAGGTAGTCTTTTACAAATCTTTGAGGGTTACAGCGATAGAAACCACACCATGCAGCGATACCGTTCATAATACGCTGTGACTTCTTGTTAGCAATTTCTTTTTCTGATAACTTAACAGTCTGCACCATAAAATCACTCCTCGTCAATCAAAGAGGAGCTACCAAAAATTGCATCAAATAAAACCTCGTTGTTTTCTTCGTCTTTGTACTCAGGTCGTTGAACAGTGTATTTTTTTATATATCTATCATAAAGCCTAGATAAACCATTCTTCAATCCCATTACTTTTGCTAAATGCCCCTTAAAGAAAACGTCCAACATTAAGCCCAACTTATCTACGTCTTTTAATTCTTCGTCAGGCTCAGGTATCGGTCTTGTTTGTTCCCATTTGTCTATCAAAGTACCAAACGTTTGAGCTTCTGATACCGTTTCACCTTTATTTTGTTTTGGTTGCAACTTAGCTGCTTCAAGTTGTTTAAGATAAGTTGCATTAATGTCTTTGGTATCTTCACCTAGCCTTTGTGCTTTAAGAAGATTTAGCTGAGTGAAACAAATCTGTTTGAACATTTCTTCTTGTGATTTAGTTTGACACTCATGCCTTGTAACCCAATCATCATACTGTTCTTGTAGGAATACATAATCATCACTCGTGAAGCCTGTTCCAAAAAACGAAGTAGCTTTGCTTATGGTGTTAAGTCTTTTTACATCGTCATCATTGATTGAAGATTGCTTTTCTTCTTGTATTTCTTTTTTAGTTTTGTCAAGTTCTTCTTTAAGTGTTGAATTATAATTTTTCTTTCTGTACTGCACTAAATTCATTTGGCGTAAATAAAAGAGAACTAAACTATAATCGTCATCATTATCCCCAAAGCCATCTCTCAAACTTAATTCTCTTGATGCTTTTTCAAATACCTTGTCATTATAATAATAATCAAAAGCCATGCAAAATCTCTGCATGGCTTTACTATATGGATTTGCACATTTTTGTTTTCTATAATCTTCAACATAACTTTCATAAATGTCAACTATACAATCTTGACAATACGGTATTCTTTTGAAACCTTGATATAGAATACTATCGCTTTTGTAGATTTTATCTGTATTATCCAATTGTTTTCCGCAACACAAGCAATGTAAAACTGGTGAGTTAGAGTTTTTAGCATCAAGTGTTTGGTCAACATCATTGTCAAATTCAATCTTTTTTCTTCTTCCCATTTTTACACCACCCTTATTATTTAATCAATTGAAGAAATGAAAATTGTTCTAAGTCCTTTTTTCTTATCCCACAAAAATGACTGACACTTCTTTACTGCCCCTACATAACCATTCTGATGATGCCAATTATCTGTGCCAGTGAACGAAGATAAATTTCTAAATATTATTCCATTCGTTTCCTTGGTCTGCTCACTATGTAAATGTCCCATGTGCATTTCATGGTATTTTGTTCTGCCCCATGCTTCTCTTGCTTCAACTTGCATGATACCATCTATACGATTGCGCTCTTTGTCTCCATGCGCAAAACCTAAAAGGACATTACCAAATTCAATATATTTTCTTGGAGATGTATCAGTATTAACGATAACATTTTCGTTGTTATGATAATAACATTCTAATGCACAAATCAAATGATATGATGACAGGAAGTCATGGTTGCCATTTACACAAAATACTTCGACAGGCGCAATCTCAGAAAGATTATTAATATTCTCAATCAAACATTCAAGACCATATTTAAACATTAGTTGTGGACTTAAATCAGACACTTGCCTAGTTCCTGCCGTTGTATTTCCTTGTATATTATCAATATGCAAATAGTCATTACCGATAGGGAATATGATTTTTTCTATCGGCATAGTTTTGACTTGTTCGATAATATCATTTATAACGTAGGCAAATCTTTCTTTTGCCAAATTATAATTATAAGGCTCTGCTACATCTTCTGAAAAACTTAATTTTCCAAAATGAACGTCTTGTATTGGTATCTCTAACATATAGCCATTACAGTTATTATTCTTCTTTGATACAGTTGGTCTGTTATCATTTGTAATTAATTCATTATAAAATGATTTAATATAATCGAAAGATAATTCATTGGTAGGTTTGGCTGTCAAGAACGAAGCATATAAAGTAACAACACCATCATCTCGACTGACAACTTGTCTAATGTTATTCCTGACACTAACAACTTTCCAACATGAACTGTCAAAGCCGTGTGCTTTTAATAAATACTCAGGGTCTTTGCATTGATGTTCATTCATTTCTAAAAGTCTTTTGCTTGAATATGAACCATCTTTGTTAATTGAAACCTCACGATTATTTATCGGTGATACATTTTCGGATATGTTTTGTTGATTACTCAAATAATTGTTTCTTTTTAAATATTCATACACAAAGTATCCACCAAAAATACTACCGTTTGCCTTACGTAGCGTAACAGAAGATATTGGTAATTCATACATATCAACTATTTCTTGCCAATCAATATCCTCTACTCCATTTTTCTTATCAATAATAGTTTGTAAGCATTTTTCATATTGCTCTTTAGTCAAACCATTCTGATTTATTTCTTGAATTATATCCATATTTGTATCACCTTTCTGTTTTTAATTATATTTTACTTATTGCGAGAGGACAGAATTGAACTGCCAACTTAGCCTTATGAGGGCTACGAGATACCTTTTCTCCACTCCGCATATACGAAAGGTAAGATTTTACTTACATCTACCTTGTATTTCATATACTGGTTGTTTTAATTAAACTACTTTCGTGCAATGGCGGGGACAGCAAGAATCGAACTTGCGACGCTATGCTCTTCAGGCATACGCTCTACCAACTGAGCTATATCCCCATAGACCATCACCGAAGTGACAGTCTGAAATAAGAAAGGTGTAAAATATGAATACTAACAACAAAAGCTGCCACTATTGCGACAGCTCTGTGTTTATATATAACAGCGTTAAACTGTATATATCACTTTGGATTTTTACTTATATCTTCGATAAAACTTCTTGAAAACTCAGCTTTGGGTTTTATGTACGCCTTATATCTTTCTTTCTTCCCTGAGAAATTATTTATCTTAATTCTTTCAGGAACGTACTGCGCTTTTATTAATATACCTTTGAATATCTTCATTACAATCGAACACTTTTCGTTAGTCTTATATAAATTATCTTTTATTAAATCTTCAATGTTCTTGAATATTATGCCAACCATTTTCTTGCTACAATTAGTTGTTATAAGCAAGGCAAATAAATGTCTGCTTTCTTTTTCTGATAATTCAATGCCAGATTTTTTTATCTGACTAATTATTTCTTGTACCAATTCTCGATTAGATTTGTCAACTACCGACTGCATAAAATCTTGTCTTGTTATCTTTTTGTTTTCCATATTTTCTCCTTCTCTCCATATAGGGTTTTTTTACTATACCTAATATAGGGGTGTTTTTTTTCTTGTTTATAAACACCCCTATATTAGGGACTTTTATTTTGTTTTACATTTATCACATCTGCATGATTTACTTCTTATGTCTACCTCTATCCACTTGCCACATAATGTACATTGAATTTCTTTCGTAGGTTTTTTCATCCATTGCTTTAAATTGCTTAACAGTATATCACCGTAGCAATTCCATAAGATACCCTTGTTCTTATTATCTGTCCGATACAAATATTCAGTAAGTATATCAGCTATCTCTATATCTGAATAACCTGTCTCAGACATTTTGGATTTGACAATTTTAATCATTTCTTTGTATCTCAAATATTCTCTTAGTCTGGCATTCGTCCAACTGCTTCTCGGAGAACCCCCTTCAACTAATTCTTTGAGTTTATAACTATAATCTCTCACTATTTCTGAATATTTTTGAATTACAGGATTTGTGCTTTCATCAACATAACAAAATTCATCGTACATCAATAACGTATAATCAGGTTTTTCTAATCTTCTTGTTTTACCTTTTTGATTTATATACTTATGACTAATCCTTGGATTGGGAATTACATTACTCAATTTATTTACAAAACTCTGATTAGTTATTTCAACTTGGTCTTTTGTTTTATCTTTTGCATAAATAAAGAAATGAGGAAGTTTAAGTTTAGTAAATTCTTTAATATCTTCTTTTACTTCCCTAGGATATTTAGGCATATACAAAGTTTTAGCCATGTCAATGACAAAATTATTCATACAGCATAATCGTTTAATACAATTGATTGCGTGCTGTTTATCTTCATGTGACCCCGAAATAAAAATCTCACTATTCCAGATTTTAGATATATTATTACTAAACTGCCCAATGTTACCGCCAGTAAATGCAATAGTAAGATTATTGTAAATCTTATCTTTGCTGATTTGAACCGCAGGAGCTTTAGCCATATTATAATACAATGGAACAATATCATATTTCAGAACATTACGTTTTGCAACCTCGATAATAGTTTGATTTGCGACAATTAAGCCGCAATCTCCATCGTTGTCAAACATGAGAACTTTACTAATCAAATCAAAGCTACTCGTGTATATAGCATTAGTGCAAAACCATTTCCTTAGTTCTAACTGATGTTCATTATCATTAGTGGCAACGTTATTTCTGATAGCGTGTTCCATGAATAAATGCGGCGACCTTAGACAGTCAAGCTCTTTTTGCTGTCTGAACAACCAACAAAAAACTTCTCCATCATTGAGTAGTCCATTGGGAACTTTTACTCCCTGAAACCAATGCTCACAGGCTGCATATAAATCAGGAAGCAAAAAAGTATATTTCCCGTTAATCTGTAATTTGCCAGCTTTGTATTTCTTTATTAAACTATCCTTTATGTCTTTGAGCTTAGAACGAATATAGCTATCGTTTAGCAATTCAGGATATATTTGAATTGCTTGCTGTAATGGTGTCATATCTTCTGTGCGTGTATATGGCGTAATTCCCAACACCTGTTTCACTTTGTTAACAGAAGTACACATTTCAGTTAAAGTGCTAATTGAATCATAAGCTATATCGGATATTTCATCATCTGTTATATCGGTGAGACTTTGTAACATTTGATAATTTATCGTTGCATTTTTTATCCTATCTTGTTCTGGATTAGTAAAACCAGCTTTGCAATTATATCTTTTAAAATTATCTTTGTACTGCCGCCAATTATCATAATACTTGTATAACTTAAACTGACTTTTTGTAAATATAACTTGTATGTTTTCTTTGATTACGTCATGCTCTATGCCATAAATATCCTTTACCACAGGAGAACATTCTTTTTCTTTGATAAACGACACAAAGTCAAATACACCTAACAAGCCTTTTATCCACGGCAAACGAACCATTTTATTTTGTTGACGCACATCAAAAGCATCTGGCAAAATCATTCCACAACCATCGGTATGCGTAATCGGTACATAATCTCTTTTTCTTGTGATTGAAAAATCTTTTTCATCGACAAAATCAAAATCGCCTAACACATTAGTCTCAAAGTCATCTATAACAATTGTTTTATCAATATCAAATTCTTTCCATTCATCGGTAGCCGAATTATTTAAAGCTGTATAAGCTAAGAACTTATTTGAATTGATTCCACCTTTGTCATTTATTATATCAATAGACAATCCGCACATCATAGTTTTTTCTATACGCTGCCATGTACTTGCCTTTATAAAAACAACTTTCTTAGTTCTTATCTGTCCCGCCGATGCCGTAAGAAATATATATTTTTCTCCTTGAAAATAAAACCCATTACTAATAATATCTTTAAGAATGTCAAAGTAATAAACCTGAACTACAATTATTTCATCAGACAAACAATCAGGAGTAAGACCAATAGCTCTTGTCAATGCCGACTCAAATACAGATATGACTTCTTTCTGAGAAACACTATTATCTATCAAAATTCTTGGACAGTATCTTCCATTGCTTGAAATATTGCAATCAACTTTACGTCTGAGTAAGTCTAGTAGTTCTTCTTTGGTTTGCTTGATTAGCACAAGTTTATGTTCGATTAATTCTTTGACCTGTTTATATCTGAGTGCTAATGTCATTACAGCCTTATAATCATCATTCTCAAATTTATCATAATCAAATTCGTCATCAATGATTAATTTCAAATCAGCATTGGATATTCCGTATTGTTGTAACTGTGTCACAATTTCTTTTAGCCCAACAATGTTCTTCTTTGCTTTTTTTATTTTCCTATTCTTTTGAAGATTTGTAGCATTACCATTTATCAATTGATTACGCTCAACTCTGAGTTTATGATTTTTCTTATGAAGCCTTTCCTCGTGTTTAGAATAGAAATTACCAGTATCACAACTGTATATTTGTATTTGCGTATCAAGCAACCATATCACCTCTCGCACAAAGATATATGTAACATAAGACCATATATCTAAAAAATAAATCATTCGTCATATATTCCAAAATCTTCTAAATAGTCAAAATAATCTTTTGCATGACTTCTAAAGTCAAAACCACCTTTAAACCCGCCTAACTCTGAATTGAACGTTCTTGTGTCTGGTGGGGGAAGAAAGTCTTTCTCAGATAAAACAACTATATTGTTAGTTCTTTTTTTATTCTGATTATCATTATCATGTTGATGTTTCATTAGTACCACCTCCTGCCTTTAGTATACATCTTTCTAATAAAGCCTTGTATATTTCCTTTAACTTTGATTTCTGTTTATTTATATTTGTTTTATAGTAATCTTCACCCGATGCAGTTAGAACTCCATTTGTATCTCTCTTATATACGTTAGAAAAAATATGAGTGGCTAGATTAAATCTTCCTGAGATATATTCAAAATCTTCTGAATAAATAATTCCCAAATCATTGAGTACGAATATTGCCTTTTGAACAGCATCATCTCCAATGCCAATGTCGGTCGCAATATCTCGATAAAAACAATCAAACGCTTCTATATAATCTGTGCTAACGTTATTAATGGGAATGCGTAGTCTAAGATACGCAAGAACAAGTATAACATTTGCCTTGTTAATCGGTTTATATTTATCTGTATATTTATCTGATTGATAATGAATTATCTTGTCTATTTCATCAAGAAATATCTTTGCAAAATGTACTTCCGTAGGAAGTTCATTAAAATTAGCCTTAAATAGATTATACTTAATTCTCTTAGGATTTTCGATTATTTTATTGTTAATAAATGCTTCAATTGTTTCAATCACTCGTTTATAACAATTGTTTTTCCTCGACCTTGACAGTGGGTTTCTTCCTAACCAACGACATATTGAACTGCAATCATATTGTACTTGTGAATTGTATTTCATTTCAGGTTTGTTACAATCACCAATCCATGTCAACCAATCAAAAGATTGAACTACAGGAGTTATTACAGAATCTTTCCTCAACCGACAATAAATAGCAATTCTTTCAGGTGGTAATTTAGAATCAATAATTAAACTTTGCGGGATTATAAAAAATATTTTTTCTTCGTTTATTGGTTTAATATCTGTTGTCATAATTATTATCCTTTCGTAATAAACTACATAAACTTTGTGCATGTTCTTGAATTACATATACAACCTATCTATATTTTATACTTATTTATCTTAAATGTCAATAGATAAAAATAAAATTTACAAATTGTTAATATATGTGAACGGTTTTTCTTTTGATATTTGCTGTACAAAAAAATGTACACACTATTATTGAATATATAAGTTGTCATAAAACATTTTATATGCAAATTAATCAGTGACCCCTCATAGTGACCGTTGTCTTACTATCAACAAATTATATCTTTTCTTCCTGCATGAACCTAAGAATAATATACAATACATAAGAAAGAAAAGACAATTATCCTCCACCCATCACAATCTGGATTTGGTCAGCATCAGAAGTGGGTCAGTATTAAATAAGAAACAGCTTGTAGAGAGCATGTAATTTATAGAACGAGTTGTCTTGCTGCTGAGTTTACTTTTCTGAGAACATCTGTTTATTATAAACCAATCTTAATTAAGAATGTCTTTTATTAAGAATGTTTCTTATTAAGACTGTCTCTGTAATTATTAGACTTATCTTTAAGTCGCTACGCTCCTGCTCACTCCGTTCGCTATTACTCACTCCGTTCGTATGACTTCACTCACTCCGTTCGTTCGTCAATTCTTCTTTAAAAAGAAAATAGTTATTCTTTAAAAAGAAAAGTTCTTCTCTGACAGAAAACTATTAAGGCAGAAATCATTAGAGGCTTATCGTTGTTTCTTTAAGAAGAAATAAGTATTCTTAAATAAAAAATAAAGTTAGTAAAAATGATAATGTTCTTGACTTGCATATGTACTAACTATCTGAAATCAATTTTAAGCCACCTAGGAGGCTCTGTATTAAGTTTTATAGCATAGGGTAGTAATCTTACCCTATGAAAAATAAAACGTCTTAAAACAGCCTTAGATTTCGTCTGAGAGCATTTTAGATTTTTGAACGATATTTTTCTGTTAATAAGTATCATAAAGTCGTTAAGCATCATAAATGAGCCACAGATATAATTTCAATTTTATAAACTAATTTCATTAACTAATTTTATTAATGCTTTCTTTGTTCGGGAAATTTCAAAATCTGTATTTACAATAAATTTTCTATCTTCGATAAAAATATTTTTATACTTACATTTATGTTGTTTTTATTTTAATATATATTATTCGATAAAACTAATATCTCAATAAATGCCTATTTCATATTTTTATATGTAACATAAAATAACCCTATATTAGAGTTATTCATTTTTTTACTATATACAAGCCGATTGGAGCTGCCCTAATGGTTCGAGATATGATAAATATTTATTCGGTAAAAGCAATATTTTTATTTACTGAAAAGTAATCTATATTAGGTTTGATTTGGTTTTATAAAATCGGGTGTTAAATTAAATATGTAATTAAAGTAAAAAAGGGAAGTGACCAGTGTTAAGTAGCGTGGAAATGATTAGAAGTAAATCTGAAATAGAATTTTTGAAGTAGAGCTTTTTAAAAATAGAGTTATGATAGCTCTTTATGATGGCTCTTGGGTAGACTGGATAGATTGTATAGATTGGATAGATTTTGGAAAAATAGTGGTGATGATGTGAAGTAGGTAGGGGATTTAAGTGTACAAAAAAGCGGTCAAAAAGTTTTAAATAGCCCGTATTTATGCTGTTTTAAATAGTGAATGTGATATTATGTGTTTTTATCACATTCATCTGTCAAGTATCTTTACTTTACATTATATAAAATTGGTATGCGACAGAGCATTCACACTGTCAAGTATTTTTACTTGACAATAGCATCTTCGAAGTCGGTATTTAAGATGTGATATATTTGTAACATTCATTTTCTTGTATATATTATACGCCGTATAATATTATAAAATGTAAAGTAGTTAGCTAGCTAACTATTAGTTAACTAACTACTTAATCATTGTATACCAAACATTATTCAATAGTTTACAATACATCAATACCCTTATTATACGAACATATGTTCTTATGCTTCTGGTATTGATGTTTTAGCCCCCGCCCAGATCTCCCCCGAAAAAAGAAGTTGTATATAATCGAACATTTGTTCTAATAATTCGCTTTTTTTATTATAATAGTATACTGCATATTGTATTTATTAATCATATAAAATACAATATATAGTATTATATGCTAGAGCTACACCATACCATTTTATGCAATATATACAACTCAAACATATAATTACATAAATAAACACAACAAATTACACAAACTCAAAAAATATTGAAATAACCGCTTGACAAACAATTGAGAACGTGATATAATAAGACCATACCAAACAGAACACGACAAACAGAAGTCAAGCGAATAAAAAACTTTTTAAAAAGTTGAAATAACCACTTGACAAACAATAAAAAGTGTGGTATAATAAAGGCAAGTTAAGAGAAGTGAGAACGACTTAACTTGCAAGTATCTTGAAAATGGTAAATAATATCACTTCTGACTGTTTAAAAAGTCGGTTGTAAACGATTTGTGTTTAGTGCAAAGAAGTATTAAAAATGTGAGTAATAAAAACTATTCACAAATAGTTTACAAATAACCACTTGACAAAAAGTCGAAAATGTGATATAATAAGACCATACCAAAAAGATACAACAAAAATAACATAAGTAGCCGTTAATGGACGTGACCAACTGCGATAAGCTGCGGGGAGGAGTAGTATCTTATTATCCGCAGATTTCCGAGCTACATGTTATAAAAATAACATAGTGGTTAATAGGGTGTAGGCTTTTTGCTCTACTGATGGAAGCCCGAACACTGCGAGTATGAGGATGCCAGATGGTGAGGTAGTGGCTCACCATAGCTGCGAACATACGATACTAAAATGTTATTAAACAACTTTCGACTTACCTTTTAAGGTGAATGGAGCGAGAGGTCTAGGTATACCCTCGACTTACCACAGTAATAGTGGTGGATGGACTGAGTGTTTACACTCGGAGTATACCATAAATCCAACTTGGAGTTGTTACCGCATGATAGAGGTTTATCTATCCGCATATGGTCTGCGTGAGGTGAATTTTTCACCATGACCATACAAGCATCTTGAAAATTGAATAGTAATGGCACTAGGGTCAAAGCTCTAGCTGCGCCTAGAGGTAGTATCTAGGTGAGTGAAAGCTGCTGAATTGTGCGACCACAGCAGGAGATAAACTGCAAAAATGCGACCCAGAGGACTTAATGAGAACGTTGGGATAACGTGCCGTTAAGTCCTCGTTTAAAAGCTATGAGGAATGGTCTGGGCTTATAGATGCACTAACTAGATTTGTTTTAGTTAGAGTTTATGCGGTACGCATGAGCTGTAACTAGGTCAAACCTAATTTCGACTATTGGAGGTAACTACAATGACAGTAAAGAACATAAGCAACAGAAGCGGGCGTAAAGTTCCTAATCAGTTCATAATCAGGGACGATGCAACAAACAGGACAACGTTCCAGAGCTATGACAGTATGATAGCCACTATCGACTATCAAAGCAACACAATAACTCTCGGCAAGAGATGGGACTACTCGACCACAACAAGCAGATACCGTAACCAGTTCTTTGACGAACAGGGTTTCTCTGACCTTGCAAGTACAAAAGCACTGGCTGATGCTCTGAAAACAGGCAAATATGAGGACTGGACTATCATTTCAACGTGAATGGTCTGGACTTATAGATGAAAAGCCGAAACAGAGGGCGCACGCTCTCTGTCTGCATGAGATAGCGACTTATGCACTGATGATGGCAAGCTAACTATCACAGAACCGCTGTACGATGACGAATGGAGTGTGTTATTATGAGCAAGATGGAAAAATTCACAAGGCAGTATTGCCGCAAGCATGGTATCAGATACCGCATGAAGTCAATAGGACTGATGACAAATCAGCTCTATCTGTTTAACCCCTGTATCAAGCACTATCAGTATGTTGCATACTGCGTGGAAGCTCTGACAGAGAATCAGATTATCAAGTGCATAGAGGATTTTCTCGCACAGTATGGCAAGTGAGGTATAAGCTATGATAGCTCTAATCAGGAGAATACTTCACAAGAGGAACAGAACAACAATGGCAGATGAAGCGGCTTATTACAAGTCGCTTGCTGCTTACTACATGGAGGGATAATCATGCCTGTAAAGATAACAAAGAGGACTGTTGACAATGCTATTATTGACAGTCTTTTTGATGCAAGAGGATGGACTGACAACGACCATACTGCACTCAAAAGAATAATAGCTGACCTTGAATTTAAGGGCGTGGAATATACTATGAGCGCATACGTCCAGAAACTTTACAAGGAGGTTTATGGTAATGACTAAAACACAGATAGAAAAACTCAGAACAGCTATTGTAGCTCTGCTTACCGAATATGATGTACTCGGAGACTGCACTATTTATGCCAATGGCAAAAGATGGATATACGGCTATAAAGTCAGTGACGATGCTTATGAATTGGTACTGACTGAAAAAGTCGAGGATAACATAGATGTCAAGGAATATCTTGAATACTGCAATTCTGACACTATCAGCATAACTTTTGATGGTAGCGGATTGTACGGTATTCTGAATTATGACATAGATGACAGAGGATTTATCGAAAGATTTAATGTGCTGCTTAAAGAGTATGGGCTGTACTACGAACAGGGATTTGCGTGGAGTCTATCTCTGTATGAGATATAAGGGGGAATAGCTATGAAGATAGTTGACTTAAACGGCAAATATGTTCTGTTGTCGATTATGGGGCATATTCTGCACACTGAACATGATTATCCTGCTATGCAGGCATATTGCAAGAATAATTTCGCTGCAAGTTATAAATCTATACAGGAGGATTTTTCTCACCCACTGTATGATACAGAGCATGAAACGTATACCACAGAACGTGCATTGGAGATAGAATATAACTCTGATGCAGAAAAGCAAGAAGAATACGGAACTTTCCGAAATTGGATGCGTGAAATAACAGGTAAGAACGGAACTATGAAATGGCTCTAAGGAGGATAGCTATGGATAAAATATATACACCGCACAAGGAATACACTGTCGAGGATTTTCAGATTGAAAATGTCATAGAGACAGTTGAAGGCTCATGGAATGGATATTACTTTGATGTCAACTATTCCACCATTCTCACAAAGTTGATACAGTCGGCAGGAAGGTTCTGCAAATACTATGCCTCTGACCTGTTCATTAGTTGGAGGTGCGTGGATAAAGACCTCCATAATGCAGAAGTAGAAAATAAAACATACCTGTTTGGTATGCGGAAGATGGGTGTAGACCATGATAGTTATATCCTGTCAAGAAGAAATCAAGGATATATCTCCGATGTGTACAGTGAAATGTATAGACTCGACATAACGAGGAATGAAAACAAGGTTACGCTGACATTCGGAGAAATAATAAGTTACTAAATAAGATATAAGGAGGAATAACTATGGGATATGTACGCAAAACAAAAGATGAATGGGTTATTATGTGTAACAATGGTTACGGTTGGGAAGATATTGTGCATTATGACTCATACAAAGAAGCTAGAGAAGATTTTAAGGCATATATAGAGAATGACAAAACAGCATCGTATAAGCTGATTAAGAAAAGAGTGCAGAAGAAAGCGTAAATCGGAGAAATAATAAGTTACTAACTTTAGATGCTGATAGCCGATACATCAGCAATGGTGTATCGTAATGAGCATTTAAGGAATAATGCTTGTTTGAGACTAGGAATGGAGTGTTGAAAAATGAATTATTATTTCAGAGTATATCTGAACTACGGACAACAGGAATGTGTATATGTGTCAGAACTATTTGACACTAAGTCAGAAGCGGAAGAATATGCACGTTCATGTGAAGATGATAGCCATTTTGCGATGGTCTTTGAATGTTAGGAGGATAAGCTATGAATAACGTTATGGAAAGCCCAAAATATCCAAAGAAGAAAATCAGGGGAACTATTTACTATACAATGGACAAATATCACCCCGATTATTGGTACACTCTGCCTGTAACAGACAGAGACAAGGTGCAGGAGTTTTCTGACACCTATATGTTCGATGTCAACAATCCCAGAAGTATGCAGTATGGAGCTACTATGGAACAGATGAAGGCTTATATTAAGCATGATTTGATGCTTATAGCAGGAGGTGGATATACTGCTGCCCATATTCACAATATCAGATTTGAGTTCAAAGAGGTCTAAACAGGGAGGATAACTATGATAGAAAATAAAGTATTGTACAGAACAGAACACAATCCATATACAGGAAAATGGGAATGTATAGCACTATTCCCTGAATTTCCTGCTAATTTTGGTAGAATAGTTTACTATCATCCGAATGAAGGTTGGGGAGAGTGCGACATTGAATACTACTATAAAACAAAAAAGGCAAAGCCCGAAGATTATGCAGAACTGCACAAGTATCTGCTGAATGAGTTTGAACATCCTACGGATGGGGAAGAACCAGAAACGTTAATAGTTAGACAAAATATCAGAAAAGATATGACTGACAAAGCATGGTCATTAAGAAAAGCAAACTAGGAGGATTATATCATGGAGAATATTATACAGTTAAAGGACATCAATACACCTGTTGTCAAGAAGAAAGTTGTTATGTTCGACAGCACAGGGAATAAAGCTGTCTATCATAACAAGGAAGTCAGACAGGTAACAGGAAGTATCTACATCGGAGAAATTGAGGGTACTGCTTATTACAAATATTATTCTGCCTATGCTATATTTGGTGACAGAATAGGTCTGTATGTAGGAAGATTAACAGACACCGAGAGAGTTGACAAGATAGAAGAACTTATACCTAAGAGTCATCTGTCTAGTTTTGATGATTATATAACAGCTATTGAATACAGGATAGCTAATAATAAATGGATAAACTGCGTAGAAAGGGAGTACGTTAGAAATTACAGACCTGACCTTGTGGCGAATATTGAAGTAGCCAGAACCGCATATAAAGCAAAGCAGGAAGAACAGCGAGAGGCGCGGGCTGCCGAACGCAAAGCGGAGAGAATAGCAGAAGCAGAACGCTGCAATGCTGAGTTCATGGAAGTTATAAACAAGGCTATTGCTGTACTTAAAAACGGTGGTCGTGTGGAAAATGAGTATATGGACTTAATGGAAAATCCTGATGAAGCTGGTTATCACGAATACAAGCATTACACTACATTCACATACTTATTCGATAAATACGGAATAAAACTGCCTATCCGCACAAGAGGATTTGTCATTGACAGATTGGCAAGTGTAACCTATAATGCGGAGAAACAGAGTATGCAATACTCTTATATAAGAAAAGGTAATAGCAAGGGTAGTAGCAAGCTCTATGATTATCTGTATACCCTTGTTGATAAGATAAAAAACGAAAGTGAGGAAGTATAGGGATAGACTTACATACTATGGGCATAGGATAAACTGTGCCTATAAATGTGCGCCTATAAAATAACACTCCTATTAGTCGAAACAGGGGAGAATATAATCCCCTGTCTATACAAGTTGACAACTTGTATACTGACGATGACAAGTCAGGGAGTGAGTCAATATTAAATAATATATTTAAGGAGTAGTGATTTTTTATGAGTTTGGAAAAGGCAAATATTACATGGACAGCAAAGCAGCTTGGTGCAATGGTTAAGAGTGGAAAGATTAACTTTGACCATATTGTACAGAGAAGTTATGTATGGGAGAGGTCAAGAAAGTCTGGTCTGATTGAATCCATGATTATCGGATACCCTGTGCCGCCTATCTTTGCAAAGAGGATAGATGATGGAACAGGCAAGCGTGGAGGAAATATATACTACATCATGGATGGCAAGCAGAGATTGAGTACTGTCAAGGAATATCTGAACGATGAATTTGCGTTGACAAATCTTGCGCCCATTACATATCACGATATGGAAGAAGGGGAAGAAATTACTGTTGATATATCCGAAAAGAAGTATTCGGAACTGCCCGAAGCTGTACAGGATATACTGAAAGATACTACATTTAGTGTAACATACTTTGATAATCTTTCGGAGGATGAAGAAAGAGAATTATTCAAGAGACTTAATGCAGGAAAACCGCTGTCTGCTAAGTCTAAGATGCTTGCTTCATGCAGAGATATAAAGGGTCTTATGGATATAGGTAAGCATGAAGTATTCACAGAGATGCTTACGGAGAAAGCACAGAACAACAAGAACCAGGTATCTATTGTAGCAAAAACTTATATGATGGCTTTCAAAAATGTGGAGATGGGAGAAGTTGCTTTCGATAATAAAACGTTCTCTGCACAGATGGAAGAAATGTCAATAAGCGAAGCGGAAAAGTCCATACTGATACAGATATACAACAAGATACATGAAGTCCATGAGGAACTTGTTGACAGAAAGGAAAAGAAAGTTGCAAAGAAGCTCTATACAGAGACACATCTTGTATCACTTGTACCTTTCTTCAAAAAGGCTGTTGAGCAGGACATTGATAATAATACAATGGCTGATTGGCTCATGGAGTTTTTCAATACTGAAAACGGCACGTCAAACAGCGAAGAATATAATAAATGTTCTGGTTCTGGTGTTGCCCGTAAGGACAATGTTATGGGGAGACATGAAGCTCTGGAAGAATCATTCAATGAGTTCTTTTCAGAAGATGACGATGAAACAGAAGATGATGAAATAGAAGATGACGATGAAGAATAATTGACAATGAGGGCTGCTGCTTAATGTGGCAGTCCTATTTAATTAAAGGAGGATTACCATATGAAAAAGCATACAGTTATAAAAAGAGAGTGCGAAGAAAATTATAAGGCAATAAAAGAAGTTAAGGAACTGATACATGGTAAAGAAAGAAATCAGAAGATGATTTTAGACTCTATGTTTTCGTCTAAAGAAGGCAGAAAAGTCCTCAAAAAAGAAGATGAAGCATATCAGGAGTTGCACAATGAGCTTGTTTCTCTTTACCTTAAAAGAGATATTTTAGAAGAACAGCAAATAGTGTTAAGCTCAAATTATGAATACTCAGTATGTAAATTTGTTATTCCTGTTATCTGCGAGGTAATGAACAAGTATCTCGGAAAAAGAGTAGGAGAAAAGACTACCGATAAAATCAGGAATGAAGTTTATGAAAAAACAGGATTTAGGTTTTATTGGAGTTCTCAGTACAGTTGCAGATTGTCTATATATGATAATGGAAATTTTCGCATAGAATTGTATGTGTGCTGGGATAATAATAATACCAACAATTTCTTCGAGGAAGAACTTACAGAGGGGAAAATCAGAATACATGATAATTATATCGAAGATGTGGAAAGTTATGTCAAGCAGATGCGTGAAGAACGTAGCAAACTTAAACAGGCTATGGAAAATCTCAATTCAATGATTGACAGATACAATGAGAAGTGCGTTGGAAATATGCACTATTATAGTAGGTATTATGATAGATAAGGAGAAATAAATATGATTTATGTTTATATTGTTTGTTCTAATAGGGAAATATATTTTCCAAAGTTTTTTCAGACCCTCAAAGAAGCTCAGGCAGAGATGGAAAAAGATTTTGATGCTATGATGGGTGATGCTCTTGGAGAAATTGACGAATGTACAAGCGGAGAACTGAATGATATGTCAGCGTGGGTAAATGCTGATGATAATGAGTTTCAATGGGATGCTCAAATATTCAAGGTTGATAAGTCTAGCCTGTATAATATTATAGGAGGATAATATGCTGACAGTAGCCATGAGCAGATAATGTTTGTGGCTGCGAGTGAGAATATTATACGACTAAATTTGTAAAGGAGTGTTGATTGTGATTAGGAGTTATATTTACAAGGAAATTAAAAATGCTTGCACATTCAAAGAATTGCTTAATATTAGGGACAAGATAATTCGTGCTGAACATTTTGGTCATTTAGACTCTAAAAGTGTTGATATACTTTTGATGTGTTGTGAAAAGCGTTTTGATAAGGAGTGTTGAAAATGAAACCATATAAAGGAAAAGAAAAGTATTCAGGATATGCGTTAGCACATATTGAAGCTAATAATATTAAGTGTCATCATTATATGTGGTGCGCACAGGTATTAAAAATCGACATCTGTAAAATAGATGGGAAGATACGGAAATTCAATGTTAATACGCATGAGGAGGAATTTTAATGACTCTGTATTAGGGTTAAAAAATGGTAAAATAAGTCATAAAATAGTTATTTTAAAGGAGTAATAAACATGAACAGATTTAGCAAGATAGAACGTGTGTATGTTTATAATGATAAATACGGAAACCGTTTGTATGACGTTCATTATAAGTCACATTTGCGGAGAGTATTCCGTAGTTTAAGTGTGCCTAAAATAATACTTAACTTCATTCGTTGCGGAAATTATTCAAAGTACAAGGATGACCACCATGTAAGATATGTAAATAAGGAGTAATAAAATGTTGTTGTGTAAGCATTGCATTGAAGCAATAGAAAGCAGAGGCGAAAAAATTATATACGACCATTGCACTTATATAGAAGCAGAAGAAGCGGAAGAAATGGAATTAAAGTGTGAATGGTGTTATGAAGTTGACACTTTATATAAATGTCAGATACTTGATGATTAAGGAGGTTCAATTATGCTGTTAAAATTTGCTACAAAGAGGAATGTTAATGGCAATAGACTTTATATTGCTATTGATACGGAAAATAAAATATATAGTAAGCAGCCTAGTTCATGGATATGTAAAGGAGACTTCATAGAAATAACTAAGACAGCTTTAAGACAGATAGAAGATAAAGCAAAATCAGATAATTATACATACGTTGATTCGTTATAGGAGGAATGATTATGTCAAGAACAGGTAAAGGGAAATATCCTTTGAGATATATTCCTGTAAGTAAAAGAGAACAATTGCACCTTGACTACTATCCAAACTTTCATGCAAGCGGAAGTATAAGCGGTATGAGAAAACAGTTTTACGGAGATGAAGCTCTGCTTGTTCGCTGTGGAAGTTATATTTATAATGTGAGTAGAAATTCTAAGTTATATTGGGAATATGCCCATTGATAAAGAGGTGAATATTTTATGGTAGATTGGTATGGAAGATGGACGTATGAACCGAATATGCCAGAAGAAAAGAAGTGTGATTGTGATAGACTTGCAGACTGGATAACATCAACAGGCTATAAGGTGAAAACAAGCATTGAACACCTTACGGAAATGATTATCAGTTATGCAGAAGATTGGTATAGAAGTGAACGTGAGGACTGGGAATATAATTTTGAAGATGTTGTTGAGTACGTGGAAAACAGTGGTGGCATAGAGGACTTCGATTGGAGTGATACATAATGACAAAGAGGGAAATTAAAGAGCTAACCACATCGGAGCTGATACTGACTCTGGTTATGAATGACAGACAGGCTTGCATTGAGGTGAACTCACATAGAGGACTGATAAAGAAAACGGAAACTGAAACCGACAAGTTGTTAGTAGAGTGTAAAAGCAGAGGACTTCTTGCAGAACAGGAAATTGAAAAGATATTAAGCTAATAGGAGTGACACATAATGAAATACAGAGTAACGAAAAAATTTCTTGATGGAATACTGGAAGGCATGACCACCAAAGAAGATACAAATGTTGACTATACACTCGGAAAAACGTATACAGAAGCTATCACTGGAAATCGCTATGAAATCATAGGAATATATGTGTATGCGGAATAAGGAGAATTATTATTATGAACAGATGGAAACATATATTAAAGAATGGAAAGAAATTAAGAGAAGCAATTAATGATGATGATAATGTACAGACATTAGAAGCTCTAAAAGAATGTTATAAAGAAATCAACAGAATAATGTTGTCAGCATTCGATGACGATGATTTGGAGAATGTACTCTCTGAAATAGACAATCAGTTAGATAACTGTGAGAATTACGAAGATTATGATATGACCGAAGATGATGTTCAGGATGAAATTAATTATATGTTAAGGCAGTTCTACGACCTTTGTGATGATTTAAGAATATGGATTGACTTGATATAAGTTAGGAGGAGAATTATGAAAGTTTATGTTGTTATAAGTGATACACATGAACAGGGTTTTATAGTAAGAATGTATCAGGATTTATTAAAAGCAGCTAATTTTGCTTTGGAATATCAAAGAGACGTTGCAACCATTGACGAAGAAATTAGTATTGAAGAATGGGAGGTTGAATAAGTATGCGTAAAATAACGATAAGAGAATATGCACAGAAAGTTGCATCAGATGTTTATAATCGTCCTAGAAAAGATATAGGATTTTGTCTTGAAGATAATGCTTTTTATTATGGTATAAAAACAATGAAAGCATTTGATAATCATTTCGTTGTTATTGGAGAGTGGGGCATGGGTGATACTCTTGCTTACGATATAACTGACTGTGTGGAAAAAGACATGGCATTTGCAGATTGGCTTAGTGAAATACTGTGTGATTATCTCAACCATAAATGCGGATATAATAATTGTGATGGTAATGTTGAAATATGGGTGTGATTATAGAAAGGAAAATGTTTTATGACTACTAGACAGAAAGAAAAAATAAGGCAGAACTTAAATGCTTATCTGAGTAACTTTCCAAGTATCAGAATTGAAGATGCTGATTATGGAGATGGCTTTTATGTGTTTTCTCCTGCGGAGTCGGAAAGTTGGGTACAATATTGTCCCAATATAGATTACCTCGATGGTTGGTTATATGGAATGGTACAGGGAATAAACAAGATAGTTAAACCAAAACATAAGGAGTTGGAATAATGGCTAAATATATAACGATAAGAATGATAACTTCAAATAACAGGCAGTGCTTTGTGCCTAAGATAAAATGTTTTGATACGGTTAATGCTGCTAAGGTCGAAGCAGATAAATACCCATTTGAAACTAAGATATACAAGATTAAGAAGAATAATGAAGTGGAACAGATTGATACGTAGGAGGAATAAATTGTGAATGAATATATAATAGATGATTATACAGGTTTTTTAGCTGAATATTACAAGGATTGTATATTCAACGTTAAAATAATCAAAGGAAATTCGCCTATAAAAGCAGTAAGAAAAGTTTATAAACCTTATGGAAAAATCAGGAAAGCTAAAGCATATGAAAATCCTGATGTTGTTATTGTAGCTATCAGACGAGATGGGAACAATTTAATCCGTACAAGTGGACAAATGTGTTACATATTTGAGGAGTTTAAATAATGAAGATTGATTATAACAGAATAAAGAAAAATACAGGTCTGGACTTTGAAAGTTTTTCAGACCTGTATTTTTATGTAGAACATCACATTGAGTATCTTATGACACACAACAAGAATTATACTAAAGAACAAATGTCTAGGATAGATGATTTACATGAGATAATTAAGAATATAGATATTTGGAACGATGAAAGCGAGGAGAATAATTAGGTGTACAAGTCAGAAAGAATAAAGCTAAGTCCAAAGCAGGACAGAAGAATAAAACTCAATGACAAACAGCGTGAAGAAATCAGAGAGAAGTATGCAACAGGTATGTACTCTCAAAGAAATCTTGCAGAAGAATATGGAGTGTCAAGAAGATTGATTACATTTATTCTCGACCCTGACAAAGCTAAGAAGAATACTGAACAGCTTAAACAGCGTAGAGCCGATGGAAGATACAAACCAAATAAAGAAAAGTGGGCTGTAATTATGCGAGAGTATAGACAGTATAAGCAAATACTATATCTTAAAGGAGAATTATGATAATGGATAGTAATAATAAATCATGGCATTATATAGATTTAGCGGAATTTGAGTATCAAGTAAGGCAAGAAGAACGTGAGAAAGAATATCAAAGAAGATGTCGTGAAAGAATAAGTCGAAAAGAAAGAACAATAAAGCATCGTAAACAGCTTTGGAAAACATTACCATATAGGATTTTAGGAATGTTATTGATGGTTGGTTCATTGTTGGTTGCTCGGAATGAAATAGATTGTACTTTTCTGTTAGTGAGTATTCCGCTGGGATTACTTATGCTTTTTTGCCCGTTAAATTCGGTAGATATTGATGGTGAATAAGTATAAAATAAATACAAATAACTACTTGACAAATAGTTTAAAATGTGATATAATATATATATATATAAGATAATTGGGGAGGTGAAATTATGTCAGTTTCTAGTCCAGAAAAAAAGGCTCTTAGCGCACCGATTAACAAAGAAGTTCTTGAAAATTTTAAGGCGAAATGTAAAGAACTAAACATACCTATGTCAACAGTTATCGAAATGTTTTGTAGAGAGTTTAACAAAGGTAAGTTTGAATTTAGGTTTGCTAGAGCAACGAGTATTGAACTTACAGACGATAACAATAATGAGTAAAAAAACAGCAGGATAAACTTCCTGCTGTTACAAAACATATTAAGGAGGTCTAATTATGAGTTGGTTATTAATTGCATTGGGAGCTATAGTGTCAGTAGCCACAAAGCCGAAGCCTTATAAGCCATCTGCTGAACATATAAGAATAAATAAAGAGCTTGAAAAACATCGTAAATTTTTACTTGAACCTAAAATAATCGACCTGAGAAAAAAACTTCCTACGAGCTACACAACAGAGGAAGAAAGATTGCAAGCAATCAAAGCATGGAATGACTATTATCAGGCAAGAGAACCACATGGTCTTGCCCCAAGCCTTTCAACCAAAATGACACTTGATGGTTATGAAGATGTTGCTATTAAGTTAGGAATAGAAGAGTTTAAATACTACGATTGGATAAAGTAAAGGAGTGAGTATAAATGACTAACACAGCTAAGAACATTATGCCAAAGATAACAGTATCTAGTTATTTTGATAACGTAAAATATAACCTTGATGGTTCTGTTAAGAGAACACATACAAATAAAGTTGCTGGAATATCTTCTGAGGTGTATGCTTTTAATACAGACGAAGAAATTCAAGCAATGATAAATGTTCTGGATAAACATATAGAAAATATATTTAATACAGATACACAAAGGCAGATAGCCGTCAGGAATAAACTGTTATTTGTTCTTGGCATAAATCTTGGTATTCGTGCTAGTGATTTATGCTCACTTCGTTGGAATTTTTTCTTTGAAGAAAATGATAACCAACTTTCTTTCAGAGAATGGTATACTATTATGCCAAAGAAAACTGCCAATAAAAGAAAGTTTGTTAAGCTCTTTTTCAATGATACAGTTAAGAAAGCTATTATGGAATACATTACAGTATATCCGATTAAAGATATAAACGACTATCTATTCAAATCTCGTAAAGGTAATAATTGTATAGAAGAACGTTCAATATGGAGAATAATCAAAACAACGGCAGCAGAGGCAGGAATAAAGCAGAACATCGGTAGTCATAGTCTGAGAAAGACATTTGGTTATTGGGTATGGCATAATGCTAAAGACAAGAACGAAGCTCTTTGTATATTGCAAATGGTGTTTAATCATTCAAGTCCTGCAACAACAGCTAAGTATATCGGTATAACAGATGGAGAAATTAAAAATGCTTTCAATAGCATAGCGTTAGGTATATAAAATAGAAAGGAAATATGAAAATGAATCTTAGAAAAGCACAAATCCTTTGTAGCAAGATAGATGCTCAGTATGGTATCAATGGAACTAAATGGAATGATGTTTATTCCTCGGAACAGGAACTTCTTGATGACCTAAAAAATATCTACATTCCAAAGGATAAAACCGCACCTGTTGGAACGTTCAAAGGTTATGAATATATATATTCATTTGCTTACTACGTTCAAAAGGGTTGGGAATTAAGCGATAAGCAGATAAGGCAAGCAAAGAGATTAGCTAAAGAAATTAAGAAAGCCAGTATGATTGCTGAATGTTATAAGGAGGAATAAATATGAAAGTTACTAACGAGATATTAAAAATAATCGACAGCATTACAATGGATTCTATTCTTGTAATAACAGGTTGTGACCAAGATGAGTACAAAGTTGTAAAAACATTTAATGATTCATTGGATATTGTAACAACGGCTGCCCCGAATGTTCTTTGGGACGGAAATTTTGAAACGATAGAGGAAATAAAAGAACAATTGATTTCTGATATTGCACTAGGTTATATAGAAGAAATTGATGTATTAAATAAGAAAGGAAAATAACGAATGAAATTCACTGACATAAGACAATTTACTCGTTCTGGTTCTTATCAGATAGATGTTCCAATAGATTATTTACTAAAGACTTTAGATGGTTATAAAAAACATGATAACTTGCAGATGTTTCCAGACTTTCAGCGTGGAAACGTCTGGATTGAGGAACAGCAGATTAAATATTTGGAGTTCTTTTTTAGGGGTGGCAAGTCTGCTAATGTAATCTATTTCAACTGTCCCTCTTATGGTAGAGTTACAGACAAATGCAATTATCCTGACATGGTATTGGTAGATGGACTGCAAAGACTTACAGCTTTTATTAAGTTCTTAAATAATGAGATACCGATATTTGGAACTTATTATAAAGACTTTGAGGATAGACCACGCATGAG
>AUXO014342733.1_pt1 | contig 25708 bp, 43 predicted proteins | sample 768731 | NCBI WGS metagenome assembly AUXO01 (sample SAMN02715735, study PRJNA202380) | gut metagenome | biome: sheep rumen | host: Ovis aries | place: New Zealand: Palmerston North | reverse complement strand
ACGTCAGGCATCCTGCACCCACTTACATAGTCTCTCACGGAACAGGCGGACGTCTTGCATTCGTCGGCAAGCTGTTTGCTTGTCCTGGCTCCCTTCAATTCTATCAGCCTTGTCCGGAATGTCTCCCTGATTTCCTTTTCGCTTTTCATCCTTGTTCCCATTTCTCCACATTCACCTATCCAATCTATCAATCCATCTGGACCACTTTGTGCTTCTCTTAAATTGCTCCACGGTCTCTTCCATTGTCCCCCCGTAGCACCTGTGGCCGCACTTGTCACATGTAATCCACCAAATGGGCACGCCGTCAATGCTTTTACCCGTCACCGTCAAGTCATCAACTCCAGCCCCGCAGACCGGGCAGGCGGTTAGTGTTGGTTCAGTCATTGTTTTCCTCCCCCATCTCCGCAAAGCTGCAATAATCGTCCGGTCTTGTGTACTTTATGATTCCAAAGCTTATCTTTTCGCACATACATCTCACGTCATCTGGATAGGTCCCCTTGATTATGCTCTTATTCCAGTGTTTGCAGTCCCGACACCGGATAACTTCCACAAGGTCAGAGAATGTTGGCAGTTGTCGAACATACTCAGCAGAATATTCACGGTCTGCTTGCGTGTCGCAAAACAATCCCTCTTCAAGTATGAGTTTTACAACATCTTCCAGTTTGACATACTTCTCCATTTTCGTTCTCCTTCCTCTAACGCTCTAATCTGCCATGTATGCGCTTTTTTCCTCTGGCTGTATAGTTTTACCCTCTAGCTGTTAAAAGTGATTCTATAGGCGTTTCTGTGCGTCCTGACGGCATTAAACGTCAAACAGGCTCGTTTGTCCCGGTAAAACGTCGTATTCCATCCACCAGTTGAAAACGTCTTGCGGCTTGATCCATTCTGTTTCCTTCCCTCTTTTTCTTCTTTCTTCCAGCATTTTCCCGAACGCCGTCAAATACGCTTTCTTGTAGGTCGGCCAGCGTGCAAACTCTTTTTCTCTGCCCTGTCTCCGTGCCATCGGGCAACCGATGCACCCCAGACGGTTCCAGCCCTCGCCGTATAGTTTGCAAACAGGGATAGATTCTGTCCTGATAAACTCCCACACCTCCCGGTCTGTCCAGTCGATTATGGGGTTTACGGTGGTTTTTCTGCGCTTGTAGCACTGTTCTACCATCCTCCGGCTGTCTGCGTTGTCGTTTACAAGCACAACGCCCCCCTTATTTGTCAACTTGAAATCAGGAGAATTTGAAACGTCATCTTTCTTTCTAGCGTTGGTTATGGTAACTTTCCCCTGATTTTTCGCCCTGTTGACGCTCTCAGCCCACCGAACGCCCGTGACTGTCATCCTGCCGTCACCGCCTGATTCTTTCAGCGCCGCACAACAGTACCGCACCAGCCTTGTCGGAGGCATCAACTTTCTCGGTATCAGGTTCCACATTGTGATAGGCTTCGGCCTGCCGTCCGGGTAGAAATCGTTCGTGTAGTGTGGAGTTTCCCTTTTCACGTCCGGGTGCTCGTTCTTGACGAACTGAACCAGCTCGGGAGGGTCTACGGAAGTAACCCGGTAGGTTGAATCATATTTAACCCCGGCCATATCCAACAACGCCTTGCAAACAACGCTATCTTTACCACCAGAAAAGGCCAGATAGTAACCTTCCCCGTTTCGTGGTTCAAACGCTTTCAGCCGTTTGATGCTTGCTTGCACCTTTTCTTTTAACTCGCTCATTCAATTACCATCCAATCTATCTGCCTGAGACTCTTCACAGGCTATTAAAACTTTCATGTTGTCAATCTCCAATCAAAACAAAATTCCCCACGCTAAGGGTGGCGCCCCTCAACGTGGAGAATGGTCAGTTGATAGTATTCGCTTGTTCGCCGATAGCGTTGCGCCAAACACCATCAACTGTGGCTATTGTACCACGGGGGAGGGGAGATGTCAAGAGGGGAAATTAGCTTTATTCAGGAAGTCCAGAAATAGCCGCCACAAAATCACGGTCAACTTTATCTTCCCAGCCGTATACCCGATTTTCATTCGGGTAGTTCAACATTCGCTTGCTCTGAGGCTCAAAATAAAGGCCGACAAACTCATCGGAAACACCCAAATCACGGTTTTTCATGATCTCGATAACATTTGTAAACTCTTGATAGCGTTTGATTTCAGATTTTCCCAGAAAGTCGCCGCCTTGACGCATGAAGTCATTGTTGACACGGTGCATCATGAACACGTTGTCAGCGCTGTTTGTGAGGTCAGCAGTTCCGCTAATGTCGGACTTTCGCAGAAATCCAACAGGCTTTCGGGGGTGACAAACGAAATGGATATGGACGTTGTACTGCTTCGCCATTTCTGACAGATGCAAAACAAGCTGTGTTTGTTTGTCGTATTTATCAGCCTTTATCCCTGACAGGTCAAGTGACATCAAGTTATCAATTATCACAACATCGGTCGGATGCTCTGACATGTGCCGTTTGAAGTCTGACAACACACTTCCAACCTTTGATCCGTACTGGTTATTATACAGCCATAGCCGGTCTGCCGTCCATTCGTCAATAGCTTTCGCCTTATCCCGTGGGACGTAGTAGGAAACATGGTCGTTTGATTCAAGCACATTTTGCCGCCCTGCTGCTTGCAACTGCAACCACGTTTTCGCCCTGTTGCTTGTCAGCTCACCGGAAAACATAGCAACTCTGAAATTCTGTTCCACCGATTCAATGGCAAGCTGTGACAGGAACGTGGATTTTCCTGAGCCGTTGCCACCGCTCCAGATGGACAACTCACCCTTGTTCATGCCTATCAGCTTTTTGTCCAGTGCGTCAATTCCTGTCTTGACGTTCACGATCTTTGACCGGTCAAGCACTTCAATGTCTTGCAAGCGCAGGAAATGCGGTTTCCCGGCGTCTGCTTGCTCCTGCTGGTTATTCTCCGACTGAGCCTCTATCGTGTTCGCAAGGGCTGAATCGTGGCTTCTAGGCTGTTCCTGTTGCCTCTGGTAGCACATAGGGTCAAAATGCTCTCGCACGTCCTTCCATGTCTTATCCCGGCATGAGTTGTGAAAGCACTTGAAGCCGATAGCACCGTTGGCACGAACGAAAATAGCGGCATCGGGCGACTTGTGGTTCTCATCGAACGGACAACATTCAAGAACAATCTTCCTGTCGCCTCCACGTTCAACCTGTTTTGCTACTTGAATTCCGTTTTTTGCAATGAAAGAATCAATGTCGAATTTCTCCGAGTAGTTGTTCTTCCACGTAGGTTTCTCAGGCTCCGGTATCAGCGAACCGATTTTCTGAATCAACGCCAAAGGGGTCGGATTGATTTCCGCTGGAATGCGCTTTATACAGCTCGCACGGTGTGGCCGCTCTTTGGTGTTTGCACCCTTTCTTGCAATCGTGCCATAAACTTTTGTGATTCTGGCCGGGTTGAAAACCGTTGTGTCAATCTCCACAAACTCATCGGAGAACATCATGTCCAACGCAAGCAAAAATTTTTTAACATACTCAGAATCGGATGGACTGATAAACACAGAGTACAACAGGTGATAACCGTTGCCACTGTCGCAGACAACAGGCTCAGAAAATCCTTCCTTGCGCAAGTATGTGTAAACTTCACCAGTCTTTTCAAGTGCTTTTTTCTTTTCAGCATCGGTGGATGAAACGCCGGTAGGCCTCACCGGGTCAGAATCAATCAGAATCCACCTGATTTTTTTAATTTCCTTGTCTTTGGTGGTCTGCTTTGCATAAGGTAAAATCTTTTCGCACTGCTCACGGCTATAACAAGCATCGTCAATGTCGTTCATGACAAAGTACCATGTCTTATCATCGTTTGACATCAAGTCATTGAAAAGTCGTTCACGGTCTTTGTAATAGCCGCTAAATGTTTTGTTCCTGCTATTCATAGACCGGACTTCAATCACGCCGCTTTGCTTGAAAATATCGAACGTTGCCCGTATTGAGTTGATTCTATCCATCAGTAACTTTCATCCTCTCCTATGGTGTCAATGGTGCGGGGCACCTGCCTGAAAAACGTCTGCTGTTCCTGCTCCGGTTCATCAACGTAGTCTTTCCATGCACCGTTGAAGAAAGAACTTCCATTCTTGACATATTGCAGGTCACGGTCTTTGACTTCGTCCTTGTAGCGTTCAATGGCTTTTTTCAGAGTCTCAAAACCAGCCTCTTTAATCTCTTTCAAGGCTTTCTTCGTCACAGAAGACTTCCCACGTTTCTTGGGGTACATACTCCAAAGGTCTTCAAAAAAATCACACACACTGCGAGCATCGGTTTTGCTCCGATTATATGATTGGATTGGATTGGATTGGATTGGATTACGGAGACTATTGCTATCACTTGATATCAATTGATTGCAAGTGTCATCAAATAACGGAAATTTACTTTTTTTTGCCCTTATCTGTTGATGCTTCGCCCATTTTGATAACTGGATGTATTTTTTTCCCTCTTGATTGCTATAATAATAGATCAAACCGACCTTTGCAAGCTCTTCAATCCATGATATCACTTGCGAGACTTTGATATCATTTGATTTCAATGGAAAGCAAGTGTTTTTAACTATCATCTCATTGCCGTAGTATGCGCCGAAATCATCTGCTTTGACGATCAAACGGTAAAAAAGAATCTCTGCACCCGGTGACAACAGTGCAATGTCCTCGCTTGTGCATATAGTTTCCTTGATAATTCTGTTTGGCATTGTGTGCACCGTCCTTTTTTTAGTGTGCAATGGTGCTTGCGCTGAGTGCAAAAAGAGTGCAATCACCATCGAAATCAGAGAGACTAAAACCATATACTATTTGTATAGCACCAAAAACGGTACTAGCTTCCTTAATAGTCCTGTTCTTCATCGTATGCAATTCCTCCCTTCGTCGTGTCATAATTATCAACATCATAGATAATTGCAATATACCCCTTCTTCATGTATTTTGCAACGTCTGAAATGTTTTTCGTCACAAACTGAATTGTCAAAATGTCCGGCTCTTCACCGTTGAAAAAGTCTTGCGGATTGTGTGTTAAGATTACGTAATATTCCATAGTCAACTCCTAAAAGAAAACACACCAAAATGCAGAGGGTCCAGCTCCACATTCAGGTGTGTTTATACCGTGTATTGAGTTTCAGTCATGTCATTGCCTGGACCTCAACAACACGGCTCTTTTACATGATTGATTATACCACTTTCAAAGCACCATGTCAAACATTATTTTGAGTTTTTTGAAGCACACTTCCCGCATCGTCACGGCGTTCTTTATCTCGTGGGCGTAGTTAGTCATATTCTGAACCTCTTGTATTTACCGTGATGCCCATATTCCTTAAAGCCGTTCTTTTCGAATATTTTAATTGCATATGGGTTTTTTGAAATCAGTCTAATGTAGCAGCGGTCTTTCAGAATCTCTTGTAATATCTGTGTCCCAATTTTGCAATTCCTGAATTGGTCGAACACATAGAAATTGTCGAGATAATAGTATCCCTTTCGCGGCTCTACAGATGCAAACCCACATAAGACATCATCTTGATAGTATAAATACCATTCAAATCCGTTGTCGTAAAGCTGGCAGTCCATTTCTTTTATAAATTTTTTGTCAGCAAAATACTTCCCCATGATATTGTAAAACTCAGGGTGAGAATTATCAATCTTCAAAATCATTGAATATGTTCCATGCCTTTCTTCTTCGCTTCATAAGATCACAATAATGATTATATGCACTCTTTTTGGTCGGACTAAATCCAAGACCCTTGCACCAATAATCGTTTCTCAAAAGCGTTCTGCAAATTCTACGCCACGATGGGATTTTGCCTTTCTGCTCCAACCTGTAATCGCCTTCATCTGGTATTCCACTCTCATAGCCTCTATCCATATACCACTTGATGTAAACAGCAATCTTATCTTTGTAGTGTTCCGATACATTCTTCGGCATTGTGGACAGTAAAAATTTACTAAAACTCTCCCAAGTATGGTTTGGTGGCAAACTTATTTTTCCATTACCCAAAATGTTTCCCATTTCCTTTGAGTAGATGGATCCGCTGTTTGCACCGGACGCTCTCAAAACCATTTTAGCCCATGTCTGTGGCTCAATAATTTGGTACATCCACAAGCTCCGCCTGGTTGTGTCGCCAAAAGGTTCGTCGACTCTCATTTGATGGAGCGTCAATCCGGCTTGATAAAAACGATCATATAAAGTGTTATAGCATTTCTTGAATTTGCCAAAATATGTAAAATCGTCTTCTGCAGTCCAGTCGTAAATGGGATAAATATTGTATGTGCTATCGCTCACCATAGAGGTGAACATTTTATCCTCAAACTTGTTTTTTCGAAAATTGTTCAACGCTCTCCACCGATTAAGGCTTTCCCTCGTTCTGATACCAACAAAGCAAGCTGTAGGTTCGCCTTTCCCAAACCAATCACCAAACTGCGGTACAAATTCTTCAAATGTAATTGGATAGTAATAAAATGGGAAATAAGATTCGTCTGTAATGCTTATTTTTTCTGGCTTCCTAACCCATATATCTTCCTTTCCGTGTTCCCAGCAAATCCACTCAGGCTCAAACTGACTACAAGCATTGTCCGTCAAGAGGGGCAAGGAAATCCAAAACGGAATTATATGGTCTTTGTAAATCTCAAACACTTTTTTGACGTGTTCGATTGTCAATGCGTACTGGATTTCCCAATCAATGAATAACAATCCAACTTTTCTTTCCCTCTTGATTGCTTCATCAAGTACCATATGCGTCATAACAGTGCTATCCTTGCCACCGCTGAACGATATATAGATGTGTTCAAAATTATCAAATGTCCACGAGATACGATCTCTTGTGGCTTCATAAACATTAATACCAAGCATTCGTTTCATAATGCACCTCAAACAATGTAAATTGATAACCTTCTTGTTGTTTTTTGTATTCTTCTACCCATCGATTATACACATAATCTGCTGCAGAATTGGCTCTTTCTTTTTGCATGTCATCAATCATATGCCATGCCTCTATAGTTTCCAAATCGGAGCACCCACAAAAATGGCAACAAGCAGCCTGGCCTAACCAAGCCTGATAGTTTACAGACGGATTCGTGAAATTAACTTGCGCTGATATTTTCCAATTATAGGCGACATAAGACATTTCCTCGACTAATTTGTTAATGTCAAGAAACAAGAAAACAGCCATTTTCACTCTCTCATTTCTTCCACTTTTCTTGTCTGCAAACATACCGTTCTGGAAATCTTCCCAAAGCTCATACCGATAAAACTTCTGTTTCATCTACGACCTCCACAGCTTCATCTTCGGCTTCCCATGCCTCCGAAAACTCCCGATTGGAAAACATGTCAGCAAGTCCAGAGATCTGAGCAAGACGCAAGACTTCATCAGCATCCATTCCGAGTTCTTTTGCAATTTTCTTGTCGGACCAATTTCGACGCTTGAGGTCCAACACAATGTCAGACATAGCATCGACTCTATGCTTGCCTCTTGCCCTGTTGTGTCGAATGGTGGAGGCGATTCTGTCAGCTTTGTCGTGGCGTTCATCGTTGATAACTGTGACAGGCAAGTAGCCGTGAATCCGCTCTTTAATGTCCTTGTATTCTTTTCCGACTCTGTTTCTGTGAAATCCATCAACCACTTCATAAATCCCATCGTGCTGATATACAACAATAGGCTGAGTATAACCGTCCTCTTGAATAGAAGTGTGAAGCAACTTCATTTCTGGTGGTGCTACCGTGTTTGGGTTGTAGTCGTTAGCGATAACAAGTTCCTCTGGCACCCACTGAACACAGTCAACAGGTTCATCTCTGAACGGGGAAATCTGCTTCAACCTAAGTTTCAGTTCATTCATAGCCTTGACTTTATCAGTCAATTCCATTACATCAATTTTTGCAATAAGTTCGTCAATTTCTCTCATTTTATACCTCCAAAAAAAACCATGCCCAGACCGTTGGGGGCAGTCGGGGCATGGTATAGCGGTGCTATTCGGTTATAGGTAGTAGCTACCCCCAATAGCCACCGCCTGTTTGATTGTACTACTTGTTGGATTGGTTGTCAAGAGTTAAAAGTTCAATCAACCTCCGTCCTGTTGCGTTCTTGTGGCAAAAAATGAACTCAACCCCCCACGAAATTGAGGCCTGATAGATTCGCTCCATCAAGGACCGCCCACTCACAGGGCTGTATTCGCTAGACCAGTTTTTTACGTCCTCGATGCCGTTTATTCCCTTTTGTTCGCACAAAATAATCAGCTTGATTCCCTGTTGCATTGCCCGCCTACACTCCTTATAGAAACGGCTGTGGTCGGACTTGTTCATCAGGTTGCGGGATAGTTCCAATAGGCCCGATTTGGAGTCTACGCTGATATTACCGCCTGGCAACATGTAATCCCCGACGCTTAGACACTTTCTAACTATTTCTATACCGTGCCTTTCGCAATAATGGTGTATGTTTTCATGTTTCCCTTCTTTGTTTCTGGTGTCTTCCAATAAAATCATTTTTTCTTCCCGTTCCACGGAGTTGTAAGCGCTTTTTCGTCATCCCAATTTTTCTCCAATCTTCCCTGAATGATATGATATGGAATATTCAGCCTTCTTGACCAATTCGCCATAGTGTCACTCTCGCCGTTTAGTGTAAGAATCCTGTTCGTGTGTCTGTTGTTTGCCTGAGCTGTTCTATCAACCCACTTGCAATTTTCTGGACAATAATTCCCATCATTATCAACTCTTTCGATTGTCAAACGTTCAGAATAACCGTTGTTAAAAGCCCAATCTCTAAATGATTCATAAGATTTTAACCACTCATCACAAATAGAAATCCCTCTTCCACCATATCTAGAAAACAATACATAATTGGAATTGTAGCATCTTGTTTTCATGTTCGTGTATATACCATATAACCGCCTTGGCTCGCAACCATGTGTTCTATTTGAGTGAGAAATCTTTTCCATCGCACAACTTTTACAACACGTTGTTATATGCCTTGTAAGCCTGTTTGATGACGATATATGTTCGTTCCCACAATCGCACAAGCACAGCCATTCCATTTCTTTATGCTTGTTACCTTTCAGTTTTTTAATTACGGTCAATTTACCAGAACGGAAACCAATTAAATCTGGACATTTACTCATAATGTCATCCCCTTTCGTTATTCATTATATCTTACTTTAACGAATAAGTCAAGGGGATGTTTTGGCTAAAGACTATCAGAAGGGAAGAGTCCCATCGTCCTCTTTAAGCTCTGCAAATTCGTTTGTGTTGACGGCAGGCGCACCAAAACCGCCCCCGCTTACGTTTTGCGCTGTGCCGTACCCGCTTCCCGTAGTTGCACCAAAAGACGCTCCTGCGCCGTTCTGTGCGCTGTCGGCCTGTTTCTTCTGTGGGACAAACGACACGTTGTCGCAGACCACCTCAGTGGCATAACGGTTCTGCCCGTCATCCGTCTGCCACTTGCGGGTCTGGATGCGTCCGGTCAATGCGATGGGGTCTCCCTTGTGAAACCACTTGCTGATGAAATCGGCTGTTCCTCTCCATGCGGTGCAGTTGATAAAATCAGCTTCCCGTTCCTCTCCGCTCTTGTAGTTGCGATCAACGGCAACGGCGAAGGAAACCACGGAGATTCCGCTTTGAGTCTGCTTGCAATCAGGGTCTTTGGTCAGCCGTCCCAAAAGTGTCACACTGTTAATGCTCATTGTTTAGTCCTCCTTAAATGCTTCTTCGTAGGTCATACCGGTGAACGCAAGAATCTTGTCGATTGCCTTCTTGCTAGGTTCGTGTTTACCGGAAATAATGTTAGAAATATTTGTCTGTACGATTTTTGTCCCCGCCGAAAGTTCAGCCTGCGACATATTATGTTCGTTCAGCCACTTCCTGATGTTTTTATATTTGGCATCAGACCACGGCTTACGTCTGGGTTTTCCCATGCCTAAAATCTGAGAAATCCGCTGTTTAGAAACTCCAAACTTTTCCCCAATTTCCTGCATTGAGTGGCCGTCAATATACATAGTGTACGCTTCGATTTTCTGTTCCCGTGTCATGTTTTATTCCCCCTTCAATGCTTCTGTGAGTTCGCTTGCCTCTGGCGGTGCTTCAAACCAGTCAGAAACCTTCGTCTCCCCGTGCTTGATGCCGTTGTAAATGCCAACATATTCGGCAAAGTCATCCGGGGTCATAGAGTCAACCTTGCGCTTCAATCGCCGCTCAATCTGTTCCTGAGATACGCCAACCTTTGCAAACTGAATCACCATGTTCTTCACCCGGTCAGTGAGGGGAATGTCATTCTTTCCGGCAAGGGTCTTCTTGCACTCTGCAATCGCACCCTCAACGAACCACGCCGGTAGGATTGCCAGAATCCGGGAACGCAACCGCCGGGTCGCCATGTTCGCATTGTTCTCGTAAATGTCACGCTGAGAGGTGAGTGCTTTCATCTTTCCCTTAACTTCCCTCTGATGGGGATTGGTGAAGTTCTGGACGCTCTGGGCGTTGGTTTCCAGGTCCCACGCATATGCTTGCATTTCACTTTTCCCGTCGTCCTGAGACAGTTCCTTGATGCCGTAGTCGATGTTTCCCCAACACCGTGCCAGTTCCTCCGCAAAGCGGATTGTCGGCCCTTCTACGGTGCCACCAGAACGAGGGAACGAATAGAACGCTTTAGCAGCCATTTGTGGACGCTGACATGCTTCAATGGTTTTCGCATACGCCTTGACTTCGTCCCGGGGGAAGCGCTTTGCAATCACAAGTTTGCCCTGCGCCTCCGCAATCGCTCTGCTAGCCTCAATCGCAACGGTGCCCTGATTCACGTTTTCAAACTGCGCCATAATGCCATTCTGCGGCATGTTCGGCAACTGCTGATTCTGTGTGTTCATCATTTCGTTAGTCATGGTTTTGTTCCTCCTCTACCTGTTCCATAGCCTTGTAGTATTCGCTGAGTTTGATTTCTTCCATATCGTCTGAAAGGATGATTTCACCGCCGTCCTTGACTTCAAGGTACCCATACACAGTGTCTCCGTGGTGCCACATATTGTAAGACCAACGGCCACCACCGCAAGCATAATTAAAAAACCATGAACGTTGGTCGTGAATGAGCCGAAAATCAACATTGCAGGCAACTTCTTCTTCCCAAAGTTTCTGCATTTTTGACCGAACCTTAAATTCAGTCAGACCCCACTTGCTGTATTTTTGCTTTATGTCAGACGCAAACCTGCTTCGCTCTTCGTAGTCCATTTTAGCGGACAGATACTGAGAGAGTGAAAATACATTGGACTTGCACACGTTATATTTGCCGTTAAACTCCCGGGCAAGGTCGTTAAACTTTAAAGTCTCTTCACGTGCACCAAAATACTGATTGTACAGGTCGCTCCCAGGCTTTACGATAAACGCTTTTTCACTCATTGTTTTCACCATCCATTCTCACCAAAAAGATTCTACCGTCCCTCATGCGGACGTTTACACGGTGCCTTACCTTGTGATACCCGATAGAGTTCGAGATTCTCACATACTCTTTCCTGGCTTCTTCTGCGTTAGGAACTTCAATCTCAGCGTTTTCAGCACCGGATTCAAGGAACTGCAAAACACGCTGGAAAGAGCTTCTATCCCCCGGCTTTACGTCCCAACCGTGGGGAATTTCCACGTTGTACTTCATCATTCCACCTCCTTTTTCGCCCACGATGGCAAGCACAGGTTATTGATGGCGGTGTATTTCCCAAGATAGCCCCACCACGTTCCACTCTGACGGCAATCGTGGTAAATGCCAATAAGTTCCCGAAAAATATCGTAGCCACGTCGAATAAAAAGCTCATCAGCCTGGAATACGTTCACCGAATAGGGCGGTTTTTTCTCTTGTGCGATAAACACAAACAGAGCTTTCTGCCCGGTGGTTTTCTCCACGCCCTCGCAGTACATACCGGCTTGAAAATCGTAGCCAAACCGCAAGGCGTGAGCCATAAACCCATCAGTGCTTGCGTCTGCGGTTGTTTTATAGTCCACGATTACCAGCTTATCCCCCACCTTTGACAGGCAGTCAAGGCGAATCTTGCACAGTTCCCCTGTGAGGCCATCCGTCCAGTAAACCGGCTTTTCGTGTTCTCCGTCAAGCAACTTTCCCACAAAAGGCGATGCACGACACGCCTGAGCCATTTCTACGGCCTTTTGATAGTCTGCCGTTGGAATTGCATCCCGGTCACCTAAACCGTCGCAGAAAGCCCCATACAGCGCCTTGCCCTCTTTCGTTCGGCGGTTGCAGTCCGGAGCAACGGCGAAATCATTGTCGAACGTCTCAGGCTCCAGAATCAGCTTGTGAACCACTTGCCCAAACAGCAACGCCGGGGTCGGAGGTTCCGGGTGCTCCCGGTAGTATTTAAACTTCTCCGGGGATTCTCTGATTCTCCATAGCTCTGACCGGGAAACGCCGTCAGAGTGTCGGTACTCTCTCTCTGTCACTTCTTTACCTTCTCCCTTTCGTTCAACCATTCGGCGAAGTCATACAAATCCGGGTCTTTGTTGTCGGTCATCCAGTCTTTGATAGCTTCGTACAGGGTACTCTTTCCGCAAATCCTGTCATACGCCATAAGGCTACCGTATGCCTTTTTCAACGACTCTTTCAATTCAAACGAGGAAATCTTTGGAACGTACTTTTCAGGCAACTTCCAGACTGCGGTGAAAACAAATTCTTCCAGCCCCGTCACTGCATCCATGCGGTTGTCGCCGTCTTTCAAATACTCGAAAAACAGTTCATAATCTGCCAGTTTATCCAGCAGGCACTCTTTGCACCAGCCGTCAAAAAGTTCATCTTCCGCCTTAACCTCATCGCACCCCTTACACCGTGCCCCGTCCGTCAAATCAGTAGATCCACACTCTGGGCAGCACATCCAGGTTTCGCCGTCAATGTTTTTCCTGATTGCGTCATCATCCGTGAATGTGTGGTTGCAATCCAAACAAATCAAATCATCCATTGTTTACACCTCCAAAAGTTCTTGGTTGTCGTGGTGTTGACTCCTACTCTTATATATTACCACACTCGCCTATATTTGTCAATACATTTTTCAGAACTAAGCTAACGAAAAGCCCCCGGTTTCCCGGGGACTCTTGTTGCAAATCAGTGCTTTTCGGTGAGTTTTAGCAACGCCAGTGCCAGCATCCATGACATAGCAGAGGCGAACAGTAAAGCGTTGGAAATCGTAGATGTGCCAATGAATCCCTGGACAACTCCGGCAAATAGGAACACAACGCCCAGAACAATGGATGTTAATGATCCAACAAAGAGCGCAACGGCTACCTTCTGGCGGGGGTCATGCTGGAAGAACCGGGAGGCGGTCAACAGTGCGTCCATCCAGCGCTCGTTATTTCCACCAGCGTCTGAAAGTTCCTGTGCAATCTCGTTCAATACTACGGCGGTTTCATGCAGTTTCATTTGTCGCGTCCTCCCTTACTTAACGTCAACCACGTGATAGCGTCCGTAACCGCTGGAACGTCCGGAGCCGATACCCAGACCGAACCCGGCAAGGTTGATAATGTTGACAATCTGCTCGATGCTGTAAACGTGGTCGGTGTAGTCGATTCTAAACTCAGCTTTCCATCCCTCAAAGTGGGACAGTCTGACGGTGACGGGAGCACCACGCTTCGGGGACATAAGACGTTCATCCACGCTGTACTCTGCGAAGGTGATAGGCACAAGGCCACGGGGAGCGATAACGTTCACGGCGTTGTCAAACTTGGTGGCGTACTTGTCGATTTCGTTGCGGACAACGGCCTGATTAAAGGACTTTTTCAGCCCAAATGCAGAGATACAGGGGGCGTTGTTCTGGAGAAGGTCGTGCAACATTTCCTCGTTGCAGTCGTTGTAGGTGTCCTGTGTGGGAATCGGGTCACGCCAATGGATGGCGGTAATCAAATCCTCCCACTGGTTCGGGACTTCCCGAATCTTCTTTCTGTCGTCTGACAGCAGAGTCCGGGTGTTCCGTGCGTTCATCTTGTTCAGAACGAGGTCGCTGTCGCCTTCGATGGTGACAACTGCGCTTTTGACGTTGATGCTGTCAATGGTGATGATGTTGCTGTCCTTTTTCATTTTTGTTACCTCCATAAAATAAAATGTTTTGTTTTGCCATAGGCAAATTGAAAGACTTATTTTGTAATGTAGTGACGTGTTGTTTAATGTTCTATCCTGAGCTAAGTTAAAGTGAATCTTCCTGTCGTGTTGTTTAATGTTCTATCCTGAGCTAAGTTAAAGTGAATCTTCCTGTGAGGATATACAAAATAAATCCTTCAATTTACCTATGATTCACGGGCAAGAACAAGGGTTTGTTTTGTGCTGTGCTGTTGTGTGCTGTTGTGTTCTGCCCTGTAGCGTGCTGTCCTTTCGCATTTTGTGCTATGTTGTTTCAAGAGCCAAACAAGCCCTTGCGCTCACCCGTGAATTTTGTGTTGTTTTGTTGTCTTTTTTCCTGTTACGAGTTGTCCTATAACGTGGTGTGATGTTATTTTCTTGTTCCCATTGCTGGCAACTGACAAGGCTAGAATCTGCTATAATCTAGTGTATTGAGGTGTTTAATCCTGTTGTGTCCTGTCCTAGTCCTGTTTTGTCAGAGTCAAGCCCTGTCAGCTACCAACAATGTGTTATGTCATTTCGTGTATTATGTTCTTATTTGCTTTCTTGTTTTTTCCTGTTATGACCTGTTGCCGTCATTGACAGCGTGAAAGACTTGAAGTGTTCTGTTTTTTCTTTATTTGTTCCGTTTTTCAATTTTGGGTTTTGATATGCACTAAGTTATTGTGCTGTCTTTCAAAGGACGTTCAAGCCCTTCACGCCGTCAATGATGTTTTCTATTGTTGTTTGATGTTGTGTCGTGCATTGTTTTATTCAGTGGTTTTTTGTTCCGTTCTGTGTGCGGTGAGCACGGCTAAAGGCTTTGTTGTCTAGTGTTTTGTTTTCTAGCGTCCTGTCATATGCCGTATAGTCCTGATTGGGTACAAAGCCCTTACCAGCGCCCACCGCTTTTTTGTTAATCAATCAGAGCAAGGATCTCTTCCAGCTCTGACAGACAAGCATACTTGATTTTGAAGGCGTGGAGCTCACTCAGCGCCCTTGCAAGCGTCGCTTGGTAATCATCCTCACGCCGTACAATGTACTCTGTGGGCTTGTATCCTTTCGCCCCTTGCGGTTTGAAAAGCGCACGGACCTCTGGACGGTCTGACTGCTCCGGCTTGTTCTGAATGACCAGATGGCACACAATCTGCCTTGCTTGCTGCAAGCGGTACTTGTGCGCCGCAGTGGTGTCGTTCCAGTCAAAGCAACGGTGCAGTTCTGTCCGTTCGTCTCTGGCTTTCTCCACGATTTCCTCCGGCGTTGATTCTGCGCCGATTGAGGAAATCTCATTGTAGACTTTCTGAGGGTCCGCATGGTGCAGACCTTCAAAGCCGTGTTTCCACTTTGCCACAATCATTGGTTATCTACCTCCTTTACTTGCTCCCCTCTGCGTTACGGGCTTGGGACCGCCATAGGCCGCATTAGAGCCGGGCTGTGCCCGGTGCCCTCGTGACCTCCGGGGCGGGGCGGGGTTCAGGTTTGATTTGATCTTTCTTCAATCTTACGGATACAGGTATCAAACTTTGCCCTTGTGACAATGTTCTTGTGGTCGGTGATGCAATAAACGGAGTAGTTCCCGTTTCTCCCCATTCCGCAATTGGAATCAATGTAAAACTCTACGCCGTTCAACTCAAAGCGCTTTCTGATGGGATATTTTGCGTTTTTCATTTTCATTTCCTCCTTGTGTTATCCGTTGTGTTCTCTCCTGCTGTGCCTATATACTACCACACTTCTCCGCACTTGTCAACATGTATTTCATAATTTTATTAGATTTTTCAAAAAAAGAAAAAGCCGGGGCAATCGCCTCGGCTCTTCCTTATTCTTTTAGCTTGCGGATTAGCGCATTGTATAGCGGTTTGTTTAGAATCTGAATCGTCCCCACAAATTCATCCAAAATCGGCCACACCTCGCTTTGAGGTCTGCCGTCAATGGATTCTGCGAACTCTGAGCCGCTTTCAATCGTGATTGTGTTTTCGGTTTTGGGTTCGCTTTGGTAGGAATACCCGGTCAACTTCTCCGCTTTTGCGGGGGGCTGTGTGGGCGCTTCCTGTTCGGGGTACATTGCGTTCAAGATCGTAAAATAAGCCGCCAGCTTGATGCAAGTGTTAGCGTTCGGGTCACGTTCGCCTTGACATTCGGCGATAGCCGCCCGCAAATCCTGTTCAGTTATCACGAACGGCTACCCCCTTTACATCATGCTTTCCATGCGCTGTGCCAGTCGCTCAATGTCCATGCGAGTCTGGTCATCGGGCGCATCCTGCGCCATTTCCCGGAGCTGGGAGGCCATATCCTCAGCGGCACGGCTGTAACCGTACTCGCTAGAGTAACGGCCCATAGAGTCCCGCTTTGCGTTGCGTCCACGGCCTCGGGCGTAGCTCATGCCACCGTAATTGTAGGAGCCACCACGGTTAGAGTTTCCGCCACGGTTGCCCATGCGGGTAGTGGTGCGATTCATACCGCCCTCGCCACTGTAGCCGTCCTCTTCCATTTCGGCGTACATCGCTTCACCCTTCAGCAGATTCTTTTTCAGCTCTGCCAATTTGGCGGCATACTCCACCTCAGCGGCCGACAGATTGTCAGTCTTGGCGGCTTTCTTTTCCAGCTTCTCCAGCTCATCACAAGCGTATTCGATAAGTTTGTGCATCGTTATCCTCCTTTCATCAGGCGATTCTTGTAATTGTAAGGTTAGCGTTTTGCACGTCAATCAAAGGCGCAGGTGTTACGGTCGGGTCAGTCGTTGCAGGAACAGCGTCAACCGACAGAGAGAAGCAGCAACACCGGGGGACCTTGATGATAGCGGTACTGGTCACGTTGCCGTATTCCTCAACAGCCGCAGGGGTAAAAATCGCCCTGCTGGTCAGTCTAGGCTCACCATTGACGGAAATCGCAACGGCGATGGGGACAACGGTGCCACCTTCAGGAATGGCGATATTGCCGTTAAAAGTAACCTGATACTGAGCGAAACAATTACAAGAATTAGAAGTGTTAGCACCACGGAGAATAAAATTCCCGGTATTGCCCTCATGGTAAACATAACCACGATTGCAGGGAATAGATGTATCGAACAGAATGGGCGCATTGAGCGCTACACTCTGCACGGGGTTATACAAAAATTCACACGCCATGCTTACACCACCTTTAGGCTACACCGCCACAGCCGCAGCCACAGCCCTGGTTCTGGCACTGGAAAATGGGCTGACGCCCATAGACGGGAACGGAGGGGACGGGGCAGTTGCTCAGACGATTGTACAGAGCGTCCACCTCGTTATTCAGGCCCTGCTGGAACAGAGCAGTCTGGGCGTTGTTGTTAGCCAGCAGCTGAGCAGTCTGCTCAACCTGAGACGCCTGACCACGGCTGTACATAAGTTCCTGACGGAGCTGAGCGATTTCATCGTTCTTCGCGTCAATTTTGTCCTGACACAGCTGGTCAAGGATGCGCTGAGTGCTGGCAGTCTGCGCAGCGATAACGTCCCGGATGCCATCAGAGAGGGCGGCACGATCAGCGCAGTTCTCAGTTGCGATAGTGTACTTGAGGTCAGCGGATGCCAGACGGTTGTCGCAGCAGCACTGGGCAAGCTGAGACTGGATGCCGTTGAAGCCCTGCATGTTGGCAGTCTGCTCGGCAAAGGAACGATTCAGACTTGCCAGCTCGTTAGAGTTAAGCTGCTGGCTGATAGCGTTCTGAGCACCAGTCACAGCCGCAGTAGTTCCGGCAAAGCCGTTACACAGGGACTGCTGGATGCCGGCAGTGCTATTGGCAATGCTCATCTGCATATCGCCGCAGCAACCACACAGCTGAGTTGCAAGGTTGGACACCCCGTCACGGACAGAGGTCACAGAGTCGTGGAGCTGAGCGTCCCGGAAACCATCGTTGACGTTGTTGTTGATGCCGTTCTGTCCGTTCAGCAGCCAGGGGAAGTCGTAGCCCAGCTGCATGTTACCGTAGCCACCGCCGAAGCCACCAAAGCCACCATTGCCCCAGCCGCACAGCAGGAGAATGATGATCCAAGCCCAGTCATTGCCAAAACCGCCACCGAAGCCACCATTGCCGCCTCCATACATAGGAGCGACAGGCATAATCATGCCGTTGTTGGTCTCATCAGTAAGAGCCATATTTGTTTCTTCCTTTCAAGGTTTTATTTATTCTTCCGTTTCGTTGCGCACCCAAAACGGGGGAATACAAGATAAACACGCAAACCACGGTTTTATCTGCACGTTTACAGAAAACTTTTCTTCAAACCGTCAAATAAAACCGGGAAACACGTTTTTATTTTCTTCCAGTCATCTGCTGGAATCTTTGTACAGCCTGTTGATAGCGGCCTTGTGGCACCTGACCACTCTGCAAAAGGTGCTGTATAATTTGGTTTGGATTGTTCAGCCCGTCCGGGATGTTATATCCGGCGTTTTTCAGAAATCCAACAGGATTAGACTGCAACTGCTGAATCATCTGCATGGGGTTTATCTGCTGTGGCTGTTGTTTGCCACCGTTCAGGGTATTAAAGAGTTGATTCGCCATCGTCTACCGCCTCTTTCTTCTTTTTGGTCTGCTTTGCGGGTGCGTTGAGAATCCCGTCAACCTGCGCTCTAAACGCCTCAAATTCGGCTTTAGTCACATAGTCCGCATTGTTTACCGCCTGAGTGGAAACGTCGCTTCTGGGGGCGTTCTGAGCGGTTACTTCCTGATAGGCAAAAACACGCAAAGGCAACGGCATGCCACTAGCGTCTGAGGATTTGAGGTAAAAACAGTCTCTTTCGCTGTCCATCAAAAATACGGTTGTATTTGCTGGTATCATGTAGGATTTCGCACCGGATTCCCCGGAAACCCAAACCAGATTGTTGCTATTGTTTTGCTGTTGCGGATATGTTGCACTTATTTGGTTTTGCGCCTGTTGCATCGGCTGTTGGAAACCGGCTTGCTGGTAGGGGTTGTAATAGCCTTGATACCCTGCCGGAAAATAGCTGTTGTATGCCATCAAATCACCTCAATGTTAAAAATTCGGTTCATTGTCCTTGTACCACACATAAACGGGAATCTCCTCACCAGAGTCCCACGCATCTACATACCTACCGTCAACAACGCTCACAACGTGCGTCCCAGTTCCTAGCATGAAAACGCCTTGCGGGTTATGACGTGCAAAATCCTCAACGGTGAAGCAATCTGGGCACTCATTTGGAATGTTTGCACGTTTGAAGCCGTTCTGTCTCAGCGTTGCACCGCTCACAGCATTGGAGTTCATCACATCCCCCATTGCAAACCCATTGACTGCCAGCATGGAATAGGCAGTTTCCCAATCAACACCTAACGCCACACTCACCGCTCTGACGGCACAATCCCCGACTCCTCTTCTTCCAGTAGGATTATTGTTAAACTCTTCCCAAACGGACACTCCCGGCATACTCTGTCATCCTCCATCATGGTCGCAAACTTCTCCAGCCCGTCAAAGTCTAGTTCTCGTTCAAAACTCCTCACGATGTTGTGCGCCTGAATAACGTTAAACCCGCACATCATAAGGCGGTCAATGTATTTTTCCATGTTGTTTATCCTCCGTTTTTCTAAAATTTTACAAAAATAAAAACCTTTCCGCAACGAAGCAAAAAGGCAATGTTTTGAAAGTTCTATGCAATTTTGAGCAAAAAGAAAATCCCGCCGTTTAGCCCCGGCGGGTAGGCAATTATTCGGCGTTGTCCCACACCTCCACCGCTCCGTCTTCTGTGGTGCTATCAGGGCCTCCGGCAAAGCAATCTTTGCAGTACACCCAAAATAGTCCACGGTCTGCGCCACTGTGTGACAAATCTACGTTGTCACTACCGCAGAAGGGACATCCTCTCTTTTTATGGGAGTGACGCTGATTCCACGCTCGGATGTTGTTCTCTCGCATAGCCCGCTTGGAGGTTCCGGCGACATACACCCCGAGCGGAGCGCTCATGGAAGCCTTGCAGGTGTCGCAAATCACCCGCAAAGAGCCGGAGCGAATTTCTGTCCCTCCACAGAAGGGACAAGGCTTGGCCGCCTCTGGATGGACAAGTGGTTCCGTCCCCCTTACGGTTACCAGAGTCCCCCAATCTCCTTCCCATGCGCTTTCGTCATCGCACATGGCGGTGAAGTCATCCAGAGTCTCCGGCATATACCAACCGAACACGACGAATCTGACCACCTCTCCAGAATCGGCAGTGTTACTCACCAGCAGAGCGTCTTGACGGTCGGACTCCAGGTGGTAGTCTGCCATTGAGATGGCAGTGCATGGCTTGACGGTGTACTCTTTGCCGTTCAGTTCAAAAATCTTTTCCATGGTGTTACCTCCTTTTCTGCTTACTGGTTGTGCTTTTCGGTGAGGTAGGCGGCGATTTCCCGGTTCCAGTCCATTTCGAGGTCGTCATACCACGCATTGAGTTCGTTACCGTCCTCATCGTGGATTTGACCGCCGTCAACGTCCCAATCTCCGACGGTGTAACCCATCAGGTCAAGAGCATCGTCAATGCTCATGCTGTGATTGGTGGTGATGGTAGCGATAACCTCGCCAGTGTTCTTATCGTACAGTTTCATAATGTTACCTCCTTATTCTTCGTCCCACAGAGGGAGCAGTACCACGATAGTCTTGTCTTCGGCGCTGTAACTGTCCTTCAGGGTCTTAGTGCTCCGATAGTTGCGCTTGTAGTCACCGTAATGGACAGTCACGGCGTCACAAAGGTCGCCGATAAAGACGTTGATGGTGTCCTTTTCGATGTATTTCTTGCCGGTTGGTGTAACGTACTCTTTCTCAATCTTCTTGCAAATGCAATCAGTATCAGGATCGTATACCCAGCCGTTTGCCTCCATGTTGGCCTCCAGATTGTCGATGCAATCGGTGTTGCAGATGTATCTGCCAGTGCTAGTCATAATCTTCATTTCAATTACCTCCATTGCGTTGTGCTCTTTTGTTCCTGTGAGTATATAATAACACAACTGTAGAAAGTTGTCAACAGGTTTTTTCAGATTTTAGAAAAAAGATTTTAGCACCATTCTTCTAGCAACGCCATTACCTTCAAGCTGTCAGCTGCCATAATATGAAGATGTTGAGTTTATTTCTCGGCTTGCAGTGAAGACCTCGCCAAAGTCTCTAACACGCGCTCGTGTTCTGATTTGCGCCATATATGCTCCTCTCTGTTTATATACTTCTGATTCTCGATTGCAACACGTGCAATTTTATCGTGACAAGCCTTGCACAGTTTTTCGCCCGGTTCGTGTGGGACTTTGTTACACGTCCAGCAAAGGCCATTACTGCCACGGTTCTTATTTACAACCTTCTTTTCGTCCACTTTCCTTTGCAAATTAGCACACCGACTACAAGTTTTCCGTCCTTCCCGGTCAAGTTTTCGCCCACACTTTACGCACTTTCCACTTTCTGACCGCTCTTTGTAGACTTCACGCTTTCGTTCTCTTAACCGTTCTTTGTTTTTCTTTCTCCACTCTATACTGTACTCTTTTTGTTTTTGAGAGCAATCAGCACAAAGACGTTTTCCAATCAGCGTATAAGCGTCTTGTTTGTCGCAAAAAACGCACCTGTTTCTAGCTATGAGATATTCTCGTCTCTCTTTTTGCTGTTGTGGTGTGCTCATAAAATCACCCTTTCCGATAAAATAGCAGTTCCCCGCACAGCCTGAGCCATACGGGGAACCAGCAAGGAGTGAAAACAAATGCGAAAGGAGTGTGCAATGAATCAACCTCTACAAGAGTTAATATACCAGATTCACGCCTGATTGTCAAGCATTTTTTTGTAGTCGATTTTGAAATCTAACCCGCCCCGTTCATTGTAGATCGTGAACCTGGTGAAGTCCATGTTGGCATAGGCCGTATACGTTGCCTGTTGCACCCAGCAGGGAGATACTTTGCCACCAAACGCATGGGACAACTTTACCTCACCCTCAAAACGTTTCCCGTCAACCGCCCGGGTAAAAATCACCGTTGCGTTAGGGTCTGGACAGATGATTCCGTCAAACTCAAAGGTTTTGAAGAATCTCTTGTGCGTCCCCTCTTTTTTCATCAGGTCGAATACTTGACGGTACGTTCCACCGGCCTTGTCAATTGCTTCGTAAACCTCAAAAATATTATATCGTTCGTTTAATTTCATGTTTCAAACCTCCAAACAAAAGGAAAGCCCCCACAGCGTGAGCCGTGGGAGCCTTGCGACAGTGTAGAAACCTCTGAAAACCTAGAGAAGTCTATGGAAACATTTCCTTATTTTCTCAGCGAAAGAGTCCTCCACAAACCGTCGCCCCTACTACCATTTAGGATTATACCACCACGCAACGAACTTGTCAAGTTTTAATCTTCATGAACGCCCCAGGAAGCCGGGGCGTGTGTGGTTAAATCTCTGCCACCATTTCGGCGTTGTGGATGATGGACTCGCCTGCATCCTCGCCGCCCTCGCTCCAGTCGCCTTTCACAAGGTAGAGGCTGGACTCTTTAGGATCTACATAAAACCGGTTCATTCTGTCGATCACACGCTGGACGCTCTCGACGGTTGGAAAGTCGCCAAGACCAAGGGTGCAGGTTCCGGGGAGCTCACCACCGTCCCACTGCTGACGGTCTTCGTCATACTCGCACTCCTCGCCCCAGTTGGAGGGGTCATCCTGCCACCACTGATGCGATTTCTGGAATTTGTGACCAACATCAAGGCCCTTTCTATCTGCACGCAGTCCGTAAACGCACCAGCCAAAAGCAAAATCTTCATCATTGTTCAGGATGTTCATAATATCAATCGCGTTCATAATCGTTACCTCCATTTGTCTGGGTGTTCCCTTGTTGTGAGTATATAATACCACAGCCTAACAATATTGTCAATAGAAAATTTAGAAATAATCAAAAAAACATTTCCCGCCAAGCGTTAACCAGACGGGAAACATTTGCAACGGTACAGGCAGGAAGGGGCACGACAAAATTGGGGAACAAGGAGGTAATTGTCTGCGGATTAATAAGTCTTACCAGCGCCCCTGTGCCTGTGAGATTATGATACCACGGGAAATGCGGTTTGTCAAGTGGAAATATAGTTGCACGTTTTGACGGCAAAGATGAAGGTTTTATCGTTTCAATTTACAATAACCGTTCTATCTTCTCCACGTTGTTTGCAATCACATAGCCCACATTGCGGGGACTCATTTCAACCTTGTCTGCAATTTCCTGATATGTCCAGCCGTCAATAAAATGAAGCTTCAGCACCTTCCTGTGCTTTTCGTTGTGAATGTGTTCATCTATAATGTGTGCCATGTGACTATTGATGTAGTCTTTCATCTACGGCGTTTCCTTCTGCGTCTCAGAGTCCCCCGGCTCCTGCGATTCTTTTTCCGCATTGCTACCATTCTCGTAGTAACCACTCGTATCTGCGCCATTTACAATGCTCCCATCTGCGCCGATATAGTTGGCAATACCATCCTTACCATCAACGGCAACAGTTTGCGTTTCCTCTGCCACATACTCATACTGATTGAAGAACCACAGCCACGCCATATTGCTGGCAAAAATCAACACCACAGCCACCACAAGAGCGATAACAAGGCGCTTTGCGTGCCTCTCCTGCCTTGCCATAGCCGCCTCGTGGACGATGTAGGGTACGGGCTGGACTTCCCGTCTGTGCTCTTTACAGCTTTTACAATCCATGCCATCACCAACCAAAGAACATTTTAATCAGCATCGTGATGATGCCGCCACCGATTGCACCACACAACCAGAGAATTTGACCCAGTTTCGTTTCAATCACGGCTAGCCGGGTGCTGTCGTTCGCAAGTTTGCGGTTTACCTCTTCCATGCTGTTGTCGCACTCTTGCCGGGTAACAAAAATTTCCATCAGACGGTCAATATCTTCACGTTCCAGAGACATTAGTTCCCTCCAATCAGCTTAGACCACGTTGTAGCACCAACAATGCCGTCATCGGTAATTTTTTTGCGTTTCTGATATGCCTTGACTGCGGTTTCCGTCTGAAGGCCAAACCGCCCATCAATAGCAAGTTCAACCGGGAGAAGCTTCTGCAAGGCTTTCACTTGCGTCCCCGTGTCCCCCTTGCGCAAAGTTGCAAGGTTCTTTTCTGTGCCGTCTGCGCCGTTCTGGACGTTCTGAGTGGCTTTTACCATATTGCCAACATCGGCAAAATGGTCATCATAGGCAACGTCAAGGTCAACACTGCCCTTGATGCCTGGGACTCTTCCCCTGGAGCAATACTGCCAGCCACACAGCTCATTGTGGATTGTAGGCTTTTTATATTTCGGTGCGTTCCCGAACGCCGTCACCGGGTTGCCGTGGTACGCTGCAATCCACCACTTCCCGCCGATCTTGTCGGCGTTGAGCATGCCAGTGTAAAAGTCTGCGTCGCAGTACACCCCGAAGCCATACCCGGCTTTCTCAATCTCAGTCCGGGCGGCAATGATGGAGTCGGTAGCCTTGTCCCGGTTTTTTGCCCCGGTTTTGAATACGCTACGCTCTTCCACGTCCCACCAAATCATGCATTTTTCCAGTCCCACGCTCTGGCAGGCTTTGATAGCTGCCCACGCACGTTTCACGGCTCCCCAAACGGTGTTTTCATACACATAGGTATAAACGCTCACCGGGATTTTCTGCGCCGTACAGCCTTGCACATTGTGTCTGAAAGACGTGTCCGGTGTTAAATTCTTTCGGATACATTTCAGTACCGCAAACTTGCACCCGGCTTTTTTGACTTTGCCCCAGTCGATTTTCCCCTGATAGGAGCAAACATCAATTCCGTATTTACTCATTCAGCACCTCTTTGTCAACCTCGGGCAGACCGGCAACGCTAGTCAGAATTGACACAAGAGCGGTCGTAGCCGCTACGCCCACCATGGCAGGCCAGTCAAGGTCAATAATGCTCACGGCCTTTGTGCCAATCAGCGTAACAAGAGACTGGCAGAACGTTTTGACGGCTCTAATTCCAGCCGCTCTAATCCACTTTTTCCAGTACATGATAACACCTCTTTCAACTTTCCGGGACAACTACGACCAGAATGGGACTTGTGAACGGATAACCGTCCGTCCTGTAATAGTCGCCCTTTGACTTGTACTTGTAGCCGACTTTTTTGTTGCAACTCCAAATGTGGCCGTTTCCTGCGCTCACACAAGCGTTGCTGTTCTGGTAGTAGATACAACCTGCGGCCTTGTATTCTTTGGGCAAATCCTTGTACAGCTTGTTAACCCACACCACTTTACAGTGTTTGAAATCCTTGTAGTTGTTCACAGCGTCCTTGATGGTCTTCTTTCCCTTTTTCGGGGCTGTGTGGGAGACAATCTGTCCCACGTCAAGGATACCTGCCTGCTGTGCTGTGATGGAGACGATGCGGTTACAGGTCAGCTCATCGTATTTTTCCATAGTTGCAAGGCTCACAACCTTGTTAATGTTCTTACCGCCGTGAGTTTTTCCGATACACTTAGGATACACAACTTTTGCTGACTCTGCAACCTTTTTTTGCCAATCAATGTGGACTTTTTTCGCAAAGTTTTCAGCAACCGCCCACAAGTACCGCTGTTTGTAATAAATGCACAGGTATTTTGTGGTGTTCCCAACGGTATTAGTGGCCGTAAAATCCTCTACCACCTGCACATCTTTCCCCCTGTCAAAGTGGTACTCGATTTTGCTTTCCCCGCTGGGCAGCGCCCGGAGGTTGGCCCCGGACTTGCCCGTTACGGTGTA
>AUXO017052412.1_pt1 | contig 25716 bp, 24 predicted proteins | sample 768731 | NCBI WGS metagenome assembly AUXO01 (sample SAMN02715735, study PRJNA202380) | gut metagenome | biome: sheep rumen | host: Ovis aries | place: New Zealand: Palmerston North | reverse complement strand
ATTATGAAGGGAAATTTATGAAGAAGTACTTACTTCTAAGTACACGTATATCCTAACAAACAGTTATGGCTGATTGTTCAAAGAAAAATGGAAGATTGTGTGAGCAAATAAATGAAAAGAGAACCGGATGGGACGTCCGGCTCTCCAATTGGGATTTTTAATTATGAAGGGAAATTTATGAAGAAGTACTCATCTCTGAGTACACCTATATCCTAACAAAGACATATGGGAAGATCTTCAGGGGAAAATGGAAGAAAATGTGAAAGAAGCTAGTATAGGAAATAAAGGCTATATATGGTAGAATAACGCCAGGATGTGAAAAAAATGAAAACAAGAAAATTAGTTTATGGGGCAATGATTGCGGCCTTAGTAGGCGTCATTTCATTGCTTAACTCTTATACCGCAGGGACCTTTGATACCCTGATTGGTTATTTTATGGTCATTCCTTTTGCCTGGTATGGCTATACCTATTCTTTGAAAGATAATTTACTAGTGGCTTTTGCCAGTATTATCATTGTCTTATTCACCGGCTTACCAACATTCTTGATTATTGCCTGCTATGCAGCGGCTTTTGGCACCTTTGTTGGAGAATGTTTACATCGCCAAGCGAGTAAAGCGACGATGTTACTGGGTGGTCTGATCATTTCCTTTGTCGTCAATTTATTAGAAGTGACTATCTTAGCAAAGATTGTCGATATTAATATGACCAGAGATATGACGTCGGCTTACAATTCAATTATCAATTATATGCCACAAATGAAAAAGACGATCAGTTTATCACAGTTCCTCAATCTGATTCCGATGATGATTCTGTTATTGTCCGTAATGGAATGTTATGTCATGTTAGGGATTACCCAAATTGTGATGTTAAGACTGAAAGTGCCATTTCCTGCAAACTTCCATATTGCGACCTTCAATATGGGGAAACCTTTTGCCATTATGGCGGCGATTGTCTTTGGCATCAGTATGTTCTATTTACAAAAATATCAGTTAAAGAATCAGGTTGCCAATTATTTATATTATGGTTCATTTCTGCTCTTTGCCGTGCAGGGCATGTCCTTTTTAGCATTCATGATGTTATGTTATAATCATCCTAAGATGCCAGCCTTATTATTTATTTTATTCTTTATTCCAATGGTAGCACAGTTCTATGCGCTGATTGGCGCATTTGATGTGTTTACAGGAGCAAGACAAAGATTATATAATAATATCACGAAAGGGGGATGAGACCTGTGACAAAGAAAATCAGTCAGTTAAGAAACCTCTTTACCGTCTGTCTTATTGTCGAAATTGTATTGTTATGTGGGATCTATGTGGTTCTTCCAAGTAAACCACTCTTTATTTTAGTACTCTATATTATGGTCAAAAATATTATTGTCTTTGGCTGTATGATGTATACCGGTTATGTTTTAGATCGCAATGCCTTAAGTGTCAGTGAAGCTTTAAACTCTGATGCTTCTAATGCATTGATCTTTGGCGGGGTCGGTTTAATCATGTATGATGATAACCGTAATATCACCTGGGTCTCAGACCTGTTATTAGCCATGAATATCAATATCGTTGGGGTAAAGCTCTTAGAATGGCAGCCAACTTTAGCGGGCCTATTCGAAGATGAAGATATCCGTTTAATCGATGTCAAAGGCAAGAAGTTTGAAGCCTATAATGCGGCAGGTTCTCATCTCATCTATTTAAAAGATGTCACTCAGTATGTCGGCTTAGAGCAGGACTATACGGATCAGCAGATGTGTTTAGGCTATTTAACGATCGATAACTATGAAGAAACCCTGCAGAATGTCGATGAACCAAAAGCGGCGCAGATCCAGGGAATCTGTCGACAGGTTATTGTCGACTGGGCTTATAATAATGGGATGATCATCCGTCGTTATAAAACTGGCTCTTATATGTTATTCTTTAATGAACGTATTTATAAGAAACTCGTTGAAAACAAGTTTGATATCTTAGATACCTTCAAGAAGGCCTGTCTGGAATTAGATGAAGTTATTACCTTATCCATTGGGATTGGGAGAGGAACGAGAGTTTTAGGTGAATTAGATCAGCTCGCTTCGCAGGCTTTACGTTTAACTTATTCCCGAGGCGGCGATCAGGTCGCTATTAAATCTGGTAAAGATCGTGTTCGTTTCTTTGGTGGCCGCAGCGATACAATGGAGAAATCCTCTAAAGTACGTGCTCGTGTTATCGCTCAGACGTTAGCCGGCATTATCCGTCGTTCTTCTAATGTTTATGTTATGGGTCATAAGTTCTCAGACCTAGATTCCTTTGGGGCTTCTATTGGGATGGCCCGTATTGTGCAGGCTTATGATAAGAAAGTCAATATTATCTATGATCCCGAATCACTAGAAGATAAAACGGCAGGGGTCGCTGAACTCGTTAAAAAAGATGAACGTTATAAAGGCTTATTAGTCAGCTATTCCGAAGTGTTAGAATACATTGATAAAGATTCTTTATTAATCTTAGTAGATCATCATAAACCATCATTATCGATCTCTAATGTCATGTTAGAGAAAGTGAAAAATAAAGTGGTTATTGATCACCATCGACGTGGTGAAGAATTCATTGATTCACCAATTCTTACATATCTGGAACCAAGTGCTTCCTCAACTGTTGAGTTGATCATTGAATTATGTTCTTATGAAACCAACGATATTCATTTCAATGATTTTGATGCGACGATTATGTACTCAGGTATTTTAGTCGATACTAATCAGTTCAGACAGCGTGTTGGCGTCCGTACTTTCCAGTCGGCTGCCCGCTTAAAAGAAATGTCTGCCGATGTCATTCGCGCTTATGAATTTTTAGAGGATTCCTTTGCGAAGACCGTTGAAATTATTAAGATTACGGAAAGTGCTTATCAGTTTAAAAATGATATCCTCATTGCCCACAGCAATGACAATGAGGAACATGCTCAGGTAACGTTAGCGAAAGCCAGCAACCGCTTATTAAATGTCTCAAATGTCAAGGCGGCGTTCACAGTTGGCCGTGTTGCCAAGAACAAAGTGGCGATTTCCGCTCGTTCATCGCGTGATATCAATGTCCAGATGATTATGGAATTAATGGGCGGCGGAGGTCATTTCACGATGGCTGCCTGCCAGTTAGAAGATGTGAGTGTTGATCAGGCAACACAGCAGTTAGAAAATGCAATTAATCAGTATTTAGATGAGAGAGGAGAATAATTATGCAAGTTATTTTATTAGAAGATGTCAGAAAAGTAGGGAAGAAAGGCGATATCGTTAAAGTCGCTGATGGCTATGGCCAGAACTACCTTATTAAAAACAAATTAGCAGTTATGGCGACGCAGCATGAACGTAAAAACTTAGCTGCAGAAAAAGCTGAAGAAGCGGCTCAGGAAGCATTAAAGAAAGAAGAAGCCGAAGCTTTAGCAAAACGTTTAGAAGACATTACTGTTGAATTTAAAGTAGCGACTGGTAAAGAAGGTCGTACTTTTGAACATATCTCTACTAAACAGATCGTCAAAGCTTTAAGAGAACAGTATGATATCAAAGTGGATAAGAGAAAGTTCATCAATGCTTATCCAATTGGTAACTTAGGGACAACGAAATTAAAGATTGAATTATTCAAAGGTGTTATTGGAACAATTAACGTACATTTATCAGAAAAGTAGGATGATCTATGGAAAGTGCAAGAGAATTACCGCATGACTTAGAAGCAGAACGCGCCTTATTAGGGGCGATGCTCATTGATAAAGGAGCCTGTGATGAAGTCATCAACTTAGCGACTCCAGAAGATTTCTATTATGATCACCATAAACTCATTTATGAAGGAATGAAATACCTTCATGATGGTGGTGCACCCGTGGATGTCACAACCGTGACATCCTATTTAATGGATAAAGGCGTTCTTGATAAAGTAGGCGGTGTTGAATACCTCTTACAGTTATCAGAATCCGTACCAACCACAGCTCATACCCAGTATTATTTGAATATCCTTAATAACCGTTCATTGCTGAGAAGACTGATCAAAGAATGCACGGATATTATTTCTTCCGCTTATGACGGAGATGTCGGGGATATGAATGATTATATCAACGGCGTGGAAAAAGACTTCTTAGATGTTACGCGTGATCGTAATGCCGGGGAGTTTAAAGATATTCATGATGTCATTGATGAAGTGACCCAGCGTTTATACAAACTCCAGCAATCTGGCGGAGTTGTCTCAGGAGTCAAAACCGGCTTTAGAGAACTCGATAAGTTAACCTCTGGTTTTCAGCCGGGTGACTTAGTCATTATAGCTGCCCGTCCATCCGTTGGGAAAACCGCATTTGCCTTAAATATCGGGTTTAACTCTTCTCATAACAGTGAAGAGGCGGTCGCTATTTTCTCACTAGAAATGCCGGCAACACAGTTAGTTAACCGTTTGATTTGCTGCGCGGGGAGAGTGAATAACGATTCCCTAAAGAATGGTTCTATCTTAAAAGAGAATGCCAGCAAGTACTACGCTGCCGCTGAACGTGTCGGTCAGTGTAACCTTTATATCGATGATACCGCCGGGATCAAAATTGGGGAAATCGCTGCGAAATGCCGTCGCCTTAATCAGGAAAAAGGCTTAAAGATGGTCATCATTGACTACTTACAGTTAATCCAGGGACCAACCAATTCCAGAGAATCCCGTCAGCAGGAAGTCTCTGATATTTCTCGTCAGTTAAAAGCTATGGCTCGTGAATTAGAATGTCCGGTTATTGCCTTATCACAGCTCTCCCGAGCTGTTGAACAGCGTAAAGGTAAACCAATGTTATCGGATTTACGTGAATCCGGGGCTATTGAACAGGATGCCGATATCGTTGCCTTCTTACATCGAGAAGATTATCAAAATAAAGAAAAAGAGCAGGAAGTGAATGGGATTACGGAAATTATTGTGGCGAAGCACCGTAACGGGGCGACCGCCGATATTAAATTAGTGTTCGAAAGAGAATATTCTTGTTTCTCTAATTATACAACCGAAGAAATGCCGGAAGGCGCAGGAATCAGAGATGTTAGACCACAATAACATCTCTTTTTATTATTTTGAAAATGACTTCAAATATATATATTTAGAATAGTCTGATTTTCTTGAATTGCTATTGAAAGAGGTCTAAGATATGCTTGAAATTTAGTGATAATCATTACTATTTATTCCAAAAGTGATATAAATTAAAATATATTGCATGAATACATGTAAATTTGTAATGAAATAAAATTTATTTTCACAAAACAAAACATATTATTATACGGAATATGTGACATCTTTGTGACCAACCCATGATAATCTAGCGTTACTTGAGGAAACGGGTATCCTCAATAAATAGGGATAATATATATGATTTATTGCATAGCGGGAGGTGTCAGGCAATGAAGAAATATAGATATACAGCTTTGCTAACATTCATCATTTCCTTAATGATGATTGTCTCTGTTGTCTTTCCAACAGTAGCAAGTGCAGAAGATTCAATGACATCTTCTGCTACACAAGAAACAACTCATCAAGATACAGCAGAGCAGTTAACAGCGCAGGATACAGCAGATGAACTTACCAAAAAGGATACTGCTGATCAGCTAATAACATCTTCTCCAGCATTTGATGCAGAGAAAACAGTGGATGGTGTGAAAGTCAAGGTGTCTGCGGATGCTAATGTGTTCCCAGAGGGAACAATAATGGAAGTCAAAAAAGTGACTTTAACTACTACTGAGAAGAATTTAATATCGAAGAAGCAAGAAGATGATCAGACTGCTATTAGACAGTATTCTTTTGATATTACTATGAAGAATAAAGATGGTGAAGAGATTGAACCTGATACTTCTAAAGGTAAAGTTAAAGTGACATTTGAAAATGAACTCGTAAAGAACTTCACAACTAATGTTTATCATCTTGATGATAATAAGAAGGTCGATAAACTAAAACTTACTAAGTCTAAAGATCAGGTGACTGGGGAAACAACAGGATTTTCTGTGTATTTATTCGAATTGACTTTAGTGATAAGAAAACGAGTTTTAATGTGACGCTTAATACTGAATTTAATTTAAAAGAAGCTGCAGCGAGTTTATTGCAGGTGGATTTAAAAGATATTACAAATGTTGATTTTAAAGATAATACTAATACAATAAAATTCAATAAAAATGGTTATGGCACATTTGATAAGACGACAGGCGCAATTATTATAAAAAAACAATTACAGCCAAATGATAGTTTTCTCTTTAATGTCACGTATAAAGTTAATGGTAAAGTAAATGTTATTACATTAAATATTAAAACTGAACCAAATTTTAAATATGATGATCCTGAAGATCCAAATTCTGAAGATAGAAAATGGATAGATGATTATAATTCTATAAAAGATGATCAAAAACATACAATCACATTAACTAAGTATAATGGAAATGGCACGGAACTAGATATACCATCAGAAGTTACAATTGGAAATAAAACATATACTATCCATATCAGTGGTGGAGTTTACAGTGCTAATAAAACTATTGAAAGTATAAAGTTTGAACGAGGTGTAATTGCGGATACAAGTATTGCTTCACTTTTTAGTAGTGACTCAAATTTAAAAGAAGTTGATTTAAGTGGACTTGATACGTCAAATACGACAGATATGTCAAGTATGTTTGCCAATTGCACATCTTTAAATTATGATGGAATTAAATTCGCTACAAAAGATGCTGATTCGTTATTTACTACAGAAAACGTAGAAAATATGTCAATGATGTTTTCAAATATGACAAATTTAACAAAATTGGATTTGTCATCTTTTAAAACAAATAGCTTAACTGATATGGCTTCAATGTTTTCTAATGACAAAGCTTTGAAAGAGGTGAATATAAGTACTTTCAAAGGTGCGCCATCGAAAACTTTATATAAACAATCTTCAAGCTATGATTCTAATACTATTAAGGAATTAATGGCTCCTTACTCTGCTCCATTTTATGGATGTGAAAATTTGGAAACTATTATTTTAGGTGATCAGTGGCAGGGATTTAGTGTAGATAGAACCAATGAAACAATTTATTTACCACTCGGTATCAATGATTCTTGGCAAAACCAAACGACATTTAAAATGTATACAAGTGAACAACTAGATGATTCGTTTGATGCAAGTACTATGGCAGGTACCTATAAGAGAGTAAATGTGGCTGGTGCTGATCCTCAGTATGAAGCAAACGGCAGTCTTTATGGCAATAATATTGGGGAAGTTCATAATCCTTCACAATCGTTTCATGGCTTCTGTTTGAATCAAGGTTCACTGATCGCTATTCCTTAGTGTATGGGCATCATATGGAGGAAGGGGCCATGTTTGGTGCATTAGATTCCTACCTGAAAAAAGATTACTTCATGAAGCACCGTCAGGGCACAATTATTACGAAGTCTAATAAGAAATACAAGATTCAGTTCTATGCGTTATTAGAAGATTCGGCTACCAATATGGCGATCTTCTCACCTACAACAACGAATGTTTCTTCATTAGAGAATTATATTGCTTCTAAAGCTAAGATCTATGTGAAACCAAGTCATCCCGATAGTAAGCTTATTGCGTTAAGTACATGTAAGTATCCGGATACGGAAGATCGTGTTATATTATTTGGACATATGGAGGAAAAGAAATGAAAAAACGTATTTATTTCAGTTTGTTTCTAGTCTTCATGTTATTGTTATCCCCAAGTGTTCATGCCCAAAGTGAAACGAAGATTGGGATTCCTATGCAAATAACAACAAATGGATCACAGACCACAGGTCAGGTTACATTGTCATCTGAAGATTCTTCGGCTCCTATGCCCAATGAGAATCCTGTGACCATTCAAGGTAAAGATAATGTTGTATTATCCTATACGAAGACGGGTACATGGAAATATACCATTAAACAGACTGCTGGCAGTGATCAAGATACAGTGTATGATACGACGCTTTATCATTTGACTGTATTTATTGGTTATAAAGATGGTGGTCTCTATTCTGTTGTGACGTTGTTTAAAGATGGATCGGCAGATAAAGATGCGGAAGTGGTGTTTGCGAATACCAAAAAAGAAAATCAGGAAACTCCTGTTACCCCTCCTTCAAATAAAGAGGAAACACCAAAGAAAGAAACACCTGTTAATAACAAGAAAACGACAACAGAAAAGAAAAAGACGAATAAGAAGACCAATAACAACGGCAAAAACAAGAATCAAAAGAGTTCTACATCAGAAAACGGCGCTGATGGTTCAAAAGACCATAAAAACGGCAACGACAATGATAGTAGTACTGAAGGATCAAGTGATGATGTCAATGGCTCCAAAACGGGAAGTAATGGAGATAAGACCACATCAGCAAGTGAAAATGGTCATCATAATACGGGAACAAAAGGTGTGAAAACATCCGATCCAACCATGATTATTCCTTATGTTATTGCGGTGATTTGTTCTTTCGCTGTACTTGTATTCTTATTTGTGAGAGCATTCCATCAGAAGCACTAAGGTTCAGCCTTAGTGTTTTTCTTTGCTTCTTTTAATGTAAGCGGTTATAATCATTTTAGGAGGACTTTCATTATGAGTTATACAAAATTGTTTGAAAAGGGCAAGATTGGACGATTGGAATTAAAGAATCGTATTGTCATGCCGGCAATGGGATGCTCTTTAGCTGCATCAACAGGTGAAGCATCTCAGGAAATGATCACATATTATGCGAAAAGAGCGAAAGGAGGGGCTGGTCTCATTATTACGGAGATTACCCGTATTGATGATGAAACGGGAATTGGCACACCAAATCAGTTATCAGTCACAGATTTGAAGCATATCCCTCAGTTAACACGTCTAGCAGAAGCTGTTCATGCGTATAATACAAAGATCTTTGTACAGTTACACCATCCAGGTAATCAGACACCATCACGTTTATTACATGGCAAACAGATTGTCTCAGCCAGTGATGTGACATGTTCTGTGGTCGGTGAAAAGCCACGTGCATTAACAACCGAAGAAGTCGAAGGATTAGTGAAGAAGTTTGTTTTTGGTGCATATGTGGCCAAAGCAGCTGGTATTGATGGGGTTGAATTACATGCAGCACATGGCTATTTATTAGATCAGTTTATGTCTCCACATACTAATAAACGTACTGATCGCTATGGCGGGGATTTCAATGGCAGAATGCGTATGATTACGGAAATTATTAAAGGAATTCAAGCTACCTGTGGTCCACATTATCCGATTAGTGTACGTATGGATGGTGCTGAATATATTCCTGATGGTATTGATCAGGCGGAAGGCATTAAGATTGCCAAATATTTAGAGTCTTTAGGCATTCAGGCTTTAAATGTCAGCTGTGGGACTTATGAATCAGGCTATACGATTGTCGAACCAGCCATGTTAAAGGAAGGATGGAAAGCAGATTTAGCCAGACAGATTAAAGCCAATGTATCGATTCCAGTTATTGCCGTGAATACGATTAAGCATCCTGCTTTTGCGGAAAGCTTATTGGAAGAAAATGTTTGTGACTTTGTTGGGATTGCCCGTGGCTTCTTAGCGGATGCATCCTGGGGCATCAAAGCTCAGAAAGGACAAGACTTATATATCCGTAAATGTATTGGCTGTTTGGAATGTTTCCGTATCTTAAATACCTTAAGACCAGTAGAATGTACTTTAAATCCATTATTAGGGCGAGAATTACATTGGGGTCATTTACATAAAACCGGTCAGTATCGAAAAGTGGCTGTTTTAGGCGGCGGCCCAGCAGGGATGGAAGCGGCCATTGTCTTAGCGAAAAGACAGTTTGATGTCACTTTATTTGAAGCGACCGATAAACTTGGTGGTACGATGAATTTAGCGGCCATTCCGCCACATAAGGAATTATTAGGAGAATTTGTGGAAACGATGGCGGCTCAGGTCGAAGAAGCGGGTGTCCAAGTTGTTTATAACACAAAGGCAACCCCTGAAGATTTAAAAGAAGCCGGCTTTGAAGCAATCTTTATGGCAGTTGGCGGACAGCCAATTGTTCCAAACTTACCAAGTATTGATCAGGCTATTACGGCTGAATCTGTTTTAAAGGGTGAACATGATTTACATGATCAGAAGATTGTTATTATTGGCGGTGGTGTCACCGGCTTAGAAACCGCGGAAACTTTAGCTAAAGATAATCAGGTAACGGTTATTGAAATGGCCAATCAGGTAGGTACCACATTATATGCATCTTATCGTGGTGTCTTATTAAAAGAAATGCATGATATGGGGATTACTATTAAAACAGAACATCGTTTAACCCATATTGAAGATCATCAGGTTTATACAAAGCATGGCGATGAAGATGTCGCTTTTGAAGCGGATACTGTTGTTTTAGCGATGGGTGTCAAACCAAAGAGAGAGGCTTTAGAAGACTTTGAAAAAGTCTTTGATCAGGTTATTCTTTTAGGCGATACAGATCATCCAGGACAAATTCGTGAAGCTTTACATAGCGCTTATGATCGCGCCTTTGTCTTTGATTTAGGTTGAGCAAGTCTTTAAACTCCTGTATAATAACTAAGGTTGAAAAGGGGTAATAAATACAATGTACAATCAATATCGTGAAGGATGGCTAGAAGTCATCTGTGGCTGTATGTTTGCCGGAAAAACAGAAGAACTCATTCGTCGTATTAACGTTTTAACATTCGCTAAGAAGAATATCTTAGTCTTTAAGCCAAAGATTGATAATCGTTATTCAGAAACCGAAATCGTTTCTCATGCCGGGGCACATGTGCCTTGTATTGTGGTTGATAGTTCAAAGAAAATCTTAGACTATATTAAAGAAGATACCGATGTTGTAGCGATTGATGAAGTGCAGTTCTTTGATGAAGATGTCATCGATATTGCAGAATACTTAGCTGATAGCGGCTTACGTGTGATGTGTGCGGGGTTAGATAAAGACTTCCGTGGCGAACCTTTTGGGGTTTTACCAGATTTATTAACAAGAGCTGAATTTGTGACAAAACTGACAGCTGTTTGTGCAAAATGCGGAGCACCAGCTACGCGTACACAAAGAATTATTAATGGGAAACCAGCTTCTTTTGATGATCCTGTTGTCTTAGTTGGCGCTAAGGAGGCTTATGAACCAAGATGCCGTCATTGTCATGAAGTGGTTAACAAACCATTTAAATTTGAAAAACGTTTAAAACGATAAAAAGTGTGACTTAAAAAATCACACTTTTTTTGATTCTATAAGGGCGATGACATCGTTTAACGATGTCACCATATAAGCAGTCATCGCCTGATAACGTTTGCCAGGGACTTTTAAATCAGGAATGCCAATTACGGGAATATGGGCATTATAGGCAGCGCAAATCCCTGCTTCACTATCTTCTAAGACCAAGGCATCTGCTGGCTGTACATTTAACTTTTCACAGGCTTTTAAAACATTTCAGGATCAGGTTTTCCTTTGGTCACTTCTTCAACACAAATGCTATCAGTCATATAAGGGAGGACATCTTTTTCAAGAAGATGCTGCATCCAGGCTCTTGGTGAAGAGGTTGCTACTATGGTTTTATAATGATGGTCCTGTAAGTATGTAAGTAAGGGGATTAAACCTTTTTTAAGAGGAACACCATGTGTATCGATTTCTTCTCTCATCTTCGCAAATGTCTTTTCTAAGACATCATCAAAAGGAAAGTCATCACCATATTCTTTAAGAAATACTGTTTTGACATCACGATCAGGTAAACCCAGAACCCCTTTGTAAAAGTCTTCACTCATTGTTAAATCCATGGCAGCTAAGACTTTTTGATAACACTTTAAGGCTAATCGTTCACTATCGATCATTAACCCATCCATATCGAAAATGACAGCTTTCATTTTTCTAATACCTCAATCACTTCTTTTAAACTTGGAACAATAGCTGTCGCCATTGATGCATATTTTTCTTCTGGATATTTCATATCCGGTACACAGATAACATGAATATGACCGCTGTGAGCAGCCTGTAAGCCCGCTTCACTATCTTCTAAAACAAAAGCATCGCTAGGCGCTACATGTAATTTCTCACAGGCCTTTAAAAAGATCTCAGGATCTGGCTTACCATGCGTGACTTCATCACCACAAATAGAATCATCGAAATATCGATGCAAATGGGCTAAGTCAAAAATGTGATCAACACGTTGACGATCACTAGATGTCGCTACGATTGTTGAATAATGATGCGCCTTTAAATACTCTAATAATTCTATTAATCCTGGTTTAAGTGGTACACCTTTCTTTTCAAATCTATTATTGATCTTTTCATGGGTTTTCTTTAATACCTCATCAAAAGGGAAATCCTGTCCATATTGATCATAGAAACATTTCCTGACATTAGGGATAGGTTTCCCTAATAACGTTTTATAAAATGTTTCATCCATGGTATAACCCATTGGTGCCATCACTTCCTGATAGCTCTCAAAAGTGACACGTTCACTATCAATCATTAATCCATCCATATCAAAGATTACAGCTTTCATATTCTCACCTCATTTCCATCCTAACAAAAATACGATATAGATGTTCTCTATTTTCACAAACTAAAAAAGCAGAAAGAAAATCTTCCTGCTTAAAAAAAATTAGAGCCAGGGTATTAGTCCGGCCCTTATAAAACGATTACTCGTTTTTATCGACAAGTACATCATAACCATATAGGTAAAAAAATCAAGAGTAACTTAATATAAGTGGTGAGATGAAGACTATGAAAAGTGTAAGTTCATTATTATGTATTAAATTTGTTTTAATATCATTTGAGAATTATAAGTTTATTATAGTTATCTCAAAATTTTATTTCAATGAAATTAGATGACATTTAAAAAAGAGTGATAATGTAAAAACATTGTCATTAATGCGTACAAGTAATTTATTAACCTTAGAAAGAATTGTTTTATTGCGCTTTTATATTGCATTTATCATCTATTATTGCCATAATAGAGCCTAGTTTTTAAGATAGGAATGTTTATATGAAAAAGAAAGATTTATTAGTTTCAGGTCTAGCTTTATTCGCCATGTTCTTTGGCGCTGGGAACCTGATTTTTCCGCCTTACTTAGGCTTAATGAGTGGCCGTTTATGGCCTTTAGCCTTACTTGGCTTTATTAGTATTGAAGTCGTCATGAGCTGTCTTGGTATTTATGCATTATTTTATGCTGGTGATGGTCCAGAAGCTATCTCCAATGCAGTAGGAAAGAAAGCGGGAATGCTTTTAAACAGTGCTGCAATCTTCTTAACTGGAATCTTTATTGCGGCGCCACGTACCGCCGCTACAACTTATGAAATGTTAGTGAAACCGATCAATTCCCATATTCCATTATGGGCCTTCTCCATTGTCTTCTTTGCAGTGGTTTATCTCTTAACGAGAAGACAAACAAGCTTGGTTGATGTCATTGGACGTTTCTTAACACCAATTCTCACCATTAGTATTCTTGTGTTGATTGTTATTGGGATCATGAGTCCGGATGGAAAGATGCATCAGCCTCTTACTAGTCAGATTATGCCTTTAAGTATCCAAACTGGTTATCAGGCAATGGATATTATCACCGCTGCTGGTTTCTCTTTAATCCTTGGGCAGAACTTTGCTAATATGGGGTTACATACGAGAAAAGAACGTTTAAAAGCAGCAGCTGGGACCTGTTTCATCGCCGGTCTGATTTTAGCGGCGATCTATGCCGGTCTTGCTTATATCGGTGCTGCCTTAGGGGTACCTGGTTTAAAAGATGTTTCTCAGGCCGCTTTATTAGTAGCTATTACCAGTCAGTTACTTGGCAGTTTTGGGGTGCGATTGCTTGGCTTAATTACCGCTTGTGCCTGCTTAACCACTTGTGTTGGTTTATTTGGCGCAACCGCTTCTTATATTGATGAGCTATCTCATGGTAAAATCAAATACAGTAAAGCCATTATTCTGATTACGGTTATTAACTTTATCATCTGTAACTTAGGTTTAACGCGTATTATTAAGTTTGCATCACCAATCTTAACCGTGATCGTACCACCGATCATTGTCATCTTATTACTGTTATTAGCTTCGAAGTTTGTCAAAGCACAGCTTATCTATCAAGGTGCAGCCTTAGGTGCCCTTGTGGGCGGCTTTTTAGTAATGTTACAGGATAGCTTTAAACTATTATCAATTGTCAAAGAATTCCCGCTTTATAACTACGGCTTTGGCTGGATCCTCTTTGCTTTTATTGGCGGTTTGCTGGGCTTAGTCATTACTAAATTAAAACCACAACCTGTTAAAGAAACAGCTTAACGTATTGTCATCAGGCAATACGTTTTTTAACGCTTCTTTGAATTTCCTTTGTTCTTATTACAGGGAAGCATACAATAAGAAGTATGGAGGATGAAGTTATGAAAAAGTTATTAGCCGCTACATTAACATTCATGATGCTTGCCCCAACGAGTGTGCAAGCTAAAGGAAAGATGGTGAATGTTGTCACTAAAATCGGTAAAGATACTGTCACTTATAATAAAGATGGCTTACTTACCGGAAATAAGTATTTCAGCATTCGATATAAAAATGGTAAAATTACGAGTCTAAAAAATATCGATGGGACTTTCCATATTACTTATCGTAATGGTCGTGTGGATACCGTGAATAAACATAAGGTGAAAGTCGCTTATAAGAGCATGAAATACTATGATGAGAATATGAAGATCAGGACATCACCTAAAGGGACACTTTATACCTTTGATCAAAATAAAATGTTTGGAGAGGCTGGTTATCTCTTTAATAAGAAGGGACAACTCTTGGTTTCACATATTTCTTATACGGATTCTTGCTACCGTTATGATGCGAAAGGATATGTAATTAAAGGCGTTCAATTCGAATTAGCTTCTGGCGCAGATCCATTTGTTTTTACATCTAAGAATACCTATAAAGGATCAATTTTAGTTTCTCGCACTATCAAAGGGAATACAAGAGATGAATATATCACCCATGATAAAATCACTTATAAGAAATTGCGTGTCAAAGATGTTAAAACCGTTAAAAAACAGCAGCGTTTATTATTGCTGAATAATGGAGATTCTCTTGCATACATTTTCTAAATCAAAAGGACTAGGGTTTAATTTACTTATTGCATGTAAAACGATAATGAATGGAGGACGTTTATGAAAAAGTTATTAGTTACTACGTTAACGTTAATGATGCTTGCTCCTACAAGTGTGCAAGCCAAAGGAAAGATGGTGAATGTTGTCACCAAGATTGGAAAGAATACGGTCACTTATAATAAAGATGGTTTAGTATCAAAATATGATGGAAACAGGTTTGTATATCATAAAGGGAAACTCACTGCTATTACCGCTCTCAATCATGGCCCAAATTATAAAATGACCTATACTGGTGGGCGTGTGCGCACTATTAATAAGAAAAAAGTGAAATGTGCATACAATAAGAGTATTCACTATACAGATAAGGATAATAAATACAGAAAATCCGCGAAAGGGACCCTTTATTCATTTGGACAGGATGAGCCTTTCACCGGTGATGCACAGTATCTTTATAACCGGAAGGGCCAGCTTATGCTTTCTTTTGCTGGCTATACAAATTCATATTATACTTACGATGCTCATGGGAATGTCACTAAAGGCGTTGAATTTGATTTAGCCACAGCTGTAGGTCCAGATGTCTTTTCAGCAAAGAATACATACAAAGGATCATTGCTGACATCACGTGTTGTAAAAGGTGTTTATGATGGTGAGTATACAAACCGTTATAAAATGACTTATAAGAAAATGCGGGTTCAGGATGTTAATGCTGTTAAAAAACAGCAAACAGTATTGTTAAATAATTTAGATCTCATTAATCTTGTATTCTAAATAAAAAGCACCAGACATGAAGCTGGTGCTTTTCACTATGGTAAAGGATGCTGTGTTAAATAGATCTGATACCACTGTTGACGAGTTAAGAGTTTGCTGGAAGCTTGCGCCGCTTCAGCTAAATGTTCTGGTGATGTCGTACCAATAACTGCCTGCATTTTACCAGGAATACGTAAGATCCATGATAAGGCAATGGCACTAGGTGAGACATGCAGATCCTGAGCAAACTGATCTAATAATGCATTTAAGTAAGGATATTTAGGGCTATTGAGGAATGAGCCTTCAAAGAAACCATACTGTAAGGAAGACCAGGCTTGAATAAGCATATCTTGTTTCTGCATCATTGGCAGTAAGGTGCCATCGCTATAAGCTTCACTATTTTCCATATTTACATTGAAAGTAGCATCAATGAGAGGGGAATAAGCGGCGGATAACTGTAACTGGTTGATACGTAATGGGACATGCACAGCTGACTGTAAATAAGATAATTGGGCACTATTCATGTTAGAGACACCAAAGTATCTGACTTTCCCGGCATTATAGAGTTTTTCAAAAGCACGACCGACAGCTTCTACATCCATCAAGACATCAGGACGATGAAGGAGCAAGCTTTCTAAATGATCAGTCTGTAAACGATCTAATGAAGCGTTGACACAATCAATAATGTAGTCTTCATCAAAGTCATAATAAGTCATATCATCAGTGATATGAATGCCGCATTTACTCTGGAGGAAGAATGATTCTCTTAAGTGAGGATGCGTATGAAAGACTTCTCCCAACAGTCTTTCACAGTCTCCGTGGCCATAAATATCGGCTGTGTCAATGACATTAATTTCATGATCTTTAGCTGTTTGTAATAACTGATACACTTCTTCGGTGCTTTTGTGATTGATACGCATCGTCCCTAAGACAATTTCTGAGAGCTGATGCTGATCAAAGTTTAATTTCATCGTGATTAATCCTTTCTACGGTATAAAACATAAGATTCGTAGGGACGTAAATGTCCTTCACTAGAAATTGTAGTATCCTTATAGTTGGAAATCAAGATGTCATAGTCATCAGATAATGGTAAGGAAAATGAAGTTTCCTGCCCGTAGAAGTTATTGATGACAATTAATTCTTCCTGTTCTGTTTCACGTTTATAAGCGAAGATTTGAGGATGGTCTTCTAATAAAGGAACATAGAGGCCTTCCTGAATGACTTTATACTGTTTACGTAATGCAATCAGCTTCTGATAGTGATAGAAAAGAGAATTAGGATCTTCTAAGTTTTCTTTTACATTGATGTGATCATGATTAGGGTTCACATTGATCCAAGGCTGATGATTGCTAAAGGATGCATACTTCGTATCATCCCACTGCATCGGTGTCCTGGCATTATCACGAGAGTGGGCCTGTAAAGCTTTCATTACTTCTTCTTTTGACATGCCTTCTTCTAAAAGAATTTTATAAGCATTTAAGCTTTCTACATCACGGTAATCACTTAATTGATTGAAATACGCATTGGTCATACCAATTTCTTCACCCATATAGATATAGGGGATCCCGCGCATCATATGAATGCTTGTCGCTAACATTTTTCCTGATTCTAAAGGATAGTTCTTTTCATCACCAAAGCGGGATAATGAACGAGGCTGATCATGGCAGTTCCAGAATAAGGCTGGCCAAGCTTTATGCTTTTGTAAACCAGTCTGCCAGGTGTTGAATAATTCTTTTAATTCAGCGAAGTCAAAGTCCTGAACATGCCATTTCTTTTTATCTTTGTAGTCTACTTTTAAATGGTGGAAAGTGAAGACAGAGTTTAATTCATGTGAATCTTCACCAGAGTATTCAATACAGTTATTAATCGTTGCAGCAGAAAGTTCACCTACCGTTAAGCCATCTTGATCTAAACCAAAACTATGGGTATTGAGCTCTTTTAAATACTCATGGACATGTGGTCCATCGCTATAGAACTGACGACCATCAAAGAGATGAGGGTCATATCAATGGCGTTGGTTATATGGTGTAAACCAGTCATAACGATTGGGGCATATAAAGCGCCAAAAATCGTCGCAAAGATAACAGAGGAGGTACTTGTTAAACCACCATAAACAACTTTTGCAATCGCATCACCTATGGCCAAGCCGATTGGCCCAACAAGGGTGTGGGCTAAGATGACGGCAGGGACGAGTGAGAAGAATGGAACAACGATCATAGAGACAACAGCCGGGCAGACTTTACGCCAGAATTTTTCTAAATAGACAAGAACGAAAGCGGCCATAATCGCCGCAATGACCTGCCCCTGATAGCCGATCATTTTGACATGGACGAAGTCAAAATTCCAGTAAGGAATTTTATTAGCAGGGGTTGTTGCTACGGCAAAACCATTGAGCGGCTGAGATGAAACGAGCGTTAAACCTAAGACAATGCCAAGAATCTGTGTTGTACCCATCTTTTTTGTGACAGACCAGCAGATGCCTACTGGCAGCATGTGGAAGACGGCTTCGCCGATCAGCCATAAAAAATTGTAAGTCCCCATCCAGAATGTTGAGGTTTGTGTCAAAGTTTTTCCGTTGACGAGAGCAATATCACCGATGATATTACGGAAACCAAGAATCAGCCCGCCACAGATTAAGGCGGGAATAATAGGGGCAAAGATTTCACCTAGATCACCCATGATTTTCTGAGCAATATTCTGATGAGATTTAGCGCTGGATTTGACGGCTTCTTTAGAAACGCCTTCAATACCAGAGATTTTCGTGAATTCATTGTAGAATTCAGAGACTTCATTACCAATAATAACCTGGAACTGGCCGGATTGCGTGAAGGTACCTTTCGCACTTGGAATCTCTTCAATCGCATCCACATCAGCTTTTGATGGATCAGCAAGAACAAAACGCATACGCGTTACACAGTGAGTGACCGCATTGATATTGTCCTTTCCTCCGACATACTTTAATAAATCTTCACAATCTTTTGTAAATTTTCCCATACCGTATTTCTCCCCCTCTTACTTATACGTACAAGAATGGCAACATGTTTTTTAAAAAATTGTAAACGTCTTCACCTTTGACCTTTTTTGTAGTGGTGGCAATCCTAAAAAAAGCGTATAATCATCTTGAGGTGAGCATCATGTTTTTGTCAGGAGCAACATTAAAAGACACAATTGAAAATTGTGTCCAGGATTATCAGGAAGATCATCTTGGTCAGGTTTCCTATGATTTACGCATTCAAGAGATTCTCGATCCTAATACACAAAAATCACATACCCATTTTGAACTCAAATCAGGTGAAACAGTATTCATCTCTTCGCAGGAAATTGTCACCATCCCCACGCATTGTGTAGGCATGATCTGCTTACGTAATTCGGTCATTCGCATGGGCATTTCGTATGAATCTCCGGTGTATCAGCCGGGGCATAAAACAAGAGTTTTTACACGCATTAAAAACGAATCGAGTGATAGTGTGCATATTGCCAAGGGTGAATCAATGGTTTCTTTGATGCTGAGCACTTTAGAAAGTGACGTTCCTGCCTATCAAGGACAATATAAAGATCAGTTTGAATTCTCTCAAGTGCATCAGTTTAATAGTACGCGACTTCCTGAAATTATTCGTATAAAGAAAACTGAAAAGAATATTAAAGACATTGAGAAGTCTATTTATTCAAATGTGATGACGATTATGACAGTTTTCATTGCAGTCTTTAGTATTATTAACTTAAATGTTTCTTTGTTAAATAATAAATTGCCATTAAAGTATGTGATTACATATAATCTTGTGATTATTTCTGGCGTATCGGCTTTAATTACATTAGTATCCTTAGTTTTAAGGTCAATCGAGGATAAATCTGTTAAATTGGCTTCTTTATTTACATTTATAACTTTTTTGATGGTAATATTATCGTATATTATTTTATGATTTATAATAAACGACTGAGTTTTACTCAGTCGTTTGTTTTTACCAGCTGATGCTGGCATCGGGAGCTTTCACCGAACCGTCATTCATTACGAGTTTCCAGTCATTAGAGTAAATATACCAGCGACCAGCTGATTCACTCCAGGTCACATCTAAGATTATTGGTGACGCGAAGTTACCAGCCTGTGTTTTGTCATCAGGATTATAATGAGAACCATTATTCGCAATTCTTTCATATTCTGGTGTTGTCATGGTGGCAGCCTGGGTTAAATAAACATGTTCATGAAGATTCATGATATAAGGGGCTGATAACTTATAGCCCTCTTTCCAATAGGAATTTTCAAAGAAGGCATTGCCAAACCAGGCGGCTTTTCCTTTTTTATAATAGAAACAGTTATCAATAAACTGGCGACTAGGTGCTGTATTAAACGGCGTCTTCGGCTTCTGCTGGTCAGACAGTGCCCAAGGGCTGTCGCAAAGATAAGACATCATATCATACATTGTCTGATTCTTTTCTCTAGGCAATGAATCATCATAAGTCTTGAATGTAGCGGCTAATAATGTATAGATCGCAAATTTCCCTTTTTCCTTATCTTTTAAGATTTCTTCATATTGTTTTAATTCATTAATATTTGTTGGTAAAGTGGTCCAGGTCATTTGGGCTGTTTTGCGCTCTACTTCGACCGCGTCTTTGTCTACCATCATGGTCATTGGCTGTGAGCCTATTTCGATAGTTGGCATTTCCTGTTTTGTTTCCGGTGTTGGATCTGCCGGTTTCTCCTCTGGTTTTTCCTCACTTGGTTTTTCTGCCGGTTTTTCCGCTGGCTTTTCTGCACTTGGCGTAGGCGTTGTATTGGTCGAAGGTGTTGGTGTTGTCGTAACGGCTGGCGTCGTTGTCGTAGTTGGTGTTGTCGTTACAGCTGGTGTTGCTGGTGTCTTTGCTGGGGCGGCTGTACTTGTCGACTTTTGCACTTTCTTTTTCTTCTTTTTCACGGTTAATGAAGCGTAGTACTTTTTCTTTGCATAGGTGGCAATGATTTTGGCCTTCCCGGCTTTTAAGGCGGTGACTTTGCCTTTGGCAGAGACTTTCGCAATCTTCTTATTGCCGGTTTTCCATTTTGCCTTAACGCTCTTTTTGCCTTTATACAATTTTAAAGTTTTGCTTTGTTTGACATAAAGGGTCAGCTTTTGGGGTTTGATGGTGATCGCGGCTTTTTTAGCCTGAAGGGGTGATAAGGACATCCCGACTAAAAAAGCGGTCAGAAACATTGTACCTAATTTCATAAATATCATCCTTTCATTGTCTTCTTTACCTTATTATAGGTAAAAAAGATAACACTCACATCACTCAAAAGGATGAAAAAAAGAGCATTTTTTCATGCTCTACTTAGGGTTATGAAGACGGCGCGCGCGATCTTCAAAGCGGAATTTATCAGGACGATGACGGGAAGCGGTATACTGGAAAATAATTGATGGTTCTAAGTAAGTATAACTTTCGACGTCAACGACCATATCATAATCTTTGAGATCTAAATACTGCTTATCAAAGGTATTGACATGCTGGCAGGTGATGATTTTATCGGCATAAGAAATGCGTTTGCCAAGCGTTCCTTCAATGTATTCATAAAGCGAATCTTCGCAGATTTCTTTGGTGAGATCAGGAACTAACGCCGCATTGACAAAGTCGGTATCTAAAATGATCGCTTCACTTGAGAAATAACGGACACGGACAATCATCCAGACGTAGTCATCAAACGTTAACTGAAGCTTTTTGGCGACGGAACGATCCGGGTGGATCTTTTGGAGAAAGAGCACTTTCGTGGTGATGCCTTCGCCTAGACTTTTGCCAACTTCTTTCATACTTTCAATATTGGAAATTGGTAATTTAAAGCGTTTCATGTCCAGGACGACACTGCGTCGGCCCTGGGATTTTTGAATATACCCATTTTCGATAAGTAAATTTAAGGCTTTACGAATGGTATCTCGGGATGCCTGAAAGGTCTCCATCAGTTCGTGTTCACTTGGTAAAAGACTATCAGGCGGCAATTTTCCACTTTCAATTTGACCGATGATTTCATGGCAGATGGCTTCATATTTCTTCATTAGGATTCACCTCAACGGAAATTATAACATGAGATGACTGAAAAACAACGTTACATCTTCTTAGAAATGCATGAGAAAACTGTGAAATATGCACAATAATTTTTGCGTAATGCCTTTTTATATATTATAATGAGTTAGAATTTTGGAGGTAACTATGAACACACTATTAGATAGATTAGAAACTGTCGCAAAAAGATATGAAGAATTAAATCAGATTCTGATGGATCCAAGTATCGCTAATGATGTGAAAAAGATGACCGATGCCTCTAAGGAACAGGGTTCTTTAGAAAAAGCATATGGTATGTATAAAGAATATAAGTCACTTTTAGATGGCATTGAAGAATCAAAATCTCTTTTAGGAGATAGTGATCCTGATATCAAAGAAATGGCGAAAATGGAGCTGGAAGAATTACAGGCGCGTAAGCCGGAATTAGAAAGAGAAATTCAGTTAGAATTAATTCCTAAGGATCCTAATGATGGTAAGAACATCATCATGGAAATCCGTGGCGCAGCCGGCGGTGATGAAGGCAATATCTTTGCTGGCGATTTATACCGCATGTATTCAAAATACGCTGAAAGTCAGGGCTGGAAAATTGAAGTTGAAGAAGCACAGCCTGGTGAAGCGGGCGGTTATGCGCTCATTTCTTTTATGATCAAAGGGGATAATGTTTACAGTAAATTAAAATATGAATCAGGTTCACACCGTGTGCAGCGCGTACCGAAGACTGAATCTCAGGGCCGTGTGCAGACTTCTACCGCGACGGTATTAGTTATGCCTGAAGCGGAAGAAGTCGATGTTCAGATCGATCCTAAGGATTTACGTATTGATACATATCGTTCTTCTGGTGCCGGTGGGCAGCATATCAATAAAACCGATTCCGCTGTCCGTATCACCCATATCCCAACCGGGATTGTAGCGACCAGTCAGGATGGCCGTTCCCAGCATGATAACCGTGATAAAGCGATGCAGTCATTAAGAACCCGTGTCTATGAACATTTCTTAGAAATTGAAGAGTCTAAACAAGGGGCAGAAAGACGTTCTAAGATTGGTTCTGGGGATCGTGCAGAAAAGATCAGAACATACAACTATCCACAAAACCGTGTCACTGATCACCGTATTGGTTTAACGATTCAGCAGTTAGATAAAATTATGGAAGGCAAGCTTGATCCGATCATCGAAGCGTTAATCAACGAAGATCAGAAACGTAAGCTTGAAGGAGAACAATAGTGCCAACAATTCGTGAACTGATCACTTCTTCTGAAGAAAAGCTTGATGCCCTCAACAAGGACTGTAATGTTCCTAAGGTGCTTTTCTACCATGTTTCCAAGATGGGCAGTGCCGAATTATATTTAAAGATGGATGAAGAAGTGGATCCCGCTGTTTTAAAAGAATACAACGAAGATTTAGAACGTTATTTAAAAGGGGAACCGGTGCAGTACATCAAAGGCAAGGAATACTTCTTCTCAAGAGAATTCTTTGTCAATGAAGATGTCCTGATTCCTCGTTATGAAACCGAAGAATTAGTCGAACAGACCTTATATCGCATGGATGATTACTTCAAAGATTACAAGCAAATTGATTTATGTGATGTGGGTACTGGTTCAGGGGCTATTGCCATCTCTTTGGATCTTGAAGAACCAAAGACCCATACGGTGGCCACTGATATTAGTGAAAAAGCGTTAGCTGTCGCACAGAAGAATAATGATGCCTTAGGCGCGCATGTCACGTTCTATCAGGGAGATATGTTAGCACCATTAATTGACCGTGGGATCAAGGTGGATGTCTTTATTTCTAATCCGCCTTATATTCCACAGGAACAAAAGATTGACCCAATGGTCAAAGATAATGAACCGCATGTAGCTTTATTTGGCGGCGATGATGGTTTATACTTTTATCGTAAAATATTTAAGGATGTCCACAAGGTTTTAAAGGATCGGGCTTTATTAGGATTTGAAATGGGCTTTGATCAGCGAGAGCTGATGGAAGAAGCCATCCATGAATACTTTGGGGATGAACCACATGAAATTATTAAGGATATGAATGGAAAGGATAGAATGTTGTTTATCTATCATAATCTCGAAAAATGATTGAAACAGAAAGACTACTCATCAGATATTTAGATCAGGAAGATATAGATCGTTTGGTAACTTATCGCAATAAACCGGAAGTGGCTCGCTTTCAGTCGTGGAATCACTATTCCCGTTTTGAAGCGAAAGGGCGCATTCGCTATGTTCAGAAACACCCTTATACGGGCAAGCCTAAGGATAATACGCAATTAGCGATTACCTTAAAGGATGGCACTTTAATTGGTGATTTACATTTAGAAGTGCTTAACCGTAATACCGTGACCATCGGGTATACCTTAGATTCTACTTACTGGGGTCAGGGGTATGGCCGTGAAGCGGTTCGCGGTCTTTTAGAAGCCTTAAAAGAATTTCCGCAGCGGAAAGTTATTGCCTATATCTATAGACAAAACGATCGTTCTCGTAAACTGTTATTAGATTTGGGTTTTCGTAAGTTTGATGAGTCATCTTTCTATGATGATGAGGGATATATCCTAAGATTAGATGAAGAGGGATCATAAAAAGATCCCTTTTTAAGTGAGGTGAGACAATGTTGGAGGAAAGACTGTTAGATCATCAGGCGACCTATATTGTAGGGGTATCTGGCGGCTGTGATTCGATGGCACTATTAGATTTACTGGTAACGCATCATTATCATGTCATTGTGGCTCATGTGAATTATCAGTTACGTAATGATACCGAATTAGATTATCAGGTTGTGTATGATTACTGTCAAAGCCATGAGGTTCCTTTCCATTATAAAGAAGTCAGTCATGATGATTATCAGGAAGGGAATTTTCAGGCGATCGCCAGAAATATACGTTATCAGTTTTATCAGGAACTTTATAAACAGTATCATGCCTCAGGCGTCATCCTTGGTCATCATTTTGATGATCATGTGGAAACGATCTATATGTATTTAGAAAGAGGCTCAGAGAGTGATTATATTGGCATTCAGGAGAAAAGCATCGTTAAAGGGATGATGATTATCAGACCGCTATTACATGTGTATAAACGTGATTTACGATCTTACTGTGAGCATCATCAGATTGCTTATCATGATGACTATACGAATTTTCAGACGGATTTTACCCGTGATCTGATCCGTAATACGATCTTAAATACGTATAGTGATGAAGAGAAACAGGCCTTAGCGTTAAAAGCAAAAGCGCTCAATAAAAAACGTCAGGAAAAGCAGGAAGCGGTTTGGCCATTATTAGAAAAGTATCATCAACAGGGGAAAATTTCTTTAGATGAGATTGATGAGGACTTATTATATCCGTTTCTCTATAACTTGTTGAAAGAGGCTATGCAGACGAAAGCGATTAAACGTTCCTTGATCGAAGAAGTCATTCATCAGATTCATTCGCCCAAGCCGAACATTACCTTCGCTTTATCAATTCATTTGTTGTTCATAAAAGAATATAATAATATTTACGTTCAAACAAAGCATCAGGAAGAAGGATACAGTTATCAGTTTGATCATCTGGAAATCTTTGATTGTGATCATTTTCATGTGCGGTTAAGTGGTCCGCTTAATAACGGGGTCCATGTGGATGAAGAAGATTTTCCGTTAACGATTCGCACGTTTCAAAGCGGGGATCGGATCAAAACGAAAGGCGGGACAAAGAAGGTGTCACGACTCTTTATCGATCGCAAGATTCCGGCACATTTACGAAAAAGCTACCCGCTACTATGTAATGCGCAGGGAGAAATCATTTTAATTCCAGAAGTTGCAAAAAGAAGTGAGTATACAACTACAAATCCGAATGTTTTTGTGATAAAATGACGTACTATAGGAGGCTCATGTATGCATAAAGATTGTAAAGAGATCTTGTTTACACATGATCAGATCGTAAAACGGTGTGAAGACATTGGA
>AUXO015534397.1_pt1 | contig 25717 bp, 19 predicted proteins | sample 768731 | NCBI WGS metagenome assembly AUXO01 (sample SAMN02715735, study PRJNA202380) | gut metagenome | biome: sheep rumen | host: Ovis aries | place: New Zealand: Palmerston North | reverse complement strand
ATAACCGATAATTTACAATTATCAATCATTTTTCCCGCTTCTTACCGCTCAACATCTTTCTAACTTCATCATTTTGATCAGCACTATTGTTGTTACCATTCTCTATGGCACCTAACTTCTTATATCCTTCAAGTATTACTTGTTCTGTCCTATTAAAAAGTAATTCATCCTTCTCTTCTTGATCCAGATCACCAAACTCTCCTTTTTCACAGGAATAAGCAATTAGAATATTTTTAAGATTTTCTGCGCAATCGCGATATGCGGTCTTTTTATCCTTATATTTCATAGCACTGTGTATTCCTGCAACAATAGATGTAGCTGCTGTGATTATTGGTACCATTAAATCAATAATTCCGTTTGTATTAGGAAATTTCATAAGTGCACATGATGCTAATGTTGCCACTGCCGGAAGAACAACAAGAGTTTTAGAACAGATGGCATCCCATTTCTTACACCTATTGGCATTCTGTATATAATAATCAAACGCCAATTTTATCCTCTGACGCATCTTTTCATCGTTTATACTTTTCAGTAGGAATGAATATGACATCTCTTCTGCAACTTTTTCTTCACGTCCCTTTTGCACCATATTTGTATCCATCTCCAGCCTTTTCTAATCCTTTATAATGTTGGACTCGATAGCTCATATTTCATCATATACATAATTACGCATAATACAATCTCAAATCTTTAATGTTGTGACTTCTTGTATTTATCATAATCAAAAGTATTACTAATTCTACTCGAAAGCTGCACATGATACAGATCAATTTCCCAGTAAGTCTCATTCATTTTTCATCAATCTCTTTGCTATAAAATCGATTTTCATTCCATTTTATTTCACCAGAAAACGTCTCTACATTAACAATTCTCTCAGCCTCGTCTAATGTTATTTTTTCATCAAATACAGCGGTTTTCTTACGTTCGTTTTCTGGTACAGGATGACCGTCCCTGAAATCTCCCTTATAATATTGATAATTCATATCGGGCTTACTATAGCTTTCCCTTGTGATATACCATGCATTACCAGTAGTATCATTATATACTCCATTTACAAACCTTCCTTTGTATACTGTTTTTACAAATCCTTTATCATCATATGTTATAGAATATGATTGATCAGATTCATCATTATAAAGGCCATTCGCCGTATCCCCATGATAATGTCCCGTAAGATTCTTTCCCATGGGTATAATAAACTCTTTGGGAACAATAAGTTCTTCCTCTCTTGGTTCATTAATGTTTACATGAAAACTGATGTCCTTCTCTTTAGAATAAGTCCACGTATCACCGGAATTTGAATCTTCATGGCTATATCGCTCCGAATATGCCCATTCATCCCCCTTTGGGTATAGTTGCTCGTAATATAATCTTTCACCATCATCATAGTTTACCTCTGTTGCAATTACGAATTCTCCATTTTCAAAAACATTAAAGACGCATCTTCCGTCCCAATGATTATTTTCATTGATTTGCCCTGCAAAAATAATATCCTGGCCATTTTCCTTATATCCAAAAATTACTCTTGTATTATACAAGGTATACGCTTTATATGGCGTACCATCTGAACCAATCGCAATTATTTCCTCTGGTGACCATGAAGGTTCACTTAAATAAATATCCATAAGATTTTTAACTTCCTGATCTCGAATATTTTCTGTGAGTAATCCTTCTGCTTTTAATGTAATTGCTGATGAAGCCACGCCGGATAAGTCTTTTCTGATGACATCCCCCGAATTAGCATGTATAGTTTGAAGTTCCTCTATTGCTATGACCATTTCTGGAACAGAGTTCGACATTTTATCTAAGGATTTTTCTATATTTTCCAGTCGCTCCGGTACTTTACTTGTCTCTTCTTTTGAATTCTCATGTTCCTGATATGCCAAAAATAGAATATTGCCAACAAAAGTTACTACGATTGGACAAATAAAACTTAACAAAACAGTTTTGAATATTCCTCTCTGTCTCTTTCTTATTTTCTTTTGTTCTTCATTATTATGTTTTTTCTGTTTATTTTTGTTGTTACTATCGTCAGAAGCCATTTTATCACTATAAATCTTTTCTGTTATGTCAATATTTCATCTTCACATAATGAAACACTGGAATTCACGCATTGTATTCTGTTGTTCCTGACAGCATATCAAATCGAAATAAGGGATATGGATAGATTTTTATCCTCTATTTATAGTAATCAACGCTGTCATAAAATGTATAAAACAATATAGTCATCATACATCATATAAAAAATAATGTAAAACTCTTTTGGTTAGTATATAGCTCCTCGGCAAACCATATGCTCATATTCATTGATTCCATTATTTTTTTCAATGATATATACATGATCATATATATCAATTCAAATAAACATTAAGTGCGTCTAAATACCGTTGCGGAACGGGAGTTGACGGCCATTGATTCACAACATATTCGTACTCTGAGAGTGCTTCAGTATACATCTCTTGTAATTCATATGACCGTCCAATCCAATAATGGCAATTTAGGCTAAACTCTTTATTTACGCTCATATCAGCAGCTTTTTTGTATTCTTCAATCGCCTCTGTATAATCTCCACACATATAATAGCAATTCCCCTGTTTATATATCTGATCTGACACATTCTCTCTATCTTCTGTCATTCGTTCTGCCTCAATATACATATCCAGTGCGTCATTATACCAGCCTAAACTATAGTAACAATCTCCTACCGAATATATACAATAATATTGACCCCATATTCCTGATTGTATTGCCATTCTGTAGTCGCTTATTGCGTCACCGTATCTACCATCGTTATACTCATAGTCAGCCCTATACCGATAATATCTCGGCTGGGAATTCAAATCAATTGCCTTGCTGATTTTTTCAATACTCTTTGAATATTCCTTTAAATCATTAAAGATAAATGACTCCTGTACATATGCATCTGTTTTTGCCGGATCTCTTTTTATGACCTCGTCCATGTCATATATAGCACGCTCATAATCGCCATCAGATCCCCTTCTGTAATATGCCAACCCCCGCTGGAAGTAACAATCTGATTTATCATATGACTCATCTATAGCTGCAGTATATAATTCTATTGCTTTGGTTAAATTATTAGCAGCAGTATTAATAAGACGGTTTGCCACCTTTATTTCATATCCAGGTGCTTCACTACCAGAATATTGTCCTATCTGATCAAAATAATCTCCTGCAGCATAATAATCTCCATCCCCCAGATACAGACATCCTTTATAATAGTAATATTCTCCCGTATCTTTGTCTTCTATCTCATTAATATAAGTCCGAGCAAGAGCAATATCTATGTTGTTATCCACACATACTCTTATATAAGCCATCAAGTATTTATCGCATTTATCAACACTTAAAGCTTTCATATAGCTATCCAATGCCTTCTCTGCCCATAGAGAGCCAAGCTGTTCATAGGAAAGCCCACATTTATAATTGATCTCCGCATCATCCTCACTTTCATTTGTTCCAATCAATTTTTCATATTCAATCGCTGCATATTCAAAGCATTTATTTGGATTAATTTCAACAACCTTTCCAGACGAATCTGTAAAAGAAAAATCATTTCCAGCAAGACCTAAATCATAATAAATATCCCCCTTTGCTTCATAGTAAATCATATTTTCTTGGTCATACTTTATTGCCTCATCAATTGCATGAATCTCATGCTCCTCCATGCCATCAAAATGAGACAGCAGTTTCGCAAGTCCGAGATCTGTTCTTGATTCAAACGGAGAAGGAAAAGCAAATAATTCAATTGGGAGAGCTACAGTCAAAGATAGAATTACAAAAACTACACATATAACTACATCAAAAGACACGATAGAATCAGGAATATCTTTAATTTGTGTAACCCTTACTAATAATACATATAGGAACAAGACAATAAATCCTATTATGCATATAACAAAGCAAGAATAATATTGAAAACTCTTCCAATGAATCAATATTTCTAAAAGCCATTTCATTGCACCCAAGTCAATCAATAATCCAACAACAACTGTTAAAATGATTTTACAAATAATAAGAGCTATGCTGAAATTCTTCTGTATGTTCTCCGACTCCATATATAATTTGCCTTTCTTCTCAAAAGAGAGATTTCTCAAGACTAATGTAAGTTTAATATACTATTTACTGTATTTTCCCAATTATTCTCGAATCCAGATTCAAGAAAGAGATTAAAATAATTTGAGGGAGAACCTAAGTCCTCCCTCAAATATTCTTATTTTTCCTACAAGGTGTTAGCTAATTGGTCTTTCAACCCTTTGAATGTCGGATGACTTTTAAGTTGCTTGGAAAGGCCACGGATGGCATTTCCAACCTTAATGACAGGGCTTCGTTTGGCCTATTCCATGTACATGAATTTACTTGTAGGCTTACTTTACTGGATCGGTGTCCAATCAGCTACCAGATATCTGACAGAAGCAGATGTGGTCGCTGCGGTTGTTTTTACAAGAGTTCCCTCAGCATTCTGCTCTTTCCAGCCTGCAAAAGTATAACCAGGTCTGGTAGGTGTAGCGAGGCTGTATACCTTGCTTCCCTGAGTCCAGGTCTGTGTATAGATTGCAGTTCCGGTCGTCTCATCCGGAGTGGTGGTATATGCATAATTTGTGGCAGCCATACCATTATCTGCTATCTTAGCTGCAAGTACGCCCATGTCATAATAGTATGTATAAGTATCATCCAATGAGTCACTCTTCCATACTGCATACAAAGTAGTCTTGCCGCCTACATTAGCATCTGTGATATGTGCACCGTCATGATAGTTAGTAGCACCTTGGGTATTCAAATACATCTTGCCATTTGCTGCGATATAATACCATGTACCGACGTGTGTAACATAAGTATCTCCGGCAGTATCAGAATATGCATATAATGTATATCCGGCTGCCTTGAAGCCGTTTACTTTTGCAGGTGTAACATCAGCTGTACTCTTTACGGTCTTCTTGGATACGGAGCCTTTAACCTTAACTCCACCGAGGGTATCTGCATTCTTGTTAAATACCAGAGTGGTCTTAACTACAGGAACCTTCTCCACCAGCTGAAGTGTCTTGTTGCCGGGTGTCTTCTTCTTGATGCTGCTAACCTTTACGCTTGTATTATTTGCATCTACAAAGTAACCGAAGTTATCGCTTATGCTCTTGCCCAGCTTCTTAAGGTTCTTAGCGGTCACGCCCTTTGCGTACTTAAAGGTTGTGCTCTCAAGCACATTGCCATACTCATCAACTATAGTAAGATCATAATCGGTGAGCTTGGCCTCGAATACTGCGTAGAGATCATATGTAAGCAGCTCGGGCTCACTGCCAAGCAGATTATCGAGAGTAGTATTTGATACCTTAGCCTTGTTAGCGAGAACCACATCTCCGTTTTCCTCAAGTGCCCAGCCTACGAAGAAGGAATCTTTCTCCTTAAACTTGTTAGCCTTCAGGGCCTTGTTTGCGCCCATCTTCCTTGACTCGGTTACTTCTTCTGTACCATAGTGATAGGTCAGCTCATATTTACCGGTCCACTTAGCTACGTAAATGATGTCATCATCGCTGGTAAGAGTTACGGTAGTAACCTTCTTTCCTCCGGGTACAGTGGTATAATTTCCAAAAGCGTCAGCCTTGGCCTTATACCAGCCTGCAAACTTCAATCCGTTGTCATCAGGCTCCATCTGAGCTGCTGTAGGTAGCTTAACCTTCTTACCTGTTACATCAGCATATGTATACTCGAATTCGTAGCTCTGTCCACTCTTTGTATAAGCATCAGATCCAAGCTTGTATTCGGTAGTGTCGATATCACCATAAGGTGTATACAGCTTCAGGGTTCTGGTATTCTTAGCCCATACAGCATAGAGAGTTATGTCCTTATCACCGTTCCATATAGCAGGAGCAGCCATGGTACCGGTAGTAGCTGTAGCGCTCTCTGCCCAGCCTGCAAAGGTATATCCGGGTACAGTATAAGCGCAATCAAGAGGTGCCCATGTCTCACCGTAAGTTACGGTTACAGGATTCATCTTTCCGCTTATCTTGCTGTTTGTGATCTGACCGGCATTCTTATCATAAGTTACCTTAAAGGTCTTGCCTTCCCATGCAGCGTAGAGGGTTACATCAGCCTTAATGTCAGCAAGTGATGTTACAGCTTCACCGCTCTTAAGTTCCCATCCGCCAAGGGTATAGTTATCACGAGTCACATCTTCTCCCGAAGGAAGTGTAAGTGTACTTTCGCCATACTTGTATTTAGCGGAACCGGTAGCAGCCTCTCCCCAGTTTTTCTTCAGATCGTCAGAAGGAGTACCGCCATTATAATCCAGCGTTACAGTATACTCTTCACCTGCCTTAGCCCATACAGCATACAGATCAATACTTGCTTCAAGCTGAACCTTTTCCTGGTCAACATACTGAACAACCTTGCCTATGGTGCCGTCAGCCTCAGCCTGGGTCCATCCTGCAAACTCATAACCTTCGTTCTTGGAGAATGGAACTTTGTTAAGAGTCACCTCAGCGTTTGTCTTAACTTCCTGTGTCTTGTCCTCCTCGGTAGAACCGGTATAATTTGAGTGATATGTGATAGTAATGGTTCCGGCCTTCCACTTAGCGTATACATCAACGCTGGTTCTGGTATCCGCAGGGATAATACCACTGGTCACTTCCTTCTTAAATGCTGAATCATAATACCAGCCGTCAAGTTCATACTCTCCTTCGATGGTTATATCCTTAAGCGTTCTTGCAGCGTCATTCGATGTGATGTCAAACTGATGAGGTGTTGCTACAGGATCAAAAGAAGTATCCTGGAACTTACCGCCGTTCAGGTGATAATTGATCGTATACTTTTCTACCTCCCATACGGGATAAAGGGTTATGCTTGAAGGATACTTAGTGGTTCCTGCAGATACGGCAGCATCAAAGACATCCTTATAGGTAGCTGTGCCGATCACATAAGGAGAAGCAACATCCGTATTATTTGCGTTTGTTGTCCAGTTGTTAACTATGTATCCTACAGCGCTATACTCACTGGCTACGATCTTGTCAGTCAATGTACTGGCCTTTTTCTTGATGGAGCTCATAGAGCCCTTCTTTTCGATATTGGTATTCGATGATACTGTTCCTGTACCCATACTGAAGTTGATGGTATATTCTGTATCTTCATATACAGGTATCAGATATACCTCGCCATCCTTGGTTGTAGAAAGTGTATTAGGCAGCAGCTCGTCGTTTGCTATGGTACCTATCTCAACATACTTTGTCTTGGTGCCATCCTTCTTAGATTCTTTATCTACCAGGTCACCGTCTGCATCATAATATACGGCCTGTACGATCTTCCACTCGTTAGCAAAGGTCTTACCGCTTCCTGCTTCAATAGCCTCTATAGCAGAAGTAATATCTGCTTCCTGTACTCCAGTCACAGTACCTTTACCGGAATAATTCTTTGTGGTCTTGCTATCATAAGTGGTGTCTGCATATGCGGCCTTTGTGCCGATGGCACCTGATGTAGCGTAATCTTTTATAGTCTTGCCCGTAGAAGAATCTGGCTTTGTTTTTTGTTCATCAAAATAGTAGATCTTGTAGGTTACATCATCATAATGTACCACAAAATTGGTCTCGGCACCGCTTAGTCCGGCTTCATCCAGAGTAAAAGTATTTGCTGCTGCGGGAGAAGTTCTCTTGCCTGTAGCCAGATTCCAATATGTATCATCAAAATACTTCCCTTCTACTATCGGAACGCTCAGCTTTTCACCTGCGGTAGCTTTAGCTGTGATCACATCTGCCAATGTCTTAGAGGACCCGGTAACATCGCTTGCCCTAAGTGTAGTAGTCATGATCACGGTATGATCGTCATCGTCAGCCACGATATTTACCACATAGCCCTTGGAAGGTGTGATGGTAACGGTTACATCATTAGATACATCTGTAATTCTGAACTCGCCATACCATGTCTCACCGCCATCTCCTGTGTTCTGAGCTCCGGCAGTAAATGTAACAGACTTAGTAGATGTAATTATCGCACTGTTTTTAAAAGTTGTATCACTTCCGCCAGGGGCGACATTTGCACTTACCTTAGCATTCTCATCACTCACGGTAACTGTATATATATAATCCTTCTGAGCTATAAATCTTACAAACTTGATATCAGATTTGTCAGCCTTAAAGCTTGTGCCATCCACAAAGTGTGCGATAACATCATCAGCGCTGTACTGGATAGATGTAGCCTTGCCATCGCCCTCTGCGGCACTTACAGTAACGGTCTTGCCTGTAGCAGCCACAGGAGTAATGGTCACATTCTGGGTTGTGTCACAAACATCAGTTACAATAAAGCTTCCTATATAGACAGTCTCTCTGTCCTCTGTAGCTGTCTCAAGTGATATCTCATCATCAGCCGTAAGTACGTTACCATCCTTATCGGTTATCTTGGCAGTACCATTTGTAGAAATCTTATAAGTATATCCATTTGTGCCATAGAACTTAACATACAGCTTCTCACGGCTGGCTTCTGTGGTACCATACTTAACCTTTACATGATTGGTCTCATCATAAGCAAGCCAGTTTGTATTATCCTTGCTTATCTTAACGGTATCGAGATCGGTTTGTCCGGTAGTTGAAGTTCCAGCGGCTACCAGTACCACCTCACCGGATGCCTCGGTAGAGGTCTCAACTATCGTAACAGTATCGTTTGCCAGGATACCGGATATAGTAAAGAGCACTGTAAATTCATCATCTACACCATTTACAATATAAGGGATAGTAGACTTATCGGTAGCATTCTCGGGAACACCAATGGTGACGTTACCGCTCTTTGTGGCGATCTGATAGCTGCATCCCACATTACCGTTAAACTGGATAGTAGCGGTCTTTCCATTCTGCAGATCAAAAGCAGCGGAGTACTCTGTTGCGGCAGCGCCATCAATGCTCACCTTATATTTATTAGCAGTTCCTCCTGCAGCTCCGGTTCCACTCACATCAGAGTTAGTAGCAAGAGTAACCTCTCTTATGATAGGAGTAGCCTCCTCAAAGGTAAGGGTCACAGCGGTACCGTTCATACCGGATACCTTATATACCTGTGAGGTGGAATTGTCGGTAGCTACGGTCGTAATCGGAGCGCCCGCTGTGTATGTCTTAAATTCGGTCGCAGATGTGCTGGAAGTAACCTGAGCTATAGTTGCTGTTTCGCTCTCGCCCTTAGCAAAAGGAGCAGCCACGCCCGTCTTGGTTGTATCAAGCATATATCCGGTCTTAGGAGTCACACGTACAAAGAGATTCTTTTCGGTAGTGATCTCTGTAACACCGTTATTAGTGTCCTTCGGAACTTCCTTCCAATCAGGCTTACCGATGGAAATCTCCTCGGCATACTCGATCTTTTCATAATTATTTGTCTCAGGAAGCTTAAAGGTTACCTTCTGCTTGCCTGCGGTCCAGGTGGCATAGAGAGTCTTATCCTCACTAATAGTAGTATTGAAATCAAAAGCTGTGTAAGTATAAGGTGAACTATCTGTGCGTGTGCACCACTTATCAAACTCATATCCTTCCTTTGTGTTTGTACCGCCGGGTGCAGCTACCGTATCGCCTTTAGCAATCGTCACATCTCTCGTTGTTACATCCTCGGTTTCCTCACCGGCCTTGGTCAGTTTTCCACCGTTGCCATCAAAGGTAACCTTAACGGTATCATAATACTTGGCTGTAAGCGTAATATTGCCCGTTATAGGAGTCTCAGCAAAATTAAAGGGGGTTGCTGTATTCTCACTCTTATCTGTTTTGAAGCTTGCGCCCTGAGTCGAATCATACCAACCGGCAAATACCTTATTGGATTTTGTTATAGTTACGTCGGGCTCTGTTGCATACTCATTGTATGTCACTGTTTGGGCTTCTACAGCTGAAGAGGGATCAGCAGTGCCACTGTCAAGAGCGAAAGTTACGGTATATGTCTCAGCGGTATATGTGGCTGTAAGAGTTACAGTAATACCTGTAGCATAAGCCTCAGCAGCCTTATACTTATCAACAGTGATCTTACCAGTTGAAGCATCCCAGGTCACACCGTTTTCACTGTCCGCAGTTGCCACCCAGTTGGGGGGAGCAGTGTAATGCTCTATATTGGGCAATTGAGGGCTTGACGATGAAACAGTGATCACATAATCAGAAGATGCCGCTACCGCGCGGGTGTAATATGTAGCTCCATTATCAAATGTCGCATCACTTGCCACAGCAGAATGACCGTCACCATCAGCTATGTAGAGTCCATCTGCCAACTTTGATGCAAAATTTTCAGATGTTACACTATTATCCTCTGTGTAATTATATCCATCACTACCGTCACCAGCTGTAATCGTTTCTTTTGTATAAGTAGGATCTCCTGCTGTTAATGTGTCACCATCTGCATCCTGATAAACAAAATTAAATGCAATCTTCCCTGCATTTGATGCTGGTTCTGCATTAGCCACCAGTGCTGTTTCAGGCAGGCTGGTCACAACCATAAGGGCTGCGAGTGCGCCTGCTATGAAACGTGAAAATTTGAATTTTGTACTCATAAATTCTCCTTCCGTGTGAACTTGAATCAATTCCCTTTGATTCGCGTCCAATTTACAGTTACATCTATTTTTCAAACGGATATAGTATTTGGATCCCTGTTTTCTCCTCATGCGGTGCATCCTCTGTGGCATCCTCTCCTCTAAGACCATTACAGTAATTTACTATTTCTAGTCTATGTAACATCCTGTTACAGTAAGATTATTTGCTCCAATGTTTGGAATCCTGTACCCGTATTGTTTTTAACTTCTTCACCTTTGCAATGAACACGCAAAACAGAATTGCCTTGGATAACTATGTGCTATCCGACAATTATTGTTTATTCGTTTTCCGCTATACGGAGCGTTCATCTCAAATATGTACGTTATCCTTTAATGGACAGTTTCCATATTTGTTTCTCGCTGCATCATAAAATGAAGCGCAGGACGGCAACTCGACCTGTGTATCACAATAAAAGCCATTTATTTCAGATAAATGACCTTTCAAAAATATTCATTTGTCAGGGATCGTGTCCACTATAAAAAGGAAAAAAAATAATATGTGAAATAGATATGCCCTTAAAATGTGGAATCTAATAAATATCTTGCGTAATATGCTCTATAATCCGGAATTGTAAAATCCACGGTTATATGCTTGCGAATCATCTTATTATGTCCTGATGCAATCAGTTTTTTATCTATAATAGTCAAAATTTGTGCAGGGACATTTGCGGCTATGACAGAACCGGCTTTCTTCTTATATCTACCGCTGCTTTCATCGTATATCCGCATTTCTGCGCCCTTAAATGAATAATCATTAATTACTATATCTGAGCCATGACTAAGCACCTCATTGGCAATCGTATAAGACCGAATCTTACGACGCTCCGCCTCTATCCTTTTAAGATTATTTAATCTTTTTCGTGCCTTAGCATATCTTTTTGAATATTTCCAGGTAAGTTCCTCTTCATTATCTGTTTTCCGTAAATTTCCGTTTTCTGTAAAATTATCCGGATTTGATATCCTGCTACTTCTTTCCATATACCGTAGAATCTGTTCAATCTCCAGACTATACTCTGTATCAAAATTAAGGTCTATTGTATGAATACATTTTGCATTAGCTATTACCAAGTATCGTGTATCTATGTAAATACCAATAGCACCAGTATTAACTTCATGCAAAATATGCCCCTCTACATCCTTTTTTTCAGCGGGAGCGCCTTCTACTGATAACTGTAAATAGTATTTATAATTTTCATTGATTTTTTTGCGCAGAATGCGCACGATCTTGACATTTCTGTCAAGCATTTCTTTCAGGTATGTATCTTTAGAATCTACTAATATCGGGAGTTTTAGGCATTTCTGGCTTTTGGTTCCACATATAATATACGCTCTCTCCCCCCCTATTTTGCTTCTAAGGGTTGCTCCATCATCATTTGTTATGCGTATACCACTTTTGCCATCGGTAGCCAAAGAATTGATATCTCCATATTTTTTTTCGTGTATTTCAGCTCCTCCGCCATAAAGATACGAATCGAATGACGTCCAAAGAGGCTTAGCTATTGAATAAATTGCCATGTTGGCAGAAAGATTCTCAGAATATAACTTTGCTTTTCTTGTTGCATCAGCAATAAATGCATACTCTGAAATCTCTGCTTCTTTAAGCATAGAACTACTTAGCATCCGATATCCTTTGAATGTCTCGGATTTCAGTTCCTTAGCTTTTAATTTTTCATCTGAAATCTGATACACCTGCTTAATCCCCTGAATTGCTGCCTGATATTCAGAATCTGATTCTAATGCAGACATGGACTGAAGCTTTTCCTTTAATATAGAATTATATACACGCCTACAAAGCTCCATTCTTTTATTTAAGATATCCGCCTGCCAAGGCTCAACTTTTAGCGGTAATGTAATAACCGACATCAACTTCGATTCTTTCAATGTATACCCCACTCGCTTGCTTTTGCGTAACAACCCAATCTAATATTTTTGGGTAACATAATGAATTGTATTGCTTTGTTTTTGATGCGCAAACAGAAGCAAGCATCCAAATGATTCGGCTTCATCTATTATATTATTCGTATTCCTATAAAAAAAATTGGGGTAAGGGTAAGAGAAAAAGATTTTGTTTAAATTTAACAATTAGCACTTGATTAAATTGTGCACTATTTTTGCTTCATAATTACCATACAATAAAATTGGTTATTTTTTTCAATAATAAAAAGTCCATTCTTCTTTGAGAAAATGGACTTTTTAATACTATATATCTGATGCTCTAAGTATGTATAATTGGTTTTCTTTAACCCATACAATCATAAAACCGTTTTACCGAAAGATATCCAGCCATATTTCCAGTTTTATATTGCTGTTTCATAAAATCTTCAATCAACATCATAAAATTAGTCTTAATATTTATATTACTGGAATCATATTGCAAATCCCCATTTATTCCACTTGCAGAACTAACAAAATCCCCAAAAGCATTCTGGGTTCTTCCTGATACATCAAAATACGTTGAATACGCAAGCATATCAATATAGCTCGCATTTCTTGGATCAACGCCTAATGGCTCTATATTATAGTATTCCTCTTCACCATCCTTTGACCAATACTTAACATCATATTTAGTCGAGGCTTTTGTGGAGTTTTCAGCTTCAAATACAGATAATGTACTACCATCCGGAAAACCAATTGATGTTAGAGCTTTCCTCCCAGTTTCTTCATCATTTATTTTTAAATTAATACCTTTTGACGAGTTCACCTTATGCGTTATGTTCTTCTTTATAGATGTATTCTCCGAATATCTTGAAATACTTTTTGACATTTGATTCGTCCCTGTAATATTCATGATGATTTCCTCCTAATAACTTTTGATATGGCTTTACGTAAAGGGATTTTCAGTCCTTGTTAACTTACAGTAATAGTTTCACTCGTATCCATTGTATTCCATGGAGAATTAACGGATCTGATTCTAAAGTAAAAACTATGACTTCCAACTGCTGCTGGTGCACATTTGACTTCATAATCAAATCCATAGACTACAGGTGAACCTAATGGAGTTGAAGAAGAAACATATACCTGCATACCATCATAAGTCGAATATATGTTACTGCCATAGCCTATTACTCTTACAGTAACATAAACATATCCATCAGATTTTATGGTTGCTCTTATAGCCTGAACACTTGATACAGCCGGAGCTGGATCTCTAGTCGGATTCGTATTGTTTTCCTTTGTCTCTGATGTGTCTATAGTAACACTTAATCCATTTTCCTTATCTGAAAAATCATTTTCAGCTGCAAAAGCGGTTGTAGAAAAGCATAATGCAAATACTAACGCTAACGATATTATTTTTCTAATTTTATTCATTAAGACACCTCCCAGATTCAAATCACCTTTACGTTGCCATACCAAATAAAAACATTCAAACTCTTCTGTTTGAAATGCCTTTTATACATATATTCAACGAATTGAATATATCTATAAATCAGTTTCTATTTATCATCGTCAATTTTTGTCAACACCAACTTTACAGATAATGCTTGCAATAGCATTATCTATAATTTGTCGCATGATTTTTTTCTTCACATATTTTTCCGACCAAATCAATACGCGGTCTCTCTGGCTGATACAGTAATGAAACGCAAATTGGCGGCCAACTATAGATGTTTATATCCATCTCGTCCTCTGCTGCCACAGCCAACATCTGTAACAATGCCTTTTTTACAATTCCTTTTTCCTTCATTTTGCTACCTCCTGTTTTGTTATTTTTGCCACAACTATACTTATAGCACACAATATAATCCCCCATGACATAAACCCCAAACAGCTTTCAGATGCTCCCATAACATTTAGTGAGAGAATAATAAGGGTCTCGAGAACCAGAACATATCTTGCTGATTTTTTAGATTCGCTTAACTCAGACAAGCTAAAATTCATTTTGGGATGATTTATTGTGCCTACAATCATTATCAAAACAAATGAAATACATAACGCTCCGAATACCAGAATTGGGTAAGAAGCAATTCTTTCACCAAAAAGCAATATTACAGTGAAAATTGCTAACGATTCAATATAGCAAATAATAAAATTATTAGCATGATATCCACCCGTATGTCTCCTAAGTAACAAGAAGAACCCCAGGAATAATACAGCAGGAACCAATTTCCCCAACCATATAGCAATAACACACATAGATATTAGAGATAAAAGTTTTTCCGCCATTATCTCAATTGCATATTCATAATATCTCCTCATAGCCGGAGTAATAATATTAAACGAAATCAGTGCGTTTACCGCAGCTTTCACCGGATTCACAAAATATACCCCCATAACACCAATGTATTTGTATTCATATCCTGCCCAAATTATATCAAGAAGAAACTGCGATTCAAGTATTCATGCAGAAATCGGCTATTTCAAGCATAAAACGACAAAAAATGGAGCGGCAAGCCGCTCCAGGTAATAATGTAAAAATTATGCAGTTTTATTTAATGGAAATATGATCGCAAAATAAAACTCATTATCCATACTCTTTATTGAATAGGTTCCACCATACTTATCAATTGCTTTTTTAATATTTCGTATTCCTATGCCATACTCATCGCTTCTAAAACGCTTTGATGTTTCTATCTGCGCTTTTTTGATAGTTAATATTCCAGGGCTGGTATTTTTCACAGAAAGAATAAGAATGTCATCTTCTGTCATAAATTTCATTTTTATCGTACGCTTGCCCTCGCATTTTTCACAAGCTTCTATTGCATTATTCAGCAAATTGGAAAGTATAACAACAAGATCCTCATCATCAATCGGTAGTTCAGACAAATCATTTATCCGAAAAACAAAAACAATTCCTTTATCCATCATCTCATTATATTTTTCGTTGAGAATTGTATTAATTATCACATTATTTGTGTCTATGGCATTTCTTTCCATATACATGGATTCATTTATTTCAGACACATACTTTTCAAGTTCCTGATACCTTCTTTCTTTCGCCAGCGCATCAACGCACAAAATATGGTTCTTAAACTCATGCGCCCTTTCCTTCTGCCTTTCCAAACTCTCTTGAATTGTATTATAAATATCTATCTGGTTTCTAAACTGTGTATACTCAGCTTCTTTCTCCTTGACCTCTACCTCCCTCACAATAATATCATTTATCAGAAAATAGATAAATATATTCATTAGTACCATCCCAAAGGCTATAGCATATAGTACATTTGCCTGACTCATATTCTGTATGTTGCTAAAGGCAACCGCCATAGAAAGAACCGAAATAATAGTAAATACAGGGAAAAACACGAACCGAATCCATTCTGTCTCAACCAAACCTCTTCCCTTCTTTTTATCAGATCTCATCTTCATAGCAAGGACTATCAGTAGCAAAATATTTTTTTCTATAATAACACCTAATCTTCCTGATAAGGTATTCCCTATATCGTTTACATCAAATTGCTCAAACAACGAGAATATTAAAGCTAAGGTAATAAGATCTAGTACAATCATTATACACAAAAAAATGATGGACGCTATAAAGAGCTTCCACACCTCGCTATCCTTCAGAAAATACATTAGTGCTGTCATTACTAATATATATGATAATGCACGTAATATAAAATAATCCTTAAAAACAAATCCAACTGCAAAAAAAGAAATCATATGTATCAACAGGGAAACAAAAATTTCCCGTCTTTGAATATATTTTTTATTAGGAAAGATAGCATTAAAATATATCCTGCTACAAATAACCTCTAATATCATTACAGAAAGATTATTTAACATTTCAAACATTATACTTCCCCCTTATACTCGACATATGCCTCTTTAACTGCACGATACTTGGTTCGAGGAATTGACAATTCCATGCCGTTATCCATTTCAGCAACATATGTCCGTATGTTTTTCACATGCTTAAGGTTTACAAGAAAACTCTGATGTATTCGTAGGAAGTCACACCCCTCCATCCTCTTCTCTATTTCGTTAAGAGTAGATGTTATTGTATATTTTCGCTTTTTACATCTTGAAACATAAAAGTTTACGGTATGCAAATCACTTTCAATATATATGATATTATCAATTGATAATTCTTTTTCACCTTCCTTAAACTCAAATGTGATTTTCCTTATCCCGTAATCCATATCTTTAAGTATCTCATCCATACATTCTTCTAATGATTTATCAAAGTTTTTGTCACCTTTGATAATGTACCGAAAAGCCTTTACTTTATATCCCTCTGTTGAATACTTAACATAAGCGGTCACAAAAATAATATATATATCAGGTGACAGTTCACGTATCATCTTGCCCGTTTCAAGCCCATCGATATCGTCCATATTTATATCAAGAAAGACAATGGCATTTTGTTCCAAATCTTTACAGTATTCAACGAGTTCTCTACCATTGTCAAAAAGGACAATCTGGTAATCTATATTCTTCCGGTCCATGGAGAGGGATACCATTTTCTCCATTTCCTTCTGAAAATGTCTTTCATCATCGCATATTGCTATAGTTATCACCGATATCCCTCCGTCAAATCTATTATCTTATTTATAGGCATTACATTAGAATAAACTACTAATTATATATCGGCACACTATCCATTACAATTTACTCTATGGATTTCTAATATAACACCAAGATGCTTTGATTTCTACACTTACCTATTTATTCGGCGAAATAGTAGCTACACACTTCAAAAGGAAGCAATTTTAACTGCATTGCTTCCTTTCAAATAATCCAATCAATCAGTATTTGAAGTATAGTTTTATATTACTGATGTAACCGATAATATACATCTCCCTTATTTGAGGATCCAATCGCATTAATTGTAATTGTAATATTATATTGTCCACTTCCGGGCAAATTTGACAGATTAATTGTTGCCAATTCATTATAATAATTCATAAATGAATATGTTTGTGTAGTTCCACTTAAAACAGGTGTCGCAGTTACATTCCCCTGCACCAGGTCTTTTTTATTGTCATTCGGACAATAGAATACTATATACACACCATCTGCTGCGGATACTGGAATTGGAAGATATGCTGAAATCGGGTTGTTTATTGCTCCATTTCTGGTAGCTGTTCCAAGAAATGTATATATTTCTCCATCAGGTCCAACAATAGTGCTGCTTGCATTTAGGGCAAATTCATCTCCGATCGACTCCATTGCGTATGCATATTTACATGGCGCAATTGCTAAGACAATAGCAAGTGCTAAAAGCACACCTAAAAATTTCTTAACTCTTTTCATTTGATTTTCCTCCTTTTCGTATCATTTTATGAATACTTCAAATACTAGTCTTGTTCCACGATATTTGCCTTGACATTATTATTCTTTAACTTTTTATCCCATTCATTCCAATCCCCAAAGCTTTTATCAGTTAATGCAATCTCATCAAACATTTTTTTTGCTTTTTTCCAATCAGATGGCATAAATGTTGCTGTCCAATTTTTTTCATGTAAAGTATTCTTATATGATATATTGTTAGGACCGATCATCATGAACCCATCATTAGTTCTCTTTGTCATACCTCTTACTTCAAAAGATGCATAAAACCACGCTTCCTCTTTCGTTTTAAGAATTGATGAGTATTGTTTCATATATACGTCTGCGAGCGAATTAAGCTTATCACGTGCATTATTATCCATAATTATTTGGCCCCCCTGGCTTTCATAGCCATTAGAGGTAATATAGTAAATTCCCGTTTTGCTATCCTGATTGACAGTAAAATTCTTTAACTGCTTTTCTTCTAAGTCCGATGCTCCCAATGCCTCTTTGATTGATTCCTCCAGTTCTTCATCAACCTCAACCATATTGAAAAAACCTGCTCCAAAATCGTTTATAAGAAACTTTTTCCCTGATTTCTCATCAACTTGTATGCAATTTTCTTTGAGTTTCCAATTAAATCCTTCTCCATTAGTCTTATTTTCTATTCGTAGATAACCCCCCTCTTTTCCACTAATTATATATTGATCTGTTTCTACTGTTTTAATAGAATCATAATCAGCCGTTTTATTTCCAAAAGATTCTTGTATATTGGATGATGATTCAACAGTATCATCCGGCATCGTATTATTAAGAGTATTTTTAAATTCATCTTTACTGCTAACGTTTTTCTTTTCTGTATAATGAGTAAACATTGTCATATTATTCCCGACTCTCATATTTTGACCTCCCTTAGAACCTACTGGTTCCATTGTAATACTCATCGCAAGTTAATAACAGTCGATATATTTGGTTCTTATAAATCGTCTCGTCATATCTCCTATATTAAACCATCTGTGTTTTATTATCGGAGCAAAGCATACAGCCTTCAACCATGTACGCATAAAAAGACCATAAAATACATAATTCGTCAATCGCCTTACCCTTATCTTATCAGAAATGATTAATGATACAGTTTAAGGTATGATTAAGCATCCTAAGTCTATATGTTATTATACTCGTAAATGATTTACATTTTTCAAATAAGATACCATTTGTTTATACTCTTTTTTATTAATTACATAATCCATATCTCCCTCCAAAATGACTCTTCCATCGTCTATAAGGATTATAAGATCCATTTCATTAAGAATTAATTGATGGTGACTGATAACTATAACTGTCTTTTCTTTTAATAATGTGTGTACTAATTCGTTTAAATGTAGCTCAGATGAATAATCCGCATTTGATGTTGCTTCATCCAATATTATTATCGGACGATCAAGAAGCAATGCACGAGCAAGGGCTATTTTCTGTTTTTGACCACCTGATAGCATAATGCCATTTGCCCCGACATTATAACCAAAAGATACTTCCCTTATGAAATCTGACAAACCACTTTCATCACATACTTGAATCAGCTTTTTTTCGTCTATATCTTGATATAAGCAAATATTGTTCCTTATACTATCGTTGAAGAGATACACATCTTGACTGACGACTGCGAACATCTCTCGATATGCTGCCATGGACAGTTTTCTTATATCTATATTATCAAGAGTTATGCTTCCTTTTTGTGGCGTTCTCAACCGAAGAAGAAGGTCTACTAATGTACTCTTTCCACATCCATTTTTGCCAATCAGAGCCACCTTATTTCCCTTAGATATACACAAATCCACATCTTCGACAGCAGGATCATTATCAGAATATGAAAATGTCACTCTGTTAAATGTTATTTGCTTCCAATCCGGTATTTCTATTTCTTCAGCATCATCTTCTTCAGCTACTGACATAAATTCATAATACCTCTTTGTCGATGGTACAATCCCTGATAACAGGTATTTTATATTTAATATAGCTGATATAGGTCCCGTAACATATGCGCTATATGTAACGAATGCAAAAATTGTTCCAATCGTTAGTTCCATATTGAATACAAGATTTGCACCAACAATATATATTATGAGCACCATCGCTTGCACCATCAACGAGTCAATCCCTATATTCCATTGGGAAAGAATATTCAGCTTTTTCTGTTCACTTATAACCTTTGTTTGATTTATAGAAAATTCTTCTTTTTTCCTATTTGAAAGACCAAGAAGCCTAATCTCACGCACACCACCAACTGTATCCCCAAACCAGCCTGCATAATTCTTGCTTACGTTTATAAAGGAATCCATCATTTCTTTACGCTTTTTTGCAAAAAACTTCATCACAAAATACTTAAACGGGATAAACATCAGAACAATTATGGTCATGCGATAGTCAAGTATAAAAAGACCGATTATGCCTCCAATGATGCTAAATATTTGTGTAACCACAAAGAACATTCCTTCATCTGCTATAGAAATCATATTGGAAATGTCCAAATTCAAATTACTAAATATTTCTGCATAATTCCTCTTATCAAAATACTTTACCTGTACTCGAAGAAGATGTTTAAATGCTTCTTCGTTCAAGCTGTACTCTATTTTTGTTGATAAATTTATGCGTAGTTTTTCCGTAATTAGGTTCAATGCCGTAATGATCATATATATGAAAAATGATGACAAAGCAAGTTTTACAAGGAGATTGTAGTCTCCGCCTATGAAACCATCATCCATTATTCTTCTGCTGAACAATGGGAGACAAAAATTAAACATTGTAGCAAAAATAAGGATGCAAACAATACTACATATTGTAATCTTATATTTTGCAAGCAGACCTATTAATTTTTTTATCGCCTGCTTATCTGTCATTTCAAATTTCATTTATTTATCTTCTTTCTTTTCATACCTGTCAATAATAAACCTATAAACACCTTTAATTGCTTCCTCATCTATACAGGAATACATTATTTCTTGCGCAAAAACTCCATCAATGCTTATTGCAACCACTATACTTTCATCTATATATTTAAAATCTATACGCATATCAAAACCTTCTTCATGAAGCATGGAAAGGTCAACACCACGTTTCGTTCCTATTATAATTAGATCCGATTGTTGATAATACGTTTGCCAATAAATAAAATCATCCAGCTTCTCTGGTATCACCAGATCATATGGCAAATACTCAATGTCATATAGCGGACTATCCACAAGATTACATCCTGTAAACGCATTATATCCACTGCACGCAAACAGGTTCTTTAGTTCACACAGTTCTTTTATAATATCTGCTTCTTTATCAAAAACACAGCATATAACAGGTATATCAATATCCCCATTTTTCTTTTTCGATGATAAAATCTGTACTCTCCGGGTTTCTATACCCCAGAAACGGCATCCGTTGTCTAATGATTTAATTATTTCGTTTCCTAGATACACAATATGTTTTTTCAAATCTATGTATTCATTTATCTCTGTCAAATCACATAGCACCAGTGTATCTATATCCTCTATGCATTCCGATAAGTCTTTGTCTTCAACCTCAAAATAAAATTCTGTCGTTCTTCCTACATACAACGGAGAAATCCATGCTTTTTCTATCCAATCTGGAGAATATATAAAAGTAGTCCTTTTGGCAGCCAATAATGCTCGCATATCATCTATCGACATAATTCCTTTTTCACCAATCAGCTTCCCCACCATGGATACCACATACGGTGTTGCATAACTATTGCTTTTCCCTAGATAAAAAGAGAAACCTTCGATTGTAATTTTGTGATTCGAAGGTGCAATGAAGTCAATACCTTTTTGGAACTGCTTTTCCTGGTCGGTATAAAAGCTTTCCCCAGCCTCTATCCCAATCACATTTGAAAAAGATGCTGGATAAGTGATGAAACCATCATTTGACGCTGCTGCAACTATAATAAATCCTTTATTTCCATAATGATTTATTATTTTGCGCATAGTTTTTTTATCTTGAAAATATGTTGTTCCCATACTATTATTAAGAATATATATATTATTTCTATTATAATAATCGAGAGCAATGCACATATTATTAAGATTACCCTTTCCATTTTCATCAAGTATTTTTACACAATGTAAAGAACACTCATCCAAATACTTCTCAATAATAAGAGCACAAATGGTTCCATGTTCACATACAGACAAGTCAATCTCACCAGTTCTATCAGCAACAGTATCCTCTATGATTACTTTATTTTCTACATCCCTTTCTAAACGCTTTTGATCTATACCATTGTCCAATATTCCTATTTTCTGCATTAATTTCATTTATCCTTTTCATGCAAACATTTTTCTATTTCACCGACAATTTCACCTATAAATTGAAATTTATAATCAAAAATCACATCATCAGGAAAACTAATATCAAAGTGCTTTTCGAGTTTAACCATCAAAAAATAAGCTTCTGCCGGAAGCAATGCTATATTATTTCCAAAAATATTTTCTTTCATCGGTTCTTTGCAACTACTCAAATCTCTAAACAAGCTTTCCTCAAATATTTTAGTTACATCTTCCAATATTTTTTTCTGCATATGAACTTATCCTCATATTATTTCCACATCAGCATATTCAAGAAGTTTTTTCTCTGCCATTTCCGCAATCTTTTTTCCATCAATTCCGTTCATAATATTAAATATCTTATGATTCCGATATTCTGAAACATTACTTTCCACATCTCTATAAGATACTTTATAATACTGTAGTTGTTTTGACTGCTCTGATTCGTTTAAATCAACATCAAATGTTGATATATTAAATATGTCTATATCAACACCGCTTTTATAATGGATTGCACGTGTCAAATCATCAAAATATTGATCTGTATATTTTCCATACAAACAGCTCATTATTAAAACATCCGGTTTTACCGCTTGCATCACTTCATAAAATGTAATTCCAAAGTACCCGGGAAACTGCTCATTATATGGCATTACGCCACCCGGAATCCCTAATATAATAACATCAGGTTGTTCTTCTTTTTCGATAAAGCGAATATAATTATTCAAATAAAATATTTTGTCCTCTTCTTTTTCCTTATTAAACATATACTCAGGAAACGAATGAAATCCGAATATATATCCATATGGTTTTGAGCAAATATGGCTCACTTTATAGCCCTGCATTTTCATGTATTTATTGATTTCAAGTTGAATCTTAAACTTATGTGTCAATTCATGAGTTCCTGCTACTACAATAACCGGAGTTTCTATCTTATATAATTTCCTTAAAAAACTAATATCTCCTTGTGTTTCACATAAGTTAACCATATGTCTTTCATCATTATTAAAAAGACTAATAATATTGTCATGAGGTGCTGACAAAAAAACAAAATCTTTATTATGTAGCAACCCTTCTCTTATGAAAGGCACCATTGCATTTGTTATATGCGCATTATCCATGTCAGCTATGATAATAAATGCATCAAATTCTTTTTTATAATCTACCTTGGTCTCAACCTTAATGCCTATATCAACTCCACCATCAACAAAACCAGTGTCCCGATCATCAACACCCATTCCCTTTAATGCTACAGCCCCTACTATCTCATAATCAGTAATCATATCCTTATAACGTAAAAGCTCACAGCATGAATTGCTATATGGAAAAACTACCGCTTTCTTCATCTGTCGTTTTCCTCCAATTCTTCAAAATCCATTTTCAGATCCTTAAGAACACAATAACTCATAAAACTTCTTTCCACAGAATTCCTAATTGATTCACATCTTGTCAATCTTTTTTGAGCCGATAAAACATCTCCATCCTCTGCGTATGCAGCACATGAATTACAAAAACGAAATGCCCAACATTTCTTGCAATGACTTTCACTAATCTGCCCCACATTTAGAAGCACCTTTGCTTTTTCGATATCAATACCATGTTCAACATCGCCTATACACATTACACTGGAACTCTCATTTACTCGTTCACAGGGATAAAACTTACCATCCGCATTTACAAACAGCCTTTGCAGTCCTGGAACACATGGTCCTCCAGGATGCGATATTTTAAAATCAGAACCATCTCCTTTTAGTTCATCGGCAACATTCTTTTTCAAAGAAATCAAATAAGCAGAAACTAACGGAGACACCTTTTCTTTATGTCCTCTAAAATAGGCTGCTATAGCCTTGAATTCCTCATATGATTTATTCCTGTAGTAATCTGGATGCACTTTTATTATTTTCTGTAGGTTATTATCATTTTTTTCGCCAGCAGTAACAAAGATGTCCTTTACTCTTTCATCGTACATAAAGAAATCATTAGATTTTTTGTATCCATCTTCTGGATCTATAACCATATTAAACCTTACATTATTCAAAAAATTAGGATAATCTTCCTTTATCCATTCAATTTTTTCCATAACGTTATCAAAAGTGCCTTCTCCATTAGCTGCATATATGCGATTTTTATCTTGTATCTCTTTTGATCCATCCAAACTTATTGTCAAATAAAATCGATGCTTAACAAGAAAATCCAATACATCTTTGTTTAGCAAAGTAGCATTTGTTGTTATATTAAACTCTATAGGTTTTCCAAATACATTATTTTTAATATACTCAACACACTGTTTTATGAGCTCTATTTCCAAAGTAGGCTCTCCACCATAAAAGCCAAATCGATATTTCGAACTTTGAGAACTATGCGCTATATAATAATCTATTGCTTTTTTTGCTGTCTCAAAGCTCATTCTTTTATTTGTATGCCGTCTATTAATGTAGCTGCCGGAATACACACAATACTTACATCTCAAATTACAATTTTGTGTCACTTGCAAAGTTAACATATGAAGACAATTATCAATCATATTCTTTATAGACGCTGTAAGCGGATGCTCAATTTTTTCTAATTTAGAAGGCCTTAAATATCCTTCATCAATCAGTTTGTCTATGCTTTGATTCTTAACAGTGCTTTGGTTCTTAATAAAAGCCGAAACGTCCTTATATAAGGATTCTGTTATCTTCATAAGTGCATTATTATTCATATCATATATGTAATAACCCTGAGCAACTCTAAATAAGTGTACTGCAATCTCTTCTGAATTATGTGACATTTCATCATCTCCTATAAAACATAAATGGGATTGTCCGATAAGACACAGACAATCCCAAATACAACTTTGCAAGTTCCATTTCCACAGATTACTTAGGCAAACAGAACATAAGCTCTATGGCCTATGGTATCTTAATTCCATAAAAGATAAATCGTTCCATAGGTTTGGCTCTGTGTCCCATTATACAAAAGCGAATCAACTGCACTTGATGCACAAGACTTACATACGCAAAATGAACAGTTACATGTTGCGTATGCCTGCAAGGTGTTTGTGCTACCAATTCTTTTCTTTCCGAGCTTTTTCATGGTTTGCATCCTCCTTTCCTGTATATTATTGGCTATGACCATAGCTTATAAAAATATCAATATATAAATAGAACATATTTTGCGGTGTCAAGTAATATGACCTTCCATAATATTTTGCAATTAAATCCCTAATATCCTTGACTGTAATCAATAACATGCTCAAACATATTTCTTACTCAATTTCTATGATTTTCTCTAAGTCATGCTAAACTGTAATGTTCAGCCGACTTCCTGCCTCCATGCTGTTTATAGTGCCTTCTGATACGACCTCAGCTTCCCCCTTACCTAATTTAGAAATCACTTCTTCTACAGAATCCCCCTTGGAGATCAGCAGTTCCATCCGCTCTTTCTCTTCCGCTCTCCGCTCAGCCCGTTTTTCTTCAAGTTTTTCCTGTTCCTTCTGTTTTTCTTTTCTTAAAACCTCAGCCTTTTCCTGTTTCTTCTTTTCGACCCGTTTCTCTTCGAACATCTTCTGCATCTTTTCCTTGGTGCCGGGGCCTTCTCCAGATTTGCCCCCAACTATCCAATATGTCACTTTACCGTCCTTATCGAT
>AUXO018066133.1_pt1 | contig 25721 bp, 26 predicted proteins | sample 768731 | NCBI WGS metagenome assembly AUXO01 (sample SAMN02715735, study PRJNA202380) | gut metagenome | biome: sheep rumen | host: Ovis aries | place: New Zealand: Palmerston North | reverse complement strand
TTGGCCGTGGCCCCTTCCTCAAAGTTCAGTCCCTTCAGGATGGCGTTCTTGCCGAACCGCTGCTTGATGGCCAGCTGCGCCTCCTGCATGCGGCGTTCCTTGTCAAGGGCAGCCTGTTCTTCTTTCTTCTTTCTCTCCAGTTCCTCATAGTCGGTGAACAAGTCGAGTTGTTGCGGCACGGCATCCTTCTTTACAGACGATTCATCCACCACATGGTTGGTAGTCAGGTTCAGCCGCCTGATCAGCAAGTCGGGATTCACAATGCGGTCATAGAGTTCCGCCACGGCTTTCCTGATGATTGACGATGAAGACGTCTGACGGTCAAGGTTGGCCGTGCCATGAGCATGCTTGGGCACCTGGCGGCCATAGTAGTCCGTCGTTACGGGACCGTTGTATTTCTCCCTGATGGCAGGGTTTGTCAGGCTCTCGATGTCATAGCCCACGGTCAGCACCAGCTGGTCGGTCACCAGTTTTTTTGAAACGAGATCCAAGGCAGCGGCATCCGCCATTTCCTGTATCACCACACGTGCTTTTTTGAAATCGTAGGCACATTGGAGCACCTGTCCGCTGCTAAAGGAATTGCTTTCCGGCCTGTAGGCTTTCACCAAATCCATCGTGCACGGCTCCCATCCCCAGGCATGGTCTATCAGCAGTTCTGCATTCACACCGAAGAGACTGTACAGCAGTTCCTCATTCTGTAGGGACAACCGTGCGATCTTGCCCATCGTGTCGATGCCGTAGGGAGCCAGCCTTTCAGCAATGCCCTTTCCCACGCGCCAGAACGAGGTCAGCGGTCTGTGGTTCCAGAGTTGTTGACGGTAGGTCATCTCATCCAGTTCGCCGATGCGCACACCGTCCTTGTCAGCCGGAATGTGCTTTGCCACGATGTCCATGGCCACCTTGCAGAGATACATGTTCGTGCCGATGCCAGCAGTGGCTGTGATACCTGTCTGCTTCAGCACATCACGGATCATTTTCATGGCCAGCTCGTGAGCCGTCATCTTGTAGCTCTTCAGATAGGCCGTCACGTCCATGAACACCTCGTCGATGCTATAGACATGAATATCCTCGGGAGCGATGTATTTCAGGTAAGTCTGATACACCTGACTGCTCACCTCCATATAATGAGCCATTCTTGGAGGGGCCGCTATATAGTCCAGCTCCCAGTCTGGATGGGCTTTCAGCTCCGTATCGTTGAACGACTTTCCCGTAAAACGCCAGTTAGCCTTACGTTTACGGTCATAGTTCACCTCGCGCACGCGCTGTACCACCTCGAACAGACGGGCACGGCCCCCGATGCCGTATGCTTTCAGCGAAGGAGACACCGCCAGGCAGATAGTCTTCTCAGTCCGGCTCGCGTCAGCCACCACGAGGTTGGTGGTCAGCGGGTCAAGTCCCCTGTCCACGCACTCAACACTAGCATAAAAGCTTTTCAAGTCGATAGCTATATACTGACGCTGGTCAGCTGAGTTTATTGTCATGATGTCAGTTCTTCATACAACTGTTGATAACAGGACAGCTTATTCCTCATAGCCGTCATCATATCCATCTTCATATTCCTCATCGTCATCATCCATACCCACCTGCATCCCTGGCTTTCCTGCAAGGCGGTCTTCTTCTGCCATGGCTTCACCGTCCTGATAGCCGTCATCATAGGAATCCGTAGGCGGTACGGAAATCTTTGCTTTCGGGCTGGCATTTGCCGAGGAATCTTTTTTCAGGGTATCCGCGTAAACCGGGGCTGTTTCTATCACACGGTAATCGTATGTGTCTGCCGCTTGCTGTTCATTGGACGACTTAGACTTTCCACATGCAGTCAACACGACAGCCAGGAAAAGTGTAGCAATATAGTATACATTTCTTTTCATTATACGGTTCGTCAAGTATTATCAGGTGAGTAATATGATATCGCTCCAACGAGTCGTCGGATTTTTGCTCTTGAAGTCATGCTTGATGGCATTGGCAAAGACATCAGCCTTTCCCTTGCCACCTTTCTTGGTATATTGTTGTGAGCCAAGGACAATCGTTTCCGTACCGTTTACCTTGTTGATACGGTCAATAACCTTGTCCAGCCTTTTCATTTTCTCAAACTGCTCAGCATTGAAGTCGAAAAGGTCAGTCTGGATAGGACTCTTCGGGCCGATTCCCATGACGATGACACCGGCTTTCTTGTATTGATAGCCCTCACGGTAGATCTTACGAAGCACCTCAGTTGCAGCATGGACAATCGTCATCGTGGATGATGACGGCGTAATCAGTCGCTGTTCCTGAAAATTCCAATACTGAAGGAGGTCTTCACGGAACGCATTGGTGTTGATGAACACGCCCACGATGGAAGCCACTGTTTCCTGCTGGCGCAGTTTCTCTGCACATCGGGCAGCATAGTTGGCCACCTGAGTCTGTAAGTCCGTGAAATCAGAAATCATCCCGTTGAAGCTTCTGCTGGTACAGATGCTTTTCTTCTTGGCCAGTTCCTCATTGGGAACACAGTCTTCTCCGTTGAGTTCCCGCCATGTCCTTTCTATCACGATATTCCTGAAGGTCGCCCTTACCCAGTCACGGTGATGCGAGGCAAAGTCGTATGCCGTCTGAACGCCCAATTCCTGAAGACGAGCCGTATAACGTCTGCCGATGCCCCATACTTCATCGATGGGATAAAGCTTCAATGCCTTGATACGCTTTTCCTCGGAGTCAATCATACAACAGTGACGGTACCCCTGGTATTTCTTGGCAAAATGAGAAGCCATCTTGGCTAGTGTCTTGTTAGGGGCAAGTCCGATACTGACAGGAATACCCACGCCCTTCCTGATACGCTTATGAAGGTTTTCGCCCCAAGTCTTCAGATCCAGGTGTTCCATGCCATCCATATAGATGAAGCATTCGTCAATGGAATAGCGGAAATAGGCAGGTACTTCCTGGCGGATGATTTCAACCACCCTTGCAGTTAGTTCGCCATACAATTCATAGTTGGAGGAGAATACGGCTATTTTCTGATTGGGGAACTGTTGGGCGAGTTGGAAATAAGGTGTCCCAGCCTTGATACCCAACTTCTTCGCCTCATTGCTCCTGGCAACCACACAGCCATCATTGTTGCTCAGAACCACCACTGGCTTGCCGTTCAGGTCCGGACGGAAAACCCTCTCGCAGCTTACATAGCAATTGTCGCAATCAATAATGCCGTACATGATTAATTTATTTAGATATTTAATGTAAAATATTTTAAATCAATCAAATATAAACTATTATTCAACAATCTCCTAGGTCGCTTAGCAGATAGTTGTCACGTCAGTCTTTTCCAGTTCTTGATAGTCCATACTACCACACCCCAGACCTCGAAATCATCCGACTCATAGATACGAATCGGCTGGTAGTTCTTGTTGGCAGGACGCAGTTCTATGTATCCTTCCGCTCTATGAGACAAGTCCAGAAACTTGATTGTAAACTCATTGTTGACATAGCCCACGACGATATCACCGTCTGAAGCCTCAATACTCTTGTCGATTACAGCGATATCACCGTCATTGATGCCGGCATCCATCATTGAGTCCCCGGAAACACGGCCATAGAAAGTTGTTTCTGGATGTCGTATCAGGTCACGGTTAAAATCAAGTCTGTCCTGAAGATAATCGTCGGCGGGACTTGGGAATCCAGCCTTAATCGACGGGGCGAACTGTAATTCTAGTTTCTCGGCAAATTCTGAGCCAAGTATTTCAATTTTAGCCATTGTCGTCAATCTGTTAAGTCTATAATTTTCCCAGCACTTCAAGTAAGATGTCAACACCCTGTACGGCACTGGCCTTGATATGTTTGAAACCCAAAGGCAATCTTCCCTCCATGTCGCTTGGGTCAATCAGGAACTTAGGAACCTCATGGTGGGCATAGTTAACCAGTCCGGCAGCAGGATATACTACAAGGGACGTGCCGATTACTACGAAGATGTCTGCGTACCTGACAAGCTCAGCCGCTTCTTCCATATTGTTGAGATATTCCCCGAACCATACGATATAGGGACGCATCTGCGAGCCGTCTGCTGCCTTGTCACCGATCCTGATGGGAACGTCAAGCGGATAGTCCTGTATGCAGTCAGGATCCAGCCTGTTCATGGACGAAGTCACTTTGCGCAACTCCCCATGAAGGTGCAGCACACGGGAGCTGCCAGCCCTTTCATGCAGGTCATCCACGTTCTGGGTGATGATGGTCACGTCATGCTGCTTCTCCAGCTCTGCCAGCACCAGGTGGGCATGGTTGGGCTGCACTTCGAGCAGGTTGCGCCTTCTTGCATTGTAGAACTCCAGCACCGCTTCCGGGTCCTCGTCGAATCCAGCTGCACTTGCCAGCTTCATGGCATCATACTTCTTCCACATGCCGTCCATGTCACGGAATGTGGGGATTCCGCTTTCCTTGCTGATGCCAGCACCTGTGAATACCACGATGTTCTGTCTTACTTCCATAGAGTTGTCAGATAAGTAGTCGGTCAATTAGATTGCTACTATTCTGCAAAAGTACAAATAAAAAAGCAAAAGACCTAATCGCAAAGATACTTTAACGTACGTAGCTAACTGTTTTCTTTTCTTAAAAGACTATGTACCAGACACAGATTTGGGACTATAAGCCGGGTGTTTTCAAATATAATTCGTACCTTTGCTATAACTTTTAAATAACTCTAAACAATCCTGTAATTATGAATACAACCGAGAAAACGCCTCTTTGGCTTGATTTGAGAAAAGAATATATTGACGACAATTTTGAAAAGTTGCAAACCTATCTGAAGGAATGCTCCACCAAGAAGCAAAAGGATTCCTTCTATTCAACGACGATAGACCTGTTAAGGGAAAGAATCGAAGACTTGCTCGGGCACCTTTCGGCAAGGCCTCTATACGAAGAAGATGAAGACAGGAAAACGCTGACGTTCAATGTCAGGCTGCTTGCCACCTATCTGCTGGCAGACGGTGAAAACAAGTTTGCCCTCCCTGCATATATAGCTTTCATGGGAGAGCTTCGTACTTTAAATCCACGCATGTCTAATTCCATCCTGAAGGCTGTGACAGGCAGGCTACGGCACGAGAAAATATCAAATTTGGGATTCAACTGGCATGACTTGGACAAAATAGGCACAGACCTCTTCGCCTATAATGTCTCCACTTCCGCAAAATTTGAAAACCCCATCAAAAAACCTCTTGTCTACTCAAAATACGGAACGGCTTTTGTCTCAGGGACAGGGCTATACCTGACCAATCTATCAAAGGAAGACACTAAGAAGCTGTTCAACAGCGGCACCAACTCCATAGAAACCGAGCTTGGCATCTCGCTTAGGACTTCAGCCTCCAACAAACTGAAACAAAGCATGGAGGGCAGCCTTGTTGCCATGGATGAATACACCAATGATTTCATGCAGCAACAAGCAAAAGTACAGAACAAGAAACCTGTCGTCCGCAAGAAAGACTATGCTGAAGGAGAGGAAGCCATTGTACAAGTCAAGACCAAAGGCTCTGACGGAACCATCTATGTCGAGACTGTCCATCCAGATTTCAATAAGCTGTCAGGCTATATCAAGTTTGAAAAGGAAAGTCTGGTCTATTATAAGACAAATACACTATACCAGTACTTCAATGCTGGTGATTACCTAACGGCTACAGTCATTGACAGTGAGAAGGGTATTTTCAGCATAGACAAACAGCTTGTGACCTTCTTTGTCGAGGACACCCGGAGTGAGGCAGCCGAGGAAAACATGTTCCTGTCGAAACTCATTGACGAACGCCCGAACATGTACGGATGGATCAATATCCTTGGAATCGCCTTCTATACTGCCAACACCGGGCAATACAGCCGTGGTGAGTATGCCTACCTTTCTGTAAAGAACTACGGTAAAGGTTCTTATTACGGAAAGATAGACGCAGAGATTGAGGAAGACACCGACGAACAGTTTGACGAGAAGTCCGCCCGTCACGACTGCATCCGTGCCTTTGCCGAAAAGACCCAGGCACCCGTCGTCGAGAAGCCCGAGGAGGAAATGGCAGAACTCAGTCCTGCCGTTATCAGGCTTCTGCTCAGGCAGGTTTTCGAGTATCAGAAAACCCTCCTTAAACCTTCAGACCGTTTCCGTCTCCTTGCCAACGCCAATGTCATGGCAGAACTTGTAGGCGACGAGGTTTCCTCATCCTACATCCGTTTTGCCCGAACTTATCTCCGTGCCTTGGTACAGTTCGTACGCAAGGAAGATTTCAGCAGCGTCAGTCTCGTACCTGACGAAGAATACAAGGGAGCTAAGTCCACCCTCATTCGGCTCTCCGTCATAGAGTTGCTGAAAGAATACGGCAAGAAGGAGAATTCAGAGTTACTGGCCGACACCATACAGACCTTTAAGGAAACTCTGCCGATGCTGGCCCGTCTTGCCCGGCTTATCCAGACAGCCAACTCCATGCAGGGGACGCTTTCTGACGCCTCTCTGAATGTCATCCGGCGTGAAATCATCAAGACCTTGTCCATAGAGACAGAGAATGATGCCGACCTCGAAGCTGACGGCGGCATCTACCTAGGAGTGGAAAGCGGCACTCAGGAGTTCAAGACCTCCATGATCTATCCTGCCAACAACCAGATGCAGCCTGATGAATACACGCAGAACCACAATGTGCTGAAAGGTGTATGTGCCTTCCTCAACTCCACCACAGGAGGAACATTGTATCTAGGAGTCAGTGACCAGGGCACCGTGACCGGTGTTGAAAACGACATGAAATATCTCAAACTGAGCACCATAGACTCCTATATGCGCTATGTCCAGGACACGGCAAAGAAATACTTCGGCATTGACACGCTGCCGTATCTGCGTATTGAGCCACTTTACGACAATACCGTTGTTGCCATCCATGTGGATCCTCATCCCTACCGTGTCGTCGAGCTGAACAACACCGCCTATCTCCGTATCAATGCGGAGTCCAGGGAGATGCCTGAACAGGTTCGTCAGGAATTGATAGCCCGAAAGGTCTTCACCAACAAGGACAGGGCAGCTGCCATTTCACGGCTTCAGCATGCCTGCACCCAGAAGAAATGTGTCATTCTTCATGATTATGCCTCCTCCAACAGCGGCAAGGTCTCCGACCGTCTCGTGGAAGCTTATGACGTACGTCCCGAAGACGGTCTGGTGATGTGTCTTGACAGGAAGAAGTTCGAGACGCGTGTCTTCAACATCAACCGCATCGGCTATGTTGAAATACTGGAGAACGAGCCGTGGAAATACCCGGCATCCCATCAGAAAGTCAATGTCGATGTGTTCCACATGACGGGTGACAAGCCCATACACGTGTCCCTCCAGCTGGATCTGATGGCAAAGAACCTGCTGGTGGAAGAGTTTCCTTCATCGAAGAACTTCATCAAGCCCCATAAGGGAGATGATAATATCTGGTATTTCGATACCGACGTGAACAAGCTTGAAGGAATCGGTCGGTTCTACATGGGACTGGCCAACCACATCAAGATCCTGGCTGCTCCCGAACTGCAAGAGTACGTCAGGGATTTTGCACGGAAACATATCACAAACGACATTAAGTAAGAACTTGAAGCGAGGCATCCAACAGGTGTCTCGCTTTCCATATCCTCATTGTTTCCCTTAAATCCAACAACCATCATTCCTTGTGTTTTCATCTTTTCTGCTTAAATTCAAAAGTTAGAGGTTACGGACATTTCCCATTCAAAATAAGGACAAAACTCACTCAAAAAAGAAAAGCCGATACAATAAGATAATTCCCGAATCCATGATTTCCGACTTATCTTACTAAACCGTAATTTTGCAGGAAATGTCGAATTAAACAAAAGGATTTTCATGGAAAGCAATGAAGATATAACATTGAGACCCTTCTCTGAGTTAACTTTGAAAGATGTGACACCATATCTTCGAGAACTCATTCAAGAAGAAATGAGCAATTGTTTGGTTAACAAAAAACTGCCGCCAGCATTTTCAGGAATCAAGGATAGTACTATCGAGCATTTCCTGACCAACCCCGAACTATACACCATAGGGTTGAAAGGTCTGGCAGATCTCCTTCATTGCAGCATCAAGTCGGCATACAATTATAAGCGTAGCGGAAAGTATGACCCTGCCATTCATAAGATAGGGAAACGCTTTGTCATCAACAAGGAGATAGCCTTGGAGATTGCAACGGGAAAGTATAGGGGATGCTCTGAAGTGTAGTGCCATTATATTGATTGTAGCAGGGTCTTGTCATCTGACGAGACTCTGCATTTATTGTTTTTGCCTATGATAGTTTGTATAGCGGAAAAGCCCAGTGTGGCACAGGATATAGCCAAGGTACTTGGTGCGACAAAGAAGTGTAACGGCTATTTTGAGGGGAACGGCTATCAGGTTACCTGGACATTCGGGCACCTGTGCTGCCTCAAATCACCTGAAGAATATGACCAGCTTTGGAAGCGTTGGTCACTTTCGTCATTGCCCATCATCCCCGATGCGTTTGGGATCAAGCTCATTGACAATGCTGGCGTAAGAAAACAGTACAAGATTATCGGGAAACTGTTTTCCTCAGCAGAGACCATCATCAACTGCGGTGATGCCGGGCAGGAAGGAGAACTGATTCAGCGATGGGTCATGCAGATGGCAAAGGTTAGTTGTCCTGTCAAACGCTTATGGATCTCCTCTCTTACCGAAGAGTCCATCCGTAAAGGATTCTGCGAACTGAAGCCGCAAAGCCAGTATGACAGACTATTCCAGGCCGGTGTTGCGAGAGCAGAGGGAGACTGGTTATTGGGAATGAACGCCACGCGCCTGTATACGCTATGCTACGGAGGAAAGGACACGCTCTTGTCCATTGGGCGGGTGCAGACACCCACATTAGCCTTAATCGTCAACAGGCAGAAAGAAATCACCACTTTTTGCTCGAAACCTTACTGGGTGCTGAAGACTGTCTATCGGGGCACTACATTCCAGTCAACAGACGGACAATTCAGCGAAAAGGCCAAAGGTGAGGAAACCCTCAGTTCTATCCTTGGCAAGCCGTTTGTCATAGATGATGTTAGTCAAAGGCAAGGCGCGGAAGCGCCGCCGCAACTCTATGACCTGACATCCTTGCAGGTTGACTGTAACAAGCGGTACGGTTATTCGGCAGAAGTCACCCTAAAGACCGTCCAGAGTCTGTACGAGAAGAAGCTGACGACATATCCACGAGTCGATACCCGTTACCTGACCGATGATATTTATCCTCAATGTCATGGAATCCTTTCCAGCCTGTCACTGGATTATCCTATCGCCAGGGCATTGCTTGTCAAGTCGCTCAGAAAGAGCCGGAGAGTCTTTGATGGAACCAAAGTCACTGACCATCATGCCATCATCCCAACGGGGAAGAAAGCACTGTCTCTTCAAGACAAAGAGGAAAAGGTCTATGAGCTGATAGTTCTACGGTTCATCAGTGTTTTTTATGATGACTGCACCTATATGTCCACGACAGTTATGGCACATAGCCAGGACATCAAATTTAAAGCAACAGGAAAAGAAGTTGTCCGACCTGGTTGGAAGGAAGTCCTTGTTCCTGAAAGGGATGATGAACAGGAAGAAGCGGCAAGGACACTCCCAGGATTCGCCAAGGGAGAACAGGGAAGCCATGCTCCACAACTGGAAGAGAAAAAGACTGTTCCTCCTAAGCCCTACACAGAAGCCACCCTTCTTCGTGCCATGGAAACAGCCGGAAAGTTCGTTGAGGACGAAGAACTGAGGGATGCCTTAAAGCAGAATGGAATTGGAAGACCCTCTTCCCGTGCCGGTATTATAGAAACCCTTTGCAAGCGAGGTTACGTCAATCGGGTGAAACGTGATCTCATACCCACATCAACTGGTATTTCCCTGATTGGCACCATCAAGTCAGAACTGCTCAAAAGCTGTGAGTTGACGGGAAGATGGGAGAAAAAGCTCCGTGAGATAGAACAGGGCAGGTATGACCAAGAGCAGTTTCTAAGGGAACTGAAACAACAGATACTTGTTATTATAGATACTGTCTCCAAGGACGATTGTCACCATAAGATAGTCTCAAAAAATACCAGTTCTCAAAAGAGCAAGCCTGTCTCTCGTTACAAGAAGAAATAATGAGTTTGGGAAGCGTCACTTCGCTTCCCAAACCATTCTTCACGGGCGATGCTGAACGGATCGTCCGAGGGCGCGACCAACGGGAGCGACCGAAACCCTGCCGTGGTCAGCAAGGTTCCATGTCAGTCTCATTTCTCGTCTATCCTGTACTCATACAGATAGCAGAAGGCATCTGGAGACTTCTCTTCCCACTGTTCGCAGAGTCTTTCCACGTCCTCCTTGCTGCTGATGTCTTTCGAGTAGTTCTCTCGCAGCCATCTCAGGGCATCGTCGAGCGTCCTGAAATACTCACAGTCATATTCCTCTTTCGGGGTACAAAGGTCAATGTAGAAGCGGTCGGGAAAGTGTTTCCCCTCCTTGTCGTTCGTCCAATACTCGCACATGCCCGGTTCCTCAGAGGAATAATAGTACCGTATGGAGGGGAAGCGCCTGCAGATGAGGTCAAATGTCTCGTTGCAGGGAGCCCACGCCGTTTCCGTATTGAATCTGATGGTGGAATCGTCCACACGTTCCAGTTCACTCCACGAGCCACGGCAGCGAATCTCTTCCCAGTTGCCCCCCAGTTCATGGACGAGGCAGCCGAGCCATTTTGTCCCGAAACCATTTTCCACAGCCGGTTTCTCCATGCTGTCGAGCTTTCTCATCATCTGTTCCAGCCCGTCAATCTCTTTTTTTTCACCCTCTATCACATAAGAGGCAAAGCACCAATTTGGCATACTCAATAGAATTAAAGGTTCAACTTATTTATTTCCCTTTTGTTCTGGAGCTTTGCTCCATCCGTCAAGGAATTGCTTTTTACGCTGCGTACAAAAGGCCACGTCAGCCGCACGGCATTCGGAAGGTTTGTGCTGAAAATGTCGGAAATACGCTTTCAAAGCCTGCTCTGAAAGGAAGATTTCCGATGTGTTCCGAATGAAAACCGATGCCGTCCAGCTGACGTGAGGTTCCTTTGCAGGGTAAAAAGCAAATCCCCGACGGGAGCATGTGCACAAGAAACAGATAATGGATAGTTACGGCATCTACAGCATTTTCTCGCCATCTGGGTGTGTAAATGCCGTACATACCGTAACGTCGAAGGTAGGATAAGGCACAAGGGACAGGGACTTTCCTTGCCATGGGCCATGACAGCGTGGGCAGACCATCCGAAATCCGTATGAGTGACAGCCGCAGACCTGCTGGCCGTCGCGTGAGGATGAGCATGGCGCCGATGCCGTCATAGCCCGGAGAGTGAGGAGTGTCCCTGTTCCGTGGGGAGTGTGGTGGGGATTCCCTCCACAGGTGTTCGACCGCACTCCCTTGCCTTCCTGAGTCCCGAAGGAAGGTGAAAGCGGTGTTCCTGATACCGCCATCCGCTTGCAGATGACAGTGTCAGGGACACGGCTTTCAGGGTATAAAAACAGAGCCTTGTCCACACGACAAAGCTCTGTAAGAATCATATTAGTCTAATTATTTACCGTATAAAAGAAAATTTTCTTCCTTTTATGATGTAGATTCCCCTGGCAGGTTTCCTGACAGGCCTGCCATTCAAGTCATAGCCTTGCATGCCGTTCAGATCCCGGACAGGAATGTTAATCCCTGTCGGGATGTCGGGCAAAGGGTCTGAGATGAATCCCAGTTCCTTTGCCGCGGCATTGCCGTTTGCCGGTATTCTAAGATAAGCCCGGTTATAATTGATATACCCATCGGAGATGTATCGTCTGAATTTATCGTCATACATGCCATAGGTAAGGAAGGTGTCTCCAAAGTCATCTTCCATTTCTGTCGTCACCCATTTTTCCTGTTCCGCTCCAACGAGCAGGTTCACCTGGTCGTCAGAAAGCCTGACCTGCTCGTTCTTTTGGGAATAGTCCTTTTCCCCAATCTTATAGTAGTAAGTCGTGTAGGGTTTTCCCTCAATGATGACACCGTTGTACGAGTCCATCCCTGTATAGCCCTCCACGTTGGCCATTTCCCGTGAGGGCACATAGCTGATGGGGGTCACTGACACATTTGTATGAGCGGCATTGATACCTGAAGCCAGATACACCTTGCATCCGTTGGTGACGGTCTCATCCGAGAAATCCATATCGAAATCCCTACATAGCGTCTGATATTTGTGCGAAAGTGTAACTGGGATCTTATAGGAAACCTTGAAGCCATTCCATGTGCCAGAAGAATACCTTTCTTCAAACACCGACTTTTTCACATAGATGGTCACATACCTTTTTCTGGTATTGTATTGAATACCCGTTGGGATGGAGTCCCCCATGATAAAGATTGACTTCAGGTTTGACAGATAGCCGAGGCCGTAGGTGAAGTCTTCTATTTCAGCTGGAATCGTTACCTCCGTGAGTCCCGAGCAGTTTTCAAGGCAACCGCCATCCCTAATGTTCTTCAGGTGAGAAGGGAAGGTCAGGTGCTTCAGTAAAGTACATTCCTCGAAGGTCTGCCATCCGAACTGTGCCACCGAATTGGGAAGATCCAGGGTTCTCAGTTTCCTGCATCGTGTAAACGCCTGTTTCTCGATGCTTGTCACCGTCGGCGGTATCTTCAGGTCTTCCAGTTCATAGCATTCATAGAAGGCTGCCTGTCCGATAGTCTTCACACCATATGGAATGTTCACGTTCTTCAGTTTGTAACACCGGAAAAATGAATATGTAGACCAATTGGTGCAAGATTCCGGGATATGGATTGATTCCAGATTCTCACATTCAGAAAACATTTCATATCCCAATTTCTGGAGATTGGCGGGCAGCCTCACATATTTCAGGTTCTTACATCCCGAACACACGTACCAGGCACTGAAGGTCAGGTCATCATTCGGGAACACCAAACTGTCCAAAGAGGCACAGTCGTTGAAGCCAAAACTTCCCACGTAATTGACCGACTCCGGGATTTTCACAGAAGTCATTTGGGCACAGTGCCAAAAAGCCTTGTCTGCCACCTGCGTCACCGTATAATTCTTGCCGTTATTGCTCACCCTCTCAGGAATGACGACAGGGCCTGCTATTTCCGTTGAAGTCGCCTTAACGGAGACGGTGCCGGTATTCCCGCTCTCTGTCAGGACGGTATAAAGAAGGTCGCCGATAGTAAAAGTGTCCTTAACGGCGGCTGATGCTCCTGTTGCCATCAACAGGATGAAAGACATGATGATCTGTTTCATATTACATATTTGGTTAATCGTTATCAATATCATCCCACAGGTCTGGTTTCCATCCATTCCATGGATTATCATCCTCTTCGTCCAGCCAAAGTCCCTCCTTTGCCTGGCTCTCTTCCGGAGTTGTCTTGCCTGATACGGCAATCATGATGCTTCTCTCGGATTGAACGGCCAGCAGTTCTATCCGGGGCTTCACATAAGGTTTCTTTTGCTTCATAACATTGTAGTATTAAAAAATTGTCGTTTATGTCAGGCCTTGCTTCCTGCCAATAGCTTACAAGACACAAAGTTATGAATAATCGGGGCTGGGACGGATGGCCGAAGCCGACAAAGAACCCATACGGGATATAATAACCGTTTTGACTGAGTTTTGTCCGCATTTTGAATGGAAGGTGTCCGCATCCTCAGAAAAACAAAAATCAGTCCCTTCCAATATTCCAGCCTCGCCATAGTTGCCCAGACGGGATAGGTGAAGCCCCGCCATTCAGGCAGAGGCTTCACCAGGTTCCAGACAAGCTATTTGTCTTCCTCAGAGGAGAAGTATTCCTTCCAGTCCATGTCATCGACGGAAAGTTCCTTCATTTCCCAGTCATATTGTATTTCAGGCATTGAGGACTGGTAAGGGAAATAGACGGAGTAGCCTATCTCGCCATAGGAGCAGAACAAGGGAGTGACGGCTATCTCCCTGCCGTAATACCTTCCGCCCCCTTTATAGCGTTGCCAACTGAAATTACCGTTCCTGATATTCACGCACAACCTGTGCAGATAAACCATGTCCCTGTCTTTTCTGTAATCCATGTCTTGAATTGGTTAGGGAGGGGATTGCTCCCCTCCGCAGTGATTAGAAATGATAGTCAATAACCCCACCGATGAACAGGTGTGTTCCCTTTTCGAGGCCGCACACCATCTTCATGAACTCCTTTGACGGTTCGGCATACGACTGGGCGTTATCCTCAGAGAGGTAGAAGTGGAAGTCCGTATGCAAGGGGTTCTCCAGTTCCTTTTCCAGTTGGTAGGCAGCCCCTATCCAGTCCAGCACATTCTCCGTGTTCACCAGCAGTGCCTTGTCATGGATGGCGTTAACCCATTTCTCTTTCCACAAGTCGGCACCACCCATATAGACCATCTCGTCATCGCCCACAAGCTGGAACATGCCCGTCGGCAGCACATGGTTCACGAGGCAGGCAATCATCTCCTTTCTGTCCTCTTCCGAGATATTTCCACAATAGTCATAGAAGCTTCCGTCTCCCTGGGTCAGTGTGTCCTCATCGAGGTAGTCGTCACGTTCGACCTTGTTCTCCGTAATTTGAAAAATTTTCGAGTGCATAGCAAATAATGATTTAATTAGACATTTGTTTTAATCTTTTTCCCTTTTGGTTCAGGAGCTTGCTCCTACCGCCGGGATTAGATTTTTCGTGCCATGGAAACAAAAGGGAGAGGGAATGAAAGGCAAGGAATTTGGATGGTTGTTGATGGAATACCCTTATTACCATAAGGGAAGGCTGCTATCAAGAAACAGGCAAATAACAGGTGTTCCTTGACGTATTCACCGTTTTGTACCTTTGCAAAGAAAAAGCAATGCCGGTGGGAGCGGAAACGAAAAAAGGTTCCCTGTCATCCCGACAGAAACCCTTTTCAAAAATGACTATTACCTAAAATCTATTATAATTGTTAAGTAGAAAAGCATTTTCTTGAAATCACTTTTGAGCAGTAGTAGGCCCGCATTAATATGGCATTGAGGCACGTCTCCTTGACGATGCCCTCCTCCTGGCTTAAATAGAAAAGGGCCATATTCTCATGGATTCTGACCACAGGCAGCTCTATGCCCTCCAGCCTGGCTCGTACGCCATATCCGCCATCCTTCATCTTGAAAACGGCAGCCCGGACGAACGGAACGTCTGCCATCAGGCCCTCATTCAGGAAACTTGGAACGCAAGTTATCATGTGGATATTTACCCCTTCCCGTTCTTTAGCCCGAAAGACATTGAGCCTTCTTATATCCTTTGAAAGGGATTCATACATATCTGAGGTAATGAGTATCATTGGAACAATGACGTTGTTGATATGGTTGAAGCTCCTGAACCACAGACCGATCTTCAATGCCTTGGCCAGACGGACGGCATCCTTGCCAAAGGAGGTAGCCAGTCTTTTGTTGACCATGATCACGATCTCGTCCTGATGGTTCTGCTTGGTCTCCATGTATTCATGAAAGAGGATATCGGCCTTTTCCCGTTCTCTCTTCTGGTACTCCTCACTGAGGACATTCTCCCAGTCCTCCTTGTCACGGTTGTCCGACAGGAAGTTGAAAAATGCAGCCGTATCGGCTACGACCATGAAATTCTCCCTGCTGACATTCCAGCTTTTACCTTCGACAAGGATATAGGAGGAAGCGTTTAACCGGTACAGATCGATCTTCTCCCGAGAGATATAGATAAAGGGGAATTCGATTCTCTCATTGATACCCTTGTTCACGGAGTGATAAACCAGGCCACCCGTATTCAAGACGTATTTCCTGTCACCAAGTTCTTGCCTGAAGCAGTCGATGGTCTGCTGGGCATATGACATCTCGTATTCCATCTCGTCTACATAGCCGATGTTGCCGATGTTGGCTTTCGTGTCAGAGACAAGCACCTTCAGCTTATCAAGAAACATGCTGTCTTTGGGATGTATCGGCATAGCAGTTATTTTCCTGCCATCAACCTCGATAGTAGCCGTCTGCCACCCGAACACCTCGAACAGTCTTTCAGCATTCCTTCCGAAGGCTATCTGTTCACCGATCATGTCCTTGAAAATGAGGATATGCTCAGGATGGATTCTTTGAAGAGAAGCCGTTTCTTTTTCCAGAAGAAGAACGTCCATTTTGAAATCAACAGCAAAATTTTTTGTTTTGAGGGAAACGATTTCCCTGACAGCAACTCCCAGTTCATCATTGCTCATCTCCACCAGTTTCCTTTTGAATGAGGCCAAAAGGTCGTAAGCATCAGGAGACAGGGATTCCTTTGGGTCACGCACCAAAGGGAACGTCTTCTCATAAGCCTCCCTCCATTTTGAGATGTCATCAAGTGATGCCACAGCCATCAGGCCCCTGAACAGACACCTTGCCGTCAGGTCATTCAGGAGCGACATATTCTGCTCGATATAGTCGTGAATGAAGACATATTCGTTCTTCAGTTTTCTGATTTTATAAGTATCCATCATCATTTGTCTTTATAAGGTAATGGTAATTCAAAAGTCCTGAAGATGGTGTTCCCTTCCTTATTCAGGAAGAACCACCTTTCAGCCCGGTAGTCGATCCCGTCCTTGCTGCGGGCCTGGAAGTCGATTTTTATTTTCCATCCAGACCATTCCCCTTTATTTCCGCCCTGGCGTACCATGGCACGTATCTCGGACATGGCCTGCATCTGTCTTTCAGCCATATCCATCACATAATGGTCGTTAGGGTCGAACTTGGTCATGTTCCCGGTCCTTGCCATGATGTCAGCCGTGACCTTCTGCATGACCGTCATCATCCCCTTGATTTCGTCACGTGAGAAATAATGCGTTCCGAAGGCAGAGTCAGGTTCTGAGACAGCCAGGATTTTCAGTTGCTTGGGATAATCCACACTCTGGCGAAGGTTCATTTCAGCCAGTTTCACCATCTGGTCCTTCTTGTCGCAAGCCGAAAGGAGGATGACGGTCAATAGAAAAAAGACAGTCTTTCTCATCTTTAGAAGTATTTGACAGAATAGTTCCTGATGTTCACGAAAGCCTTGAATCTCGGCCTTTCCTTGACGGGTACGACCGTCCACCTGCCGTTGGGCAGCTTGGCACGTCTCGCCGCCGTCCTTACACAGAGGAATTTCCCGAAGTCAGGCAGCACGACCTCATTCCCTTTCTTCAACTCGTCCCCGACGGTACCCAGTACGGCATCGAGACATTTCTTCACTTGTCCTTGCGTCATCGCCGTCTTCTCGGCGACACGCTGAATCAGTTCCATTTTGTTCATGACAACTAAACTTTAATGACCTTTTGTTTGTTATTACTCAGGGCCAGTCTTTTGTAAAAGACGGCACCGTTCATCTTAAATAGCTCCACGGGCTGCTTTGTCTGTCCCTCCTCGCAGATCTGTCGCATCTCCTCATTGGTCACCACATGGCCGTCCATGTTCCTCCATACGGAGAACTGGCAGTTGATGCCCGGCGTCTTGTAGTTCGAGCAGTTGTAGGCCACCGGGCTGACAAGAATGTTACCACCGCATGCAGGACACTTGGTGATTCTCGGCTCCAGGCCTACCTTGCCGTCCTCCCTGACCGTCAGGACAGAAGAGAAAGCCTTCCCATCCAGCGTCGTAAACCCATCGAGGACCTGGGCTTTTCCTGCGAGCAGGTCTTCCATCTCCTCTTCGGCAATCTTCCTTCCATGGATGATTCCGGTCACGTGGAAGTCACAGGAAGGATTTCCGGAGACATGGTTCTCGCACGCATACCCTTTGCTCGTCCTCAGCACACGCCCTCCGCATACAGGACATTTCCCGTGAAGGAAATGCGACTTCATCTCCACGTCCAGCTTCCCGTCGGAGAGGACGAAACACGCATGGAACGGCTGTCCGTTGATGTTCGTCATTTCCATCTCCTGGGTCCTGCCTTTTTCAAGCAGTTCCCTGACAAGGTCATCCGTCATGGTCACGCCATGGACGCGCTGGCTGATGGAGAAGCCGCTGCAATCCTTGCCTTTCTTTTCATCACAACAATACCCGTATGAGGTCTTGACTACGTTTCCTTTTCCACAAACAGGACATTTCCCGATTACGGATAAACTTTTTTCTTTTTTCATTTTTTAGAGTGCTACAATTTGTCGGTCTCACCAATCCACAAATCCGCTCAATAAAAAATGTTTCAAAGCAAAGTCACAAATAATACCATTCATAAATAAGGCTTTCAACGATGGCCTTCCCCGACATCACGGCAGCCCAGCCTTCAGGGTCGAGGCCATACCACAGATCCTGCCATGACATGGTCCTTATCTGCCATGCCAGCAGCCACAGGTCTGTGTTGATGTTCTCCAGCTTTGTCACGACTTCGTTCGCGACATAGTAACGCTCGGCAGAGTTCAGCAAGTTGACCTTGTGCTTCTCCGTCTTTGGGTTCCCGTTGTCGTCATACCCGTCCACGTTATAGGAGCCGTTTGTCACGAGCTGCTTCATGAACGGGTACAGGCTGGCCATCTGGGTGGCGGCATCGGTAAGCTCGTCAGACACGAGCAGGGCGATGGCCGTTCCTTTCAGATGACCGGGCACCGATTTGCTCACGAGGCTCATGTTCCGTGGAATCTCCACGCCCACCAGCTGTGCAGCCCTCTTGATCTGGTAGAGGTTCTGCATGGCTCCCTGTGCATTGGACAGGTAGTCAAGCATCTTGTTCTCGACGGCGTGCATGCGGTCCATGGCCACGCTAACGGCAGCTTCCGCTGCAATGATCTTGTTCTGCGTTTCCTCCCTGTCCTTGAATATCTTCTTCAGGATCTCCGTCTGGGCAACCACGGCACCTGTCAGCGTCGGGTCAGTCTGCTGTGCCTCCATCCTTCCCGCGATGGCGATGGCCAAGCAAAGGCTAATGATTCGCAATCTCATAGATTCTCTTTTCTTTCCTGCATTTCTCAACATTGTCCCGGATGATACCGATCAGATTCATGTCAGCTGGCACTCCGGGAATGTCAGTGACCTCATCAGAGCGGTCAGTAGAGTACACCGTCACCGTCTTCACCCCCATGATTCTCTGGAGGAAGGATTGGTTCTCCTTATAGTCGGTGATGCGGTACATTTCGATATAGTCCGTCTGTTTGGAGAAGATACCCTTGATCCTGCAGAGCGTCTCCTCCTCGACGAGCCATTTCACATTCACAAGCATGACATATCTCAGGACCAGGAATATCAGGATGAATGCTGCCAGGGAGCCCATGGCTATACCCATCATCCTGTCATAGTCCCTGATGATGACAGGGACAGCTCCTGTCAGCACGGCCATGATAGCAATCAGTCCTGCATCCTCTGCCACGAACTGTCTGTAGTCTGCTCTTATCTTCATATGCTTATGCTTTTAATCCTGAGGAGCGCCTTTTTTCTAGGGCGGCATCCCTCTCGAACTTATCTTTCTGAGTCAGCTGAATAAAAGGCTTGTTCATGATAACATCATTCCAGTCCTTGAATGCTTTCGGAGGCTTCCACTGTCTCATCCGGCTACTGAAGCCCATATGCCTTGACACCTCCTGAAGATTCGTCTCAGCTTCCTTGAAGGCCACCTCCTTACCGTTCAGTGTGATGCGCACGGCTTCGTCACACTTGACGATGTTAAGGTGCTTCCCGGACAGCAGTCCAGCCATCCTGATACCGTAGATTCGTCCAGCCAGGTCATTGTCGAAACAGTCCACGGCATTTGCGTTCTCGTAATGCCTCATGATGCCCGTCACCTGCCTGTCGGAGAAAGTCCCGCCAATGGACACGAATACCGACGTCTCGCGGTCAATCCTCATGGCATTGGCCTGATAGAAAGCCATGATGTCATAGGCACTCTCGGCAAAGTACACATTCCTGACGGCCATCGGGTTCTCTTCCCTGGACAGGCTGGCAATCCATGCCGCAGTGGTAGAGTTTGTCCCTGTCACCTTGCCTTTGAAGTTCCCGTACCCTCTGATCTCATAGCCAAGAATCTCGTCCTTGCCAGGTTCACTATAGGGGAAGCCGATGTTGTAGTCATTGAAACGATCCGATTTCAGGTCCTTGATACGGACGATGAAAGGCGAGAACGTCTTCAGCGTCTCCTTGGAGAAACCACGGGGAGTCATGTACATCATGCCGTTCTTCAGATGCTCAGCCATCGGCTGCACCTCATATCGAGAGGCATCGAAATGCTGGCTTTCCGTATAGCCCATCTTTTTCAGGTAGGCACTGTCACCGATGTCAGGAATCGGCTCGTTGGCAAATTTGCGAAGGATGTTCGCAATCTTTTCCCACTGGTTCCTTCCTTGTTCGTGGAAGCTGTCGATGTTCTCCTTGATGAAGTTGATGACATCCCCCTTACCCATGGCATTGTGGCGGAAGAAGGACTGCCCGGCCTTGTCTTTGGGGTTCCTGATGACGATGGTGTCAATGTGCTTGCCATTTCCGTCCGTCAGGCACATCTCCACGAATTTCCCCACACCGGCCAATCTGTTCACCCGATAGCCTAACGAGTAGGCAATGTCATCGATGCCCACCTTTTCTTTTAGCGCTTTAAAAACCGGCAGACCCATGGCTAGCTGATTTTAAGGTTTCTGCTCTCACTGCGTCCCAGGTTCAGCACGTCTTTCCCATAGTTCCGGGTAAGCGTCTCGTTCAGCAGCTGTGACTTCGCCTTGCCTTCCGGCATGAGCATGTAGCGGATGCCCGTTTCCCTGTCGATGGTCTTCATTCCCAGTTCCATTCCCTGATACGAAGCCCTCACCGCATAGTCACCGTTCTTTTTCTTGATGATGGCGGCATCCTCGAAATCCACGTCCACGGCCAAATGTTCACCGGCCTCCTTGTTCTTGTCGAGGATAGGAGCTTCGCCCAAGGCTATCTTCTGCTTGTCAACAGCCTCCAGCACCATGTTCGATGCCTTGTTCACATCAGCCATGACGGAGACGATGAACTTCGGGTTCTCCTTCAGCACGGAAATCCACCCGTCCAGATACGCGGCGTTGTTGTCCAGGATTCTCTTGTCAAAACCCATGGCATAGCCGACGTTGGCGGCTGTCAGCTCGGCCACCAGCTCCTCCTTGGCATATTTCGGATCCCCGAACTTGTCACCTTTTACACGGTTCAGCCTCTCTTCAGTACCTGTGGAGTGAGCCATCTCATGAAGGGCAGATGAATAGTATTCCATACCATCCTTGAATCTCTCCTCCGGTGTCTCGCCGATGTTGAACTGCTCCTTCTTCGGTACCACAATCTTGTCCTGCGAAGGACTATAGTAGGCGTTTGAAGAGATTTTGTCCACCTGTATTGGGCACACCCATTCCTGTTTCTCGAACAAACGGTCCAGGGCGGCATTGGCATACATGCCCTCGGCGTCCTTGATCTCAGGAGCCTTGAACTTAGCTATCAATTTGTCATATTTCTCCTTGTTCACCTCTTCAAGGTTCGTCTGGTCCACGTTGAACACATTGTACGCTTTGAGAAAAGGGATGACTGTGCATTTGGCCTGATCATCCTTAGACATGAACCGGTAATCATCGCGTGTCACCTTCTTCCCGTCCTTGTCCTGGATGGAGAAGTCCCAGTAGATGACCGGCATGGCCTCGGCTCCTTTCTTGATGCGAGCATTCTCTTTCTGGATTTGCAGGAATGTCATGTACACGGGAGTCTTGTAGCCCTTCATGGCAGAGTCCATCTGCAGGAAAAAGGAGTTGGATCCCGAATAGTTCCTTCCGGAGATATTCTGGGGCATGCCGTAGACAGTACCGTCTATCCATCCCTTGCGCCATTCATCTGCCTTCATGCTTTCCATCCTGGAAATCATCATTTCCGTGAACTTGTCGATGGCTTTCTGGCCTTTCGATTTGTAGTCACCGCCGGCAGTCGTTTCTGAACTCTTCTTCCTGTACATAGCTAGTAATTATCCTCGTTGAAGTCCGCCATTACCCAGTATTCCTGCATTTCAATGAACAGCTCTGCATTTTCCTCAGATTGCTGCTCCCCATGCTCTTCACACCAGTTCCTGAAATCCTCGGCATCGTCACCCAGCTGCAAGAACTCCAGCCAGCCGATCTTGCCGTCCTGTTTGAGTTGTACCAACTCGTCATAAGTCTTTTTTGCCATAGCTAAAAATGATAAAGATGTTAAAGATGAATAATAGGCCAGCGGTCAGGAAGAAAACAGTCCTGGCCACTGGCACGAAAAGCGATCACATTTTGAGTCCTACTTTCTGTTCCTGCTGTCTTCCAGCCATCAGACCCTTGATCTCGTGGCTGAGATATTTTGCTGCCAACTGCTCCCTTGTGGCGGTCTTGGCCGTGAAATAGGAATATCCGTCATCGAACTGAAGGGGTTTCTTCGGTGTCACCCCCAGCTGCCCCATGTCAGCGGAGATATTCCACTGGTTCGTCTTCCTGTCCTTGGCTATTCGGATGTCCTCGACCTTAGCCCCTTCAGGCAGCTTGTATTTCTCGTAGGCAGAAGCCAGGTGCAGTTTCTCTCCGAAGTTCTTCTCCACCAGTTTTGCTGGTGTCGTAGTCCTGTCGAAATACGCATTCAGGTCAGCAAAGGAAAGCGCCTGGGACATTTTCTGATCACCTACGACGGCATACAGCTTATAGCGTCCGGCATCCTTTTTCGTCTCATCCGTCTCCTTGTACACGTTCATCTTCTCGATGACACGTCCGTCAGAGAGTTTGTTTGCGGCAGCATACTCCTCCTTGCTGACCTTTTGTTCCATCTTGGAGGGATAGTAGGTCTTCATCAGCTGCTCAACGGAAATCTCCCTCTTCTGATAGGCAGCCAGGTCAGCGGCGTGCATGACCATGGGACGGAGCTGCTTGCCGTCGAGCCTTGCCGTGAAGTACCATGTCTCGGGGTTCTTGTTGGACTGAAAGGCATGGGCATGGGAGACTTTCTCGCCGTTGACTGTGACCAGTTGCGGTTCACGCTGTGTTTTCTGCTCCTTCTCCGTATCGGCCTTTGCCTGTTCCTTCGGCTGTTCCTGCTTCTTCTCCTGTGCGGAGACACCTTTTTTCACATCGGTACCAGCCTTTTGCTCCTTGTTCAGAGAGATATCATCGACGATGGCCACACGTGCACCTGCCCGTATCAGCTTGGGCAGATAGGTGTCAAGGGCCTGGTGCGGGAACATGGCCAGATACTCGCCCTGTGCCTTCGCATTCGGCTTGGTCAGTGTGATACCCAGAATCTCAGAAGTCTTCTTGGCATCCTCGTTGACCGTCTGATAGAAATCGCCCTTGCGGAACAGCAGTACCGCGTCTGGGTTTTTCTCTTTCAGGGATTTGTACTGTTCCACCAGCGACGGAGTTTTCTGCTGCTGGCTTTCCTTTCCGTTTTCAGCCATTGTCCCGGCCTTTTTCCTGGTAGCAGTCTTTTTCTCAGAAACTGTCTTCTGAGGGGTCTCTTGCTGCTTCACCTCTTCCTGTTTTTTCTTTCCAGCCATAATGGTTACTTTTAAGGGTTAGACACAAAGGGCCGTCAATCTCATGAGACTCATGAAATGCAGAAAAACCGCCATTAGCACACCATTGATGGAAAAAAAGCAAAGAATTGGCCGTAGCACGGAAACTGTCACCGACAGCCCATAGCCGCCCAATGCCGTGCTTCACCACGGTTCCATCATCATGCACCATGAGCTTTTGCCAAGGCTTTGGCAAAAGGGGTACAAATAAAAAGATCCACGAATCCAAGTGTCAGGGACACCAGGTTGTCAATGGCTCAAATAAAAAGACTCCCAATTTCGGCACCTATTCGATATTATAATTTTCCAGATTATAATGAAACGGGAGGTCTGACTAAAGCTTCAGTCCGGAGCTTTTCTTTTCCTCTTTCTTTAAGGAGATGTCCTGGTCATCCTTCCGTGACAACCTGTTGATGACCTGCTGGTACTCCCAGCGGTTCTCGTCCGTCATGACATATCCCATGAATCCCTCATGTTCATTGTCGTATCTGATCTTCAGCTGGCGTTCCCATTCCTTCATGTCACCATTGACGATCTTGAATCCCTGGGGCTCACGGAGATCCACGCCGACAGTCACCTTCTGGTCGCCTACGGAGAGTTCCACGGGTTTCCCTTCCACGGCAGCCTGCTTCTGGTTCGTACCGAGTTCAATGTCATTGACTTTCTCCATTTCACGCAGCTTGTCCAGAATCTTGACAGTGGCCGAATCTCTTGTAATGAGGGCATTTGTTTCCTTGTCGAGCTGGATGAACTTCTGCTTACGGACACCGTCTTCCCGGACTTCCCGTTTCAGCGCATCACCGTCTTTGAGCTTTTCCTTTTCCTGTTCCGTGAGTCTGAAATGACCTTTTTCCATGCTCTTGTGTACCTGGTATGTCATCAGGTTCACCTCGCCGTTCTCTTCCCTGAAGAGCTGCAGCTTCATGGGCATTTCCACGACCTTGCCGTTTTCCGCCTTGTATCTGGTCATGACAAGTGGCGTAATGCGGCCATTGACAAGAGGCTCAATGAGGTCCTTCGGCATGTCAAGCACGTTCTTCCGGCTGATACCGAGATCCTCCAGCATCTTGTATGGAATCTCATTTTCCAAAAATTTTGACTTGCTAATCATAAGAATATTATATATTTTATGTAACTTTGCCGCAAAATTACTAAAAATATATCAAAGTATGAATAAAAGAATGTATTTTATTTGTTTTTTAACAATCCAAAGCGCATTCTTGCCGCTTTATGCACAGTTTTACACCATTTCAGCCGATACGGCACATTATGTAGACATGAACAAGAGTGGGGAGAGTGGAATGATCCAGGAAGAAAAACCTTCGGTGGACGAAGAAGAATTGTTCTTCAGTTCAACCAGGGGCATAGAGGTTGAAATAGAGATAGAGAAAGACATCCCCGTATTCGTCAGTGTGAAGGACAGCCTGATGGCCGGACTTCTGGAAGACCGTCTCAGTGTATGTCTCCCGTTGGATTTCCTGAAGATGAATTCCAACTACGGCTACCGTACCGATCCCATTTTCCGGTGTACCCGTTTCCATGATGGCATAGACCTCCGTTGCAGCTATTCCAGTGTCTATTCCATGATGCCCGGTACGGTGAAAGAGGTACACTTCGGCAACCGAGGCTATGGCAACTATGTTGTAATGGAGCACGGGAACCTTGAATGCCTCTATGGTCACCTGAGCAGGATTTTCGTTACTGAAGGAGAGGTCATATCAGCCGGTACGGTCGTGGCCATATCAGGGAACACGGGAAAGTCCACAGGTCCGCATCTGCATATCCGTATGAAGAAAGACGGGAAGAGCGTCAATCCCAAGCCTTTCATCGACTACCTGAATGATTATATTACAAGGCTCCAGGACAAGATCCGCTACCTCAGGTTCGGTGAAAAACCCCAGGCGGAGCTGAACATAGCCAATCTTGCCGGGGTCATAGAGAAATACGGCATATCCCATCCCCGTATCGTCATCGCCCAGGCTTTGCTGGAGACCGGCTATTTCACATCAAGGGTATGTCTTGAATGCAACAATCTTTTCGGACTCCGCAGGAAAGACGGTTCCTATTACGAGTTCAACAGCTGGGAAGAGAGCGTCAAGGCCTATAAGGACTATGTCCAATATAAATACAAAGGTGGCAGCTATCTGAACTTCCTGAGAGTCATCGGCTACGCAGAGGATCCCAACTATGTCTTCAAAGTTGCCCAGATAGCCAAGAGCCTTTGATCTCTTTGTTATAGTCCTTCTTTAATGTCATCAGGCCACCAGAACTGTTGCAATTCGTGGATGATGTCATCCCAATCCTGCATGGTGAACGTACCTTC
>AUXO018419119.1_pt1 | contig 25725 bp, 23 predicted proteins | sample 768731 | NCBI WGS metagenome assembly AUXO01 (sample SAMN02715735, study PRJNA202380) | gut metagenome | biome: sheep rumen | host: Ovis aries | place: New Zealand: Palmerston North | reverse complement strand
GGAATTTTCTTATTTCTTCTTACTGTATCAGCTGTTAGCTCCATATTTAATGTATTTGAACCGGTATATATTGCAAATAAATTAAAATATTCATCATATAAAATTTTTGCACTTTTAGCCCATTGGGGATCATTTTGTGATTCATCAATTAATATAAACAATTTTTCATTGAGAAATGGATATGCATTGTTTATATCTTTTATAAATGTTTCACAAGCATTTAATATATTTGCACCAGGTATTTTCATTAAATCTTCAACATTGATATATAATATTCTTCTTTTATCTACTCCTTTTTTAATTAGATAATCATATACCTGGAATAATAAAGTTGTCTTTCCAACACCACGTAATCCTGGAAGAGTTATCATACGATGATATGTATCTTGAACTAAAAAATCATCCACATAATCTATTATTTTATTAAATACAAATCTGGTTTTAAGTTTTTTATCATTAAAAGAAGTGTGCTTTTTTAATTGATAATTATTTGTAATCATTTTTTCATTAAGATAGTTTACCAAGTTATCTTCAAGTTTTAAATTCATATAATCACCATTGTTGAAAGAATATACAAAAAAATTTATTAATACTCTACAGGATGAGCAAAATATAATCTGTTTTACTCTATATGATGAGTAAATATATTTATATAAAATGAATTATATAAAAATTACGAAAATAGAAAAATAGATTTAATTAACATAGAATTATTGATTTTAATATCCTTATGGCTCTGTAGAAATCCTATGAAAAAACAATTAAAAGTAATACTTTTATCGGCATTAGTACAAATAGGGCACCTGAAAAAAAATACATTTTTTAAAAACTATGCTTAGGGTATTAAATTATTTATACTATTTTAATGAAGGTTGAAATTTTATATAAAAAAATAGTAGTACCTTATACAAGATATGAAAAATAAATAATTACTTATAGTAAAAAAGGAATAGATATTATTATGTACAACGAAATATCTGATCCTTAAGTAGTAATTTGTCTTCCATTCAATTAATCTTTTCGATTTTGGTTCAAATAATGCAAAAGAAAATGTTGTTAAAAGAGCTTTAAATCAGTCTTTAATAATAGATATGGATGAAAAATTAAGTAATTTGGATGATAATCATTTTGAATATGTTAATCCTGTTTGTCCTCATTGTATTAAAGAAAATATAAGAGGAAACATTATTAAAAAAGGATTTGGGCCTAGAAAAATAAGAATAAATGGTAATGAAAAATTAAATCCTTATAATAAAAATAAAGAAAAAGAAATAATTAAGCAAATAATAGAAAATATAAACGTTTCAATAGTATTAAACACTATAAATGATTTTGATGAAAGAATAGAAGTTAAATACATATATAATTTCATTAATAAAGTCAAATATTATGATATTCAAGATGATAAGAACATTACTGTTTATTTTAGAAAATATAAATGTAAACGATGTAAAAAACACTTTCAAACCGAATTAACTAATCTTTATGATAAATTAAACGTTATGCAAGGTCTTTTTTTAACAAAATAGATGAAATAACATCTTATTCTCATTATACACCATCACAATTACAGGACGTACTTAAAACTTCTTTCAACAGAGAAATTAATCTTAAAACTCCCTTCGACTGGACAAGAACGGCATCCAAAATAAATAGATCCAACGAATACGATGGAATTAAGTACAATTCCAATGAAAATCTAATTTTAAACCAAAAAGGAATAGGATCCAGCATATATAGCTATGATGAACTATATTTATCTGAAAACAAGAAAGATGGACTACGATTAACATTATCCGATGCCAAACTCAAAATACCAATTGCAGAACAGATAATAAAAAGAAATACTATAAATAAATGGAAAATAACAAAAGAAAAAGTATCTAATTTTATAAAAAAAGCAACAAAAAATAGAGCATTCCATGTCTTAATAACCGATGGATGAGCCATGTATAAAAAAATAGCAAAAGAATTCAAAGTAGAACACTAATTATGCATATTTCACGTAATATATAACAACAAAAACGATGCAAAAAACGAATGCAAATCACGAAGTAAATCAACACTAGATAAAATGACAATATTCAACTACACATCACAAATAAATGAAATAGTAAGACAACTAATCTTAGAAGATGCTACAAAACAATTAAATGAACTAAAAGATATACAAACAACCATAAGCTTACCCAAAATCAATAAAAAAATGCTCGAAAGAACAGAAAAAAACTTCTATCAACTAACAACACACTTAAGACTAAAAGAAGTTCCCAGAATCAACAACAACGCAGAATTAACCTACAATTTATCACTACAAAAATCAGAAAAAAGAAAATACAAAACAGAAGAAGGAATAATCTCAAAACTAATCACATTCATGAAAAACAAAACATTACAAAAAGTGACTGCAATGTACTAATGCCCCAAAATTTGTATACTATTATACTTTGTCAATAATCTAAATAAAAATATATTTAATGAATATTTAAGAAATCATTATTTAACTGATGAATGATACTAATTTTATAATAAACGTTTGGTAACTAACTATAACTTGATAAAATAACAATCAATTTTAACAGGATTTTAATGAAAAAGTTATCTTAATCAGTAAAGTTATAAAATTAATAAAAAATAGAAATTTGTTAAAACTTTCCAAAAAACAGGTTATTAGTTATTTCAAAAAAAGTTAGAAAATGGTGGTTATACTGGAATAATTAACCTACTTTATTAATTTTAATTAATGATTTAATAGGAACATTATTTAAGTCATTTAATCCTTTCTTATCAACTAATACTGTTACTGCTACTGGTTTTGCACCATGAGTTTTACATACATTGATTGCATCAGTGACTGTTGTACCACTGGTTATTACGTCATCTACAATAACTACTCGTTTGTTTTTGATTGTTGCAAAGTTGTTACTTATTGCTCCCTGAGCGGATTCATTTTTCATATGTTTAACTGGGTGGAATACGGATAATTCAGCATCTAATAGTTCTGCCATTATTGTCGCAAATGGTACTCCGCTAACACTTATCCCAACTACTGCATCTATTTCCTGGTCTTCTACTGCTAGATCTGCTAATGCGCTTGATATGTATTGCATTCTTGCAGAACTTGATCCAACAGTTTTCCAGTTAATTGCAAAATCGTCAGGTTTTTGTTTTTGTTTGCTTTTTGTAACACTGGTCATTTGCATGATTAACCATTGTGTTGTGTCCTTGGATATGTTTAATTCATCAGCAATTTCTCCGGTTGTTAATCCTTTATTTCTTAATTCTGTTGCTTTTTCAATTAATTGACTATTCATAGTAATCATCCTTTTTTTTAATCTAAATAAATTAAGTTCTTTTCTTTTGCAGATGTCATAGCAGCATCAACTATTCTTAATGCTTCAAAACCGTCTTCTCCACTTACTTCTGGTGTGCTATTTGTCTGAACAGCATTAATGAATGAACGTAACTCTTCTTTTAATGGTTCTTTGTTTTCTACTTTAACTTTTTCAACTTTATCGTTTTCTTTAAATATTGTTACACTTTGTTCTCCATAATCTACAGATATTATTCCTTCGACACCGGTGATGTTTAATTGTCTTTTCTTGTATGGTGTTAACCAGTTTGTTTCAAGAATTGTTAAAACATCATTTTCATATTTTGTCATAATTTCTGCATGATCTTCGAATGCACAGTTTTTAAGGTTACTGCTCATATTAGCAAATACTGTATGGGCTTTTCCTTCAAATAAATAGTTGAATATGTCAATATCATGTATTGCAAGGTCTATTGCTACTCCAACATCACGTATTCTTGGTGGGTATGGGCCTAAACGTTTTGCATGTGCTGTTACAACATCCCCAATTTCTCCGGCATCTATTAATTCTTTTGCTACTCTTACTGCTGGATTAAATCTTTCAACATGTCCTGTTGCAAGTAATACTCCGGCATCATGTGCAGCATCTATCATTTCTTGTGCTTCCTCTAGTTTTGATGCAATTGGTTTTTCTACTAAAACATTTTTTCCGGCTTCTATAGCATTCATCACAACATCGTGGTGAAATACTGTAGGAACACAAATATTCACAGCTTCCATATCCTCTAATTGTAGGATATTGTCAAAATCCACGTATCCAACTGTATTGAATTCCTTGGATACTTTGTCAAGAGTTCCTCTAACCATGTCTGATATTGCTAGGAGATTAGCATTTTCTAGTTCAGAATATATTCTTACATGGTTATATCCCATTGCTCCTACACCAATAACGCCCACATTTGTTTCTTTCATAATGCATCCTCTTTTAATCTTTTTCCAATAGATATTGCAGCATTGATTGCATCATCTTTTTTAGCAGTTTCATTAATGTCTGCTAATACTTGTCCTTCAGGACTTAAGAGTTTACAATGTATGTTGATATCTTTTCCATCTACTTTAGAAACAATACCAACCGGCCATTGACAACCTACTTCAATAGTTTCCAGGATAGCTTTTTCACATAATGCTTCTATTCGGGTATCTTCATGGTTAAGTTTACTTATCACATCATTGTATTCTGAATCTTTATGTGTCATCACAGCTAATGCTCCTTGTCCTGCTGGTGGTACGATGTATGTTTCATCAAATATTTCCTTTATATGTTCTTGTAAGCCTAATCTGTTAATACCTGCTATTGCCATTATGGTAGCATCGTATTCGCCTTCTTCTACTTTTCTGATACGTGTGTCAATGTTTCCTCTGATTGGTTTGGTTACTATGTTTTTTTCGTGTAGTTTACAGAAAGCTTCTCTTCTTACACTACTTGTACCTAGTGTGGCACCATCTGGTAATTCGTCCCATGAATAGTTTGAAATCAGTACTTCGTTAACAGCTTCTCTTTTAGGAATTGCAGTTATTGTAAGTTGGTCGTTTAATTGGCTTGGAAGATCTTTAAAACTATGCACAGCAAAGTCTATGTCTCCATCTATTAATGCTGTGTCTAATTCTTTTGTGAATATTCCCTTTGCATCAATATTATATAATTGTGAATCTTTTATTTTATCTCCTGTTGTTTTAATAATTTTGGTTTCTATATGTTCACCAGTTATTTCTTCCAGTGAGTCAACAACAGTTTGTGTTTGGGTTGTAGCTAATTTACTACCTCTTGTACCAACTATCAATTAACTTACCTCCTATTTTTTTCTGAATTGTAATGTAAAAGTGATATTAGTTGATGTTTGAATTAAAAGTTTCATTAACTTCTTTAATAAATAATTAATTAATCATTTTTATACTCTTTATTTATATATGTTTAAAATTATTAATATAGTTTCTATGTATTTGTAAGATTATAGGTAATTTTTCAACTTATATCCTACTAAAAAAAGGTGTGATGTGAATTTTTTATCATATTTCATTTAATATTATCCAATATGCTTAAATCTTTATCATGCTTATTGTATTCACTTCTATAAATTACTTGTATCAGTTTTTCACGATTTTCTTTCAAAGAATATTTCATAACATCATTTAATAATGGTATGACTGGATAATCTTCTTTCATTTTTTTCTCTAAATTTTCTCCCAGTTTTCCTGTGAATATGATTTTTTTATCTTGGATACTTTCCAAATATTTTACTAGTTTTTCTTCATCAATTTCTTCGCATGTTATTCCATAATCACCACCAATAATAATCAAATATTCTTCATTGAATTTTTCAAGATTTTCAACACATTTTCGTATTGATGTGGTGTTTAAACCTGGATTTATGTCTTCTATAATGATTTTATCATCAATCTTCTTATAGGAGTTTCTTCCCTTAACACTATTGGACTTCTCTAAATTAGAAATAATGACATTCTCATCTATATTTAATAATAATCCTACACTAATAGCAAATAGCAAATTGTTGATATAAAAATCACTTAAAGCAAAATGTTTGATGTTGAACTTTTTATCAAAATAATTTAAGGTAAATTCAGTATTTTCAATACCATACTTTATATCAGAAGCAAAAATATCAGCATCCGAATTATCCAAACTTAAAGTAACCGCATCCAGACCAAAATAAAAATCCTCAAAAGCACCTAAATCACATAAAGTTAAATTAGAACTAAAAACACTTCTTTTAGCTACAGATGCACTGCCAGAATTCTTTGCAATAGGATAATCCTCAACAATATTGGTTAAAACACCCAAGTCATAACCTGGAACAACACCCAAGGACACTTCAAAAACACAAAAATCAATACTATCAAGAACACCCTCCTCTTCGGCCTTATTGATTGCAGTAATAATACTACTAGGAGCAATACTCAAATAATCTAACAGTACACAATCATTATAAACCAAACTATTACTAGTTAACACTAAAGTATTATAATCAGACAAAATATCCTTAACTAATGAGGTAACAGTAGTTTTACCCTTAACACCAGTAACTTGAATAATTTTAAATGAAAAATTCCGTTTAGATAACAAATAACCAACAAATTCATGATGAGTAAAATCAGTTCCAATAATAGGAGGCATATGAATTGGATTAATCTTAACAAAACTATCTTCATCAACTTTTATCTCTTCCAAAGACAGAAAAGTAACATTAAACCTTTCAGTATACTCTTTCTTTTCCTCAATACTGAGTTTATTATAAATATCATAAAAAAATAAGTTATTCTTGGTGAACTTATAATATTCTTCTAATAGAATAAGACCACCATGGTTAGCATCACTAATTAAAATATTTTTCTTCTGCATAATCGTCCCCAAAAGTTTATCCAATAGTTAACTTCTTATTAACACTTTCATAGAAGTTTTTCTTAAAACGTACAAAGTATGCGAAATTTTCAGATTTTCTGAGCTTAATCTCATCCAAATAACCATACTCCTTATCATTAACACCATCAAGCACTGCAAGACCCTTTTTATCTTCATCATTAAATTTAACAGTAATCTTACTGTCAGCGGGCACAATTTTTGGTCGAGTATTCAGTTTAAACGGACAAATAGGAATAATAACTGCCGCATCTACCCTAGGATCAACAATAGGACCACCAGCACTCATAGCATAAGCAGTAGAACCACTAGGAGTTGAAATTATAAGACCATCAGCACGAACATTATCCACAATCTCCTCATCAACAGTAATTTCTAAATCCAACATCTTTCCCGGTTGACTAGTCATGATAAGAAGTTCATTAAGCACAGTAATCCATTCTTCACTGCAATAAACATCCAACTGAACACGTTCTTCAATAAAAAAGTTATAACTTAACAATGCATCCAAACACTCAAGCACATCATCCGGTTCAACTTCAGTCAGGAAACCCACAGTACCCATATTAATACTGAGAATAGGAATCTTCTTGGGAGATAAAACATGCTGAGCTTTAAGAACAGTACCATCACCACCAATACATAATACAAAATCAGAGGTCATGTCATTAATGGATGTTTCAAACTCTTCATATTCGGGAAGTTTCTTAGCAATATCAGTATCTACTTCAACTTCTACTTTATTTTCCAATAAATAATTAATAATACTCTTATTTAAATTTAATGCTTCCTGTTTATCCGTACGTGAAATAATTCCAAGTTTCAAGGAGAATCACCACACTTAATTTAATAATCTAATAATATCTTCCTGTAAACTTTTATTAGGAGTAGCAACAATGGTAGTCTTTGCAAGCAAATCAACATGACTTAATAACTCGTTAGATTCAATATCAGTTATGTAACCACCAGCTTCCTTAATAATAAGTTGTGAAGCAGCAATATCAAGAACTCTTACGGCATGAGTGTCAAGGAAAACATCATAAACACCCTCAGCAAGGTAACACATCTCAACAGCAATAGCACCCATAATTCTCATACGTCTAACATTGGTGAAAATCTTATTCAAATCACGTTTAGTTCTGTAAATATAAGTACTGACTGTTGCATGCTTAGCCTCTTTAACATCAGATACTTGGATAAGTTTGTTATTCTTTGTAGCATACTTATTTTTAACGGCAGTGTAAACATCATTAGTTGGGAAGTTTTTAACATAAGCCACTTCAATATCATTTAAGCTAATATTTTCTAAATCATCATCACCATTCAATTTACCAATAGCAAGGGAAATACCATAACAAGGCAAGTTTTTAAGTGCATTGGTAGTACCATCTAATGGGTCCATAATAATAACGGCCTCTGAATTTTCTTCTCCAATTTTAATAGTACCAATTTCTTCACTAATTAAAATTAAAGACATTCCTGTGTCTTCCAATACTTGTATTGCAGCATTTTCTGCATATTCATCAATCTTATGTGTAGGGGTACCATCAGCACCAATTTTAGTAATGGTAGTTAAACTTGGATCTTCTCTTGCAATATCAATAGCTTCTTCAACCTTTTCTGAGATATTATTACATAGTTCTAACCAGTATGTGATTTCATCATCATTCATTTTCTTTACACTCTATTGTTTCTTTAATTAAATATTTTCTATCTTAAAGTATTTAAATACTAGAAATATTAATGCTAGTATTGATTTTAGTAATCATATTTACTCAATATATGGTTATGTTGAATATCTTAAAAAGTATACAAAACAAATAATATTTATCAAATTCTAAAAAAAAGTGTAAAATGGGGAGATTATTGTTTTAAAGAGGTTATATCAACATTTAATAATTCGGATTTTGGAAGTTTAATATTTAAAGCTTCAGTTAACACATCATCAATGTTTTCCATTGCTTTGAATGTTAATTCATTTTTCACTTCATCAGGTACATCATCCAAATCTTTCATATTACGTTCTGGAAGTAATATTTTCTTAATTCCAGAACGATGGGCTGCAATAACTTTTTCTTTTATTCCACCAACTGGGAGTACACGGCCAGTTAATGAAATTTCTCCAGTCATAGCAATCTTTGAATCCACAGGTATTCCTGTAATTAGGGATGCAAGTGTTGTTGTTAATGTTATACCTGCTGATGGACCATCTTTTGGCACAGCTCCTTCAGGTACATGTATGTGAATATCGTGTTCATTGTAATCAGATTCTTTAAGTATGTTGGAGAATCTTGATTGAATAAGGCTTTGTGCTATTTGTGCAGATTCTTTCATCACATCACCAAGTTTACCTGTTAGTTTAAGTTTTCCCTCTCCTGGTGTTAGTGCTGCTTCGATGAAAAGAATATCTCCTCCAACAGGTGTCCATGCAAGGCCGGTTACTACTCCTGCAGGATTTTCATCAGGTACCAGTTCGTAGTGTGCTTTTTCATGTCCGAGTATGTCGTATAACATGTCTGGTGTTACAGTGTATGGTGTTTCCACGTGGTCTACTATTATTTTCTCGGTTGTGTGTCTTGCAATTGCCTCAATTTGACGTTTAAGATTTCTTACTCCAGCTTCTCTGGTATATTTTTCTATTAGTAATGTTATTGTTTCTGGTGTTATTATTAGTTGGTCTCTTGTTAGTCCATGGTCTTCAAGTACTTCGTCTATTAGGTGTTCTTCAGCAATATGTTCTTTTTCTACTTTTGTGTAACTGTCCAGTTCTATTATTTCTAATCTGTCACGTAATGGTCCTGGTATGTCTTCAAGGTAGTTTGCTGTTGCTATGAAGAAAACATCGGATAAGTCGTATGGTACTTCTAGGTAATGGTCACTGAATGAATCGTTTTGTTCCGGGTCTAATACTTCTAGTAGTGCACTTGTTGGGTTTCCATTTATTGATGCAGTCATCTTGTCTATTTCGTCCAGTACAAATACGGGGTTGGTTTTTCCTGCTTTTTTCATTCCATTTATTATTCGTCCTGGTAGTGCTCCGAGGTATGTTCGTCGATGTCCTCTTATTTCTGATTCGTCTTTTATTCCTCCGAGACTTGCTCTTACATATGGTCTGTCTAGTGCTTCTGCTATACTTCTTCCGAGGCTTGTTTTACCGGTTCCTGGTGGTCCCACTAGTAATAATATTGATCCTTGTTTTTCTTCTTTCATCTTGAGAACGGTGAGGTGTTGGATAATTCTTTCTTTTACTTTTTTAAGTCCGTAATGATCTTTGTCTAGTTGTTCCTTGGCTTTGCTTATGTCTATTTCCACGCCTTTTTCTTTGTGCCATGGTAGGTTTAGTATTGTGTCAAGGTAGTTTCTGATTATGTTTTCTTCTGAGTTGTTTTGGCCTTGTCTTTCTAGTTTATGTAATTCTTCTAGTGCTGCTTTTTCTACTTCTTCTGGTAGTTCTGCTTCTAATATTCTTTCGCGGTATGTTTTATGTTCATCTGTTTCATCAGTAAGGTTCAGTTCCTCTTGTATCATCTTCATTTGTTCTCTTAGAAGTGATTGTTTGTGTGTTTCGCTCATTTTTTTGTTTAATTTCTTTGCTATGTCCATTTGTAGTAGCATGGCATCTTTTTGTTCTATGAGTAACTGAACTATTTTTAAAGATCTTAATTTTGCTGATTCCATTTCTAATAGTTCTTGTTTTCTTGTTATTGGTACTCGTATGTATGGGAATACTTCTGCTACTTTTTCGAGTGTATCTAGTTTTCCTACTATTTGTTGAGCATAGATTTCTGAGTTTGGTATGATGTTGCTTATGGTGAGTACTGCATCGTTGATTCCTTTGTTTATTTCAATGGATTCTTCTTCTGTTATGTTACTTTCTTCTTGTATTGTATAGTATTTTCCATGGAATGTTCCGTCTTTTTCTATGATTTCTGTTACAAATACTTTGTCTTTTACTTTAAGTTCTATCTGGTATTCTTCTGCTTCTTCTTGTAGGTTTTTAAGTTGTAATATTACTCCTATGTCATAGAATTCGACACTGTCACTTTCGTCTTGTGGAATTTTTTTGGGTGTTAGTATGATTCCTTCCTGGTTTTCGTTTACTGTTTGTAGCATGCTTTCTGTATGTGCTTTGTCTAGTTGTATGGTCATGTCTGTGTGTGGTAGGAGTATGGTGTTTGGGATTATGATTATTGGGAGTTGTTTTTCCTCTGTTTGTGTAGTTTCTTGTGGTTGTGGTTTTTGGATGTCTGTTATTATTTGGTTGTTTTTTCTAAGTGATTGGGTGAATGATAATTTTTCTTCATTATTGGTCAACATTTCACATCCTATTATTTTTTTTAGTTTTTATTCTTTTCTTTTTATTAAAATCTTGTTTTTCGTTTATTTTTTCTTAATGTGCATTATATTATTTGTTTTATAATAATTATATACTTTATTAAAATAATATTACTCTTGGTAATTAAAATATTTTTCACAGCATACTATCTCATTTAAAAATAAAAATTAATAAATCACCAAAAATAAAAATATACGATAATAACATAGAAGGAGTAAAAAAAATATGAAAGTATCACTAACAAAAGGGGCATCTGAAGGACCAACAAAACTTAACGCATTCGACAATGCACTACTAGAAGCAAAAATAGGAAACGTAAACCTAATACCAGTATCAAGTATGCTGCCACCAAACACACAACTCGTAGAAATGCCTCCATTAGAACCGGGACTAATGACAAACTGCGTACTTTCACACCAATACTCAGAAAACCCTGGAGACGAAATAGCTGCAGTAATAGCATACTGTCAATCAGAAGAAATGGGATGCGTAATAGAAACAAAAGGAATAAACAAAACAACCAAAGAACTAAAAGAAGAAGCAAAATTCATGGCAGAGTACATGATGGAAAAAAGACAACTAACAATAATAGACTACAAAGAAATAATACAAACACACACAGTACAAGAAAAAGCAAGCGTAGTAGCAGCACTCGTATACCACAACCCAAAAAGACACTAAAAAAAGTAAAAAAAAATTAAAAAGATATCTGTTACTACACAGGTATACCCATTTAATCTCCTATTATTCCACTAATTCTTTAAGAACTTCAATAAATTTCTCATTTTTTGGATGAGTTTCAATACTGATACGTATATAATATTCATCCAAATCCTGGAAACTAGTACAATCACGTACAATAATACCATGTTCCATTAACTTCTCAGCAAGTTCAGCTGCAGTATAACCACTCTTATGAAGATCAATAAGCAAATAATTTGATTTAGACTTATAAATATGTAAATTATCTATTGCATTAACACTTTCATATAAGTATTCCCGTTCAATAATTCCCTTACGTGTAGACTCCTCAATAAAATCCTTATCAGCTAAAGTAGCAAGAACAGCTTTCTGTGATGGAACAGTTAAACTGAAAACAGGTTTTATACGGTTCATCTTCTCTAAAAACTCAGGATTACTTAAACCATAACCAATACGTAACCCTGCAAGACCCATAACCTTGGAAAAAGTACGAATAATAAACACATTATCATACTTATCTAAAAGGTTGATATTATTGGTTTCACTAAACTCCCAGTAAGCCTCATCAACAACAACCAAAGCATCAGTAGCTTCAATAACACGAATAATATCCTCCTGTGGAATCAAACCGCCGGTAGGATTATTTGGGGTACAAAGGAATATTGCTTTGGTTCTATCAGTAATGTTATCCAAGACACTATCAACATCTAAACAGTTTTCCTCAACATTCCATTTAGCATAAACAGGCTTAGCAAACTGTTGCTTAAAAATATACTCATAATATGTGTATGTAGGAGGATGTGTTATAAATTCATCACCCGGTTCTATGAGTGTCTTAGCAAGAACATCAAAAATCTCATCAGCTCCGTCACCACCAACAATAACCTGATCTGCCCTTACACCAGCATACTCTGCAATTTTTTCTTTTAAATATTCATGATTGCTCTCAGGATATCTGTTCATTTCACCAATAGCATCACGTATAGCATCATAAACACCAGGTGCCGGACCCCAAGGGTTTTCATTAGAACCAAGTTTAATAATGTCCTCTTCAGCAACACCATACTTTTCTGCAATTTCCTTTTTACTTCTACCTGGAACATATGTTTTAAATTCATCAATTAAAGCTCTAGTTTTAACCATAATAATCTACTCTTCATCATTAAATGCTAATTTAACATACTCTTCAGCATTTTCACTAATACCTTCTATTTCTTCTTCACTTAATTCTCTAACGGCCTTTGCCGGACTACCAATAATCAAAGAACCTTCCGGAAATTCCTTGTTCTCAGTAACCAAAGCACCAGCACCAACAAGTGAATTTGATTTAATATGTGCACCATTCAATACAATAGCGCCCATACCTATTATAACATTATCATCAATAGTACATCCATGTATAATGGCACCATGTCCAATAGAAACATTCTTACCAATTTTAACAGGTTTACCTTCACTAACATGCACAACACAATTGTCCTGTACATTGGATCTTTCGCCAATACTGATTGGAGCTTCATCTCCTCTTACCACAGCATTATACCATATGCCAACATTGTCACCTAGACTTACATCTCCAACAATCCTGGCACCTTCATAAATTCTTGTTTTGCTAGACATAGTATCACTTTAAATAATTTTAATTTTTTATTTTATTTTATTTTATTTTCGCTTATGCTTTAAGGTATTATGAAGACAATATTTATTTTTTTCCTACAAATGGGGGTTTATCAAAATTTTCAAATAAAAGTTATTGTTTTTTTACAATACATCTGAGAGGTATTGTTTTTTACAATAACTTTTGATTCAACTATTTTTTCCTGAAACTTATAACAATTTCACCACCATCATTTTCATTCCATATAACAAAATCTTCATCATCTAAATTATATTTTTTCAAGTATTTTCGGGGGATTAATGTCTTATCGTCATATATTCTGGTTTCTATCATATTTATTGTTTTATAGTTGGGTTATCTTAACTGTTGTCCTCATAGAAGAATATGAATCAGGAAGTAATAATTTAATATATTTTATTATTATTTAAAAATTATTTGTATATCCAATTACAAATATTATTTCATCAATAATAAATTAGGTGTCATGTGATTATATGAATATACAACCAACTTATTCTTCATTGGATTATCCCGGTAAAATGGCATTAGTCCTGTTTACTCCAGGTTGTGACCTAAGATGTAAGTACTGTCATAATCCTCAATTATTAAAAAATCAGGAATTAACAAAGTGGGATATAGAAGAAATAGAAGAAGAAGTTGAAAGTAATATGGATTTCATAGATGCAATTGTTCTAAGTGGTGGAGAACCATTATTGCACGTAGATGAAATAAAAAACTTCATAAAACAGGCAAAAGATTCTGATTTATTGGTTAAATTAGATACTAATGGTTTGCACCCAAAACAAACCAAGGAAATAATAAAAGATATAGATTATGTTGCAATGGATATTAAAGCACCATTAGACAAATATTATAAGATATCTGATGTGTACCCGAATAATACAAAAGAACTAATCACAGAAACAATCAACATAATAAATGACAATAATGTGTTCCTGGAATGCAGAACAACATATGTTCCAAAACTGTTGGAACCGGAAGATATTGCTGAATTGACAAAAAACCTAAATTGTGATAGGTACACGTTACAACAATTCCGTAATAGAGTGACACTTGATGCAAACTTGTCAAATTTTGAAGAACCAAACCCTGAATCTTTAAAAACAATACTGGAAAATCTTGAAACAAACATACCAGAAATTCGTCTTAAATCAAGACAATTTGGTAACCAATTAATAAAGAGTAATTAATATGCCAATTTTACTACTAAGAAATAAAGATATTGATTTAATCTCTGGAAAAAGAAATATCACCATAAGAAGACTGTGGAAACAACCATTATATACGGGTGATAGACTTTACTGTTACTGGAACATTTTATCAAAGGAAAGGGAGAAAATATTTGAAGCAGAAGTAACTCATGTTGATATTTTAACATTTGAAGAAGTAATAAATGATCCTGAACTTCCATCAAAGTTGGGCTATAAGAATTCCAAAGAATTAGAAAAAGATCTTAGAAAAGCATATCCCAATAACACCACATACAAGGATGAGTTTCAAGTATTCGAGTTTCGTAAACTGCACGTAACACAATGGGAAGGTTCTGCAATCAACCAAAAAAATACAATTATTAAAAAAGCAGATGTTCTATTTGACATGGGAGAATATAGACAATCCTCTTTATGTTATCAGGCAGCACTAGAGTATGATCCTGAAGATGCACATTTACTAAACCGTATCGGTGATAACTTAACACGTCTTGGACAGTTTGGAGATGCAATAAAAAACTATAAAAAAGCAATAAAAATAGAACCAAAAAATGAATATTTATATAATAACATTGCAATTGCATACCTTAATAAGGGCGAACCAGAGAAAGCACTTAAAATGAGCACAGCAGCTCTTAAAATCAATTCAAAAAATACAACAATCCTCTACTGGAGGGGCTTAATCTATGAAATGTTAAACGAATTCGAGAAAGCATTACAATTCTTTGACTATGTACTAAAAATAGATGATACTGACCCTGATGTTTGGAATGAAAGGGGAACAATACTTAATATGCTCGGAAAAAGTGAAGAAGCTTTACAATCATATGATAAATCGTTAGAATTATGTCTTGATGATAAAAAAGACTCAAATACATGGGCAAGTAAAGCAAATACATTACTTGACTTACAAAGGTATGAAGAAGCTATTGAATGCTATGATAATGCATTAAAACTGGATGATTCCAATCCAATAATCCTGAACAATAAGGGAGTAGCATACATGGAACTGGATGACTTCCAAAGTGCAATAGAATGCTTCACAAAAGTGCTTGTAATGTATCCTAACAATCCTGATGCACAAGTACTGCAGGAAGTATGTCTGGAAAACTTATAATGGGTGAATTTATTATGGACAGAAAAACACTAAACAGTATTATTGTATCCATTATAATAATAGTATTAATAATAATTGTGGGCTCGTTTATAAAATAAGATTTTAAAAAAAAATAGTATGGAAAAGAGGGAATTATTTTTTCCATCTTTTTAGTTGTGGCATAACTTTGTTTAACATTATTGTAACGGATTGTTCATCCATATCAGAATTTGCTACTGTTAATGGTATGCAAAATTCAATCATTTCCTCCATTGTAAAGTCTTCCTGAAATTCTCCATTTTTGTAACAGAATTTACAGTAATCGTCACTTATACTTCCATCTTTATTTGTTCCTTTAATGTCTTCTGTTAAAGGCATTGCACATGATTGACAAAATTTTCCTTCTTCCATAAATCTCACCAACTTATTAACATTTTTTTCTTTAGTTAATTATTACTATGTCTTTGTAATATATATTCTTTTAATCATTTTTTTCCATTTAATTATCATATTTTTCATATTTTTTCTTTAATTCCCACTATTTTTGGGATGTGGCCTATTTTAGCTAGTTGTTCTCCTTTTATAACTATTACTCCATCAAAATATTCAGTATAATCTTCTGCTTTTTCTAATGCATTTTGCACAATTTCATCATCATCATTGCCTATTCCATAATTTCCGATTCTTGTAGCTAAACTATCGGATATGCTCGCTGATTTGCTGAACACTATTGTTGCATCAGTTTTTCCAAAACTTTTTGATGGTCCTACAGTTCCTGAAGAAGTACATATTCCATAACCGTTCTTTTTTGCTTTAACTTTTAAGCCGATCTGGTTGGAAAATATGCTGTTTCCCGCATATACTCCTAATACTATATTTTTCTCTGTTTTTAATGCTATGTCTCCACCATTTTCTATTATCGTAAATTTTGTATCTTTTGTCATCATATGTTCTAAACATACTTGACTTATACTTCCCGCAACACTTGACATGGGACCTATTTCTGCTATTTTTCCAGCTTTTGTCATTAATTCAAGAATTCTTGGTTGGGTTATGATTTCTGTTGCATTGTATCCTGTAAATGATGGATTTTTGTTAATCTGGTCTGTGATTATTTGACGTTGAATTTTTATTATTTTTTCAATATCGGTATTAAGGTCACTTTTTAACATTATGTGGGTTGATTCAATGCTTATTTCCTTTTCATGAATGCTTTTTTTCATATTTTTTAATTCCCTTTTTGTTTAAAAATTTAAACTAAATATAATTATATTATTAATAAGTAACAAATATATTTAACATATTTAGATTAGTAGGAGGTATTATATTATGATGCCTAAACCAAATCAGAACAGAAATAATAATGTAAATCGTAACGAATTTCAAGGTTTTTCATCAGAGAAAGTGTTACATGAAACAAAACCTAATTTTTGGTTATACTCAGATAATTTCATATTAAAAATAGTGGTATTGTTCCTGTTGGTTTTCATGTTTGCACCAATAATGACCTTTGTTTACACATTACATCAACAATTAATAACTAACTTCCGTATTTCCATAGATAATGTAATGTTTTATTCAGAATTAATAATTATGCTGTTGATAGTAGTTGTTATTATCAAGTTGCTGCTTGATGTTCTTGACTGGAATTATACTCGTTATATATTCACAGATGCACGTATAGTTATTGAAAGAGGATTTATTCATAAAGAAAAGATTATGATATCATACAATAAAATTCAGGATATTGAAATCAGACAATCATTACTTGAAAGAATAATTAGTGTAGGTGACATTATAGTTTATGGGGCAAATGAATTTTCAGACACAATTCTTGATGATATACCTTCACCTAAAAAAGTTGAAGAAATCATCATAACTAATGTAAATAGGAATTCCTTTACTAATCAAAACCCGTATCCTAACAATTATGGACAATATAATAATCAGTACTATGGACCAGACAGTAATAATCCTTACCAGAATCAGCAACCTAATTACAATAATCAACCTAATTACAATAATCAACCTAATTACAACAACCAACAACAATACCAACAAGAATACCTTAATCATGATAATTCTGATGATTATGAAACCATAACTCCAGACCATAATACAGAAAATCTTCAACAATTTGAGAATAATGAAGAAAAAATCACACCAGAAAGACATACTAATAATCAATATCATGATTACAACCAAAACACACATAAAACAAAACCAAATAAAGAGGAAGTATTCAGAAAACATGACCAAATGTTTAAAAAACATAAAAAATAGTGGGATTTAAATGACGGATTACGATATAATTGTAGTTGGTGCAGGACCAATAGGTTCTACATATGCTTATAAAATGGCAAAACAGGGATATAATGTAGGACTATTTGATATGAAAAACAGAATAGGTCAACCATTACAATGTGCAGGTCTTGTATCAACAAACATTTGTGATACTAAAAATTTACCCAAAGAATGCATAGATAATGAAGTAAAAGGAGCAAACCTTTATGCTCCAGATAAAACAAGTATCCAAGTAGAAAAAGACAAAACAGTAGCCTACGTTCTTGACAGGGTAATGTATGATAAATACTTATTCGACAGAGCAATAAACGAAGGAGTTACACCACACCTTGGAGAAAGAGTACTGGATGTTGACATAGAAAACACTGTTATAAAAAGTATAGAAAACAAATACTCCTCAAACATAATAGTAGTTTCATCAGGGCCAACATGTCACACATCTAAAAAAATGAACCCAAACATTGAGGATAAACACTTCATGGGATTACAATACACAGTAAGAACAGAAAACCAGGATACAAACTATGTGAACCTCAGCATAAAACAACCACTACTACCAGGATTCCTATGGGAAATACCTACCTCACCATTTACTAAGAGAGTTGGACTATTTACAAATGGATCCTACAAGGAATCAGAACAAATACTGAAAATGCAGATAAAACCAACAGATACAATAATAGAAAAACATAATGGTCTAATACCAAGATACAACCCAAACAAGAAAATTGTAGAAAACAACACAATCCTACTAGGAGATGCAGCAGGACAAGTAAAACCAACCACTGGTGGCGGATTAATTTCAGGATTTAACTGTGCAGAAATAGCAAGCATAAATACAAACAAAATGTTAGAAGAACAAGACAACACATACCTCTTAAATTATCAGGAAGAATACAGAAAACGTTATGCAAACGAATTCAAAGCACAACAAAATGTTCAAAACATCATCAAAGACATGACTGAGGACGACTTTAACTACATGTTCAAACAATTAAAAAAATATGATGTTGACCGGATAATCTCACAATACGGGGATATGGACAATCAAACACCACTACTTAAACAATTAGTAAAAACAGGAACAATATTTAAATTAGTGCCAAAAATAGGAGTAAGGAGGCTTAAAAACATATGGAAATCACGGTAATATTATCTCAAGAAAACGAAACACTACCAAAAGCAGAACTATTATCCAGACTACAAACACTCGAAATAAAATACGAAATACTCAACGAGTACCCAGGAGTAATAGAATTAGAAGTAGATACAAACAAAGAAAAAATAATAGAATTAGGTTCACACCTTGGATACACCCACGAAATATTAACAACAATAGACAAAACAACACCAGAAGAAATTCAAAAATCAATAGAAAAAATAGACTGGGCAGAAATAATTCAAGACACATTTAAAGTAAGAGTAAAAAGAATGGGCAATGGTGTTGTGGATAAAGATAAAATAGAACGAAATATAGGAGGATACATTCAAGACAAATGTAAAATGCCAGTATCACTAGACAATGCAACACACACAATTAAACTAGTATACACAAACCCGAAAACAGTAACAAACGAATTCAAAGAAGAAAGAGTTGTAGGATACAATAAAGTAATAATAACAGAACTATTAATCGAACAGGACAAAAAACACTTCTTTGACAATAAACCACATAAAAGACCATACTTCCATCCAGGATCAATGAGTCCAAAATTAGCCTTATGCATGGTAAACCTGGCACATACCAAAGAAGGAGACATAGTCTTGGACCCATTTTGTGGGACAGGAGGAATCCTTATTGAAGCAGGAGCACTTAACACAACCCTAATCGCATCAGACCTTGAAAGATGCATGTATGAAGGAACCAAACTAAACCTTGCACATGAAGGATTTGAAAACTTCAAAGTATACTGGGAAGATGTAAGAAAACTAGAAATAGATGAAACAGTAGATGCAGTGGCAATGGACCCACCCTATGGGATATCAACAACACTAGGTGGAGAAGATACCAAAAAATTGTATACAGAAGCATTAATAGCAATAGAAAAACACTTAAAAGATGATGGATACATCTGTATGGCTAGTCCACACTACATAGATATGTATGAAGTAGCAGAAAAAACTCCACTCAAAATATTAGAACAACATTCTATAAGAATGCATAAAAGTCTAACAAGAATAATAACCGTACTAGCTAAAAAATAGGAGTGATTATAATGTTTGAAAATCTAAGAATTTTAGATACAACATTAAGGGATGGTGAACAAACACCGGGAGTACTGATAACCTCTGATGAAAAACTAAAAATAGCACTTAAACTAGATGAACTGGGAGTAGACATAATAGAAGCAGGATCTGCAATAACATCAAAAGATGAACAAAAAAGTATTAAAACAATAACTGAAAACAAGCTGAATGCAGAAATATGTAGTTTTGCAAGACCTGTAAAAATAGATATTGACACAGCTATAGACTGTGGAGTAGATAGCATACACCTAGTAATTCCATCAAGTGACCTACACATAGAACAAAAACTACGTAAAACAAGAGAACAAGTAGAGCAAATGGCAGTTAACGCAACAGAATATGCAAAAAGTCATGGTTTAATAGTTGAATTATCAACCGAAGATGCCACCAGAACAAGTGTCGAAGACCTGAAACAATTATACAACAAATGTATAAATGCAGGAGCAGACAGAATATGCGCATGCGACACAATAGGACTACTAACACCCGAAAGAGCATATGAATTCTACGGACAACTATCAACACTAAACATGCCACTAAGCGTCCACTGCCACAACGACTTCGGACTAGCAGTAGCAAACACACTAGCAGCACTAAGAGCAGGAGCAACACAAGCACACGTAACCATAAACGGACTAGGAGAAAGAGCAGGAAACGCATCATGCGAAGAACTAATAATGGCAATAGAATCATTATACAATACAAAAACACACATCAACACACAACTATTCTACGAAACATCACAACTAGTAGAAAGAATATCAGGAGTAACACTACAAACAAACAAAGCAATAGTGGGAGCAAACGCATTCGCCCATGAATCAGGAATACATGCAGATGGAATACTAAAAAATTCAGAAACCTACGAACCAATAAAACCAGAAACAGTAGGACACAGAAGAAGATTCGTCCTAGGAAAACACGTAGGAAAACACGTCATAAGCGAAAAAATAAAAGAAACAAAAACAGAAGTAACAGAAGAAGAACTAAACAGAATATTCGAAAGAGTAAAAAAACTATCAGACATGGGAAAAACCGTAACAGACGTAGACCTACAGGCAATAACAGATGACATACTAAGCATAAATCCAGAAGACTCACTAATACTAGAAGAATACACAACAGTATCAGGAAACAAAGTAACACCAACAGCATCAGTAAAAGTAAACATAAACAACAGAGAAAAAATAGAAGCAGGAGTAGGAGTAGGACCAGTAGATGCAGCAATAGAAGCAATAAGAAAAAGCATAGAAGACACGGCAGATATAACACTGGAAGAATACCATGTAGATGCAATAACCGGTGGAACAGACGCATTAATTGACGTACTAGTAAAACTAAAACACGAAGATAAAATCATAACATCACGCAGCACAGAACCCGACATTATCATGGCAAGTGTAGAAGCATACCTAAAAGGAGTAAACAAAATACTCACAGACAAAAAAAGAAGGTAAACTAATGCAAGACATACAACAAGACATACTATCAGAACATAACATAATAATTCACTCATATGAAAACGTAACAGTAGATGACATACCCTCTTTCCTAAAAAAAATAGATAAAATCACAGCACAACAAAAAGATTCAATAATACAATTACTGAATACAGATAACATATGTGGACAAAAACACCTAAATCAGGCAATATCACAAGCATTCAAAGCATTTGACGAAGAACAAAACTTTGCAAAAGACAAAGGACTTGAAATATGTGTCAGATTATCAGCACAAAAACAAATAAGTCAAGCACTAAAAATGTTAGGAATACAACAAAAGGGTAACATCACAGTAATATACATTGACACTACACAGGAACAAGTACAAGAAACAGAAGAACTATTAGAAAAACGAAACGATCAATTACTAGAACAATATGACACTGAGAAAATATCTGAAATATATGGTTTAAACAATAAAGATAATATTATTCACAGTATTAATGAAAAAATAGCATTACTCGCCATTAAAAATTAACTTAATTTACTGGCCTTACCATTTTTCCTTTTTGGTTAATTTAATAAATATTGTAGTTGGATGGTATTATATAAAATTCAAGGTTTAAATGTATTAATAAACTAAAAACATAATTATGGAGTGATTTTGTGACATATACGATTGAAGAAATAAAATCTAAGAGTGTTCCTATTGCTAAAGAATATAATTTATTAAGTTTACGTCTTTTTGGGTCTTATGCTAAAGGTACGGCTACAAATAATAGTGATATTGATTTAATTATGGACACTGGTGGAATCATGGGTTTTATTAAATATTCTTCCTTATTACATAAATTAGAAGAAGTTTTTGAATGTTCTGTAGATTTAATCACCAATGATTTTTCAAATAAAGAGTTTCTTAAAAAAATTAAAAAAGATGAGGTTTTACTATATGAACGATGATGAAAAATATGAATTGGAACTAATTCTTCATTATTGTAATAAAATAGAAAGTCATATTGAGTATTTTGGTGATGATAGAGAAACTTACATGACAAATGAACATTACCAAGATGCATGTGCATTAGTTATTATTCAAATAGGAGAACATATTGGAAGACTTGATGATAATTTTAGACATGAATATCCTAATATTCCATGGAAAGATTTTAAGGGTTTAAGAAATATTTATGCACATAACTATGAAGGAATAATGCATGATGTAGTCTGGATGACTATAAAAGAAGATATTCCTTACTTAAAGGAATCTATTGAATCAATATTATTTAATGATGGTTAATTATTAAGATATTTATGTTTTTTTTTTCCTTGTTTTTATTGTAATGACTCACTATATTTTTAAAGTATTTATTAACTAATTTTTAGTAATATCTTCTGTTTATCAATTAAAACAATTTATAACTTTCAAAAGTTTATTTTTAGTTTTTTGTATCTTTACGTGTTTTAATGAATTAGGATGTTCCTACTTCATATTGAAGTTATTAGGGTATCGTAAAAAAAAGATATGTTTTTTTTTGATTTTTAAAAAAAAAATAAAAATAGGTTGGTGGGGATAATGGGTGAAGAGTTATTCTTCAACTCCACTATCTACTGCACTACTTGATCCACTACTTGATCCACTAGTTGATCCAGTATTTGAACCACTATTTGCAGAACTACTTGATGATTGAGTACTTTCAGGTACTTCTACTTTTCCAGCATCAATAACTGGTGCATCATGTTTATCCGGATTACTTACATCAATATTATCACTAGTTGAAGGTATATCATCATTCTTATATTCAACAGTAATTTTATCAGGAACATCTTCGATATTTTCATAATCGATAGTGATTGTTCCATCTTCATTAAAGTGGAGTATTTGAGGATCCATACCTTCTTTTTCAAGTAATACTATGAAATCAGCAAAGGAAATTTTTCCTTCAAGATATTCATTGTATAACTGTATGTATAATCTGTATAAGTGTTTACTTATCCTATGACTTGGATAATGTTTATTTCCTGGATTATATGCTTTATTATATCTGCTGTATCTGTTGTATCTATTGTATCTGCTGGTACTGTATCTGTTATAACTTGATTTTACTCCAGTATTTCTCCAGTACTTATTGTTGTACCTGGTTTCTTTAGGAACAACTTTTCCTGGTTTTTTATCTACTGGTTTATCAGTATCATCAGTATCATTATTAGGTTTGTCTTCTTCAATTATTTCAACTAATCTCCAAGTCCATACAAGTTTTGGTCTGTGGATGTTAGTTATAACGAAGTTATCACCATTTGCATCAATTGTTTTTCTGTAACCATCAGGTAATATTTCATCTATTGTGTAATTGATTAGTTTACCATTATCATATTTTGGTAAGTTTTCAAATATTGTGTTCCAATTATCACCTGGAGTAACAGTTACATTTTTAACTACTTTACCATCAGCATATAATATAATTGTCACATTATTTGGTCTAATTTTATCAATATCATCAATATCATCCCATTTAATGGTTACATTTATGTTTTTAGTATCTGGTCTGTGGATGTTTGTTACTGTGAAGTTGTTTCCGTTGGATTCTATTGTTTTTGTGTATCCGTTTGGTAGTACTTCGTCTATTGTGTATGTGATTGGGTTGTTGTTTTCATCGTATTTTGGTAGGTTGTCGAATGTTGTTTTCCATGTGTCTTTTGTTACTGTTACGTTTTGTATTGGTTTGCCGTTTTCGTATAGTATGATTGTTACGTTTTCTGGTCTGATTTTGTCAACATCTTCTAGGTCGTCCCATTTTATGTCTACGTTTATTGTTATTGGTTCTGGTCTGTGGATGTTTGTTATGTTTATTTCATTATCAGTTATTTCTATGGTTTTGTTGTATCCGTTTGGTAGGATTTCATCTGCTGTGTAATTGATTTTTGTACCATCTTCATCATATTTTGGTAAGTTTTCAAATACGGTTTTCCAGTCATCGTCTGGTGTAATGGTTACATTTTTGATAGGTTTATCGTTTTCGTATAGTATGATTGTTACGTTTTCTGGTCTGATTTTGTCAACATCATCTAGATCATCCCAAATAACATTTACAGTAATGTTTACAGGTTCTGGTCTGTGGATGTTTGTTATGTTTATTTCATAGTCAGTTATTTCTATGGTTTTGTTGTATCCGTTTGGTAGGATTTCATCTGCTGTGTAATTGATTTTTGTACCATTTTCATATTTAGGTAAATCCTCAAATACGGTTTTCCAGTCATCGTCTGGTGTAATGGTTACATTCTTGATAGGTTCATCATCTTTGTATAGTATGATTGTTACGTTTTCTGGTCTGATTTTATCAGTATCATTTAAATCATCCCATTCAACATTAACTTTCACATCAACAGTTTCAGGATTATGTTTATTAGTTATCACATAACCATCAATACTAGTAGTATAATTATTTACACTACCTACTTCTCTAATAGTATATACTATATCCTCACCTTGTCTGGATTTAGGAAGGTTTACAAATGGATATTCCCAACTATCAGCTGCTCTTACTGTAACAGTAGAGTATACTTCTCCATCAGCTAATAATTGTATGGTAATAAGATCTGGTCTTAAATTATCCTGGTTATCATTGTCTTCCCAAACTTTTTTCACGGTAAGATTTATTTTTTCAGGTCTGTGAATATTTGTTATGATAATTTTATTTTCATTTATATCAATTGTTCTGGTATAACCATCAGGTAATATTTCATCTGCTGTGTAATTGATTAGTTTACCATCTTCATATTTTGGTAAATCTTCAAATACATTTCTCCAATTCTCATTAGGGCTGACTGTAATATTTTCTACTGGCTCACCATCTTTATATAATATAATTGTCACATTATCTGGTCTGATTTTATCAATATTATCAAGATCGTCCCATTCAACAATTACTATTACTTCAATACTTTCAGGAGTATGTGTGTTGATTATTGTGTGTCCGTTGTTGGTTTTTGTGTATCCGGTTGGTA
>AUXO017923275.1_pt1 | contig 25764 bp, 25 predicted proteins | sample 768731 | NCBI WGS metagenome assembly AUXO01 (sample SAMN02715735, study PRJNA202380) | gut metagenome | biome: sheep rumen | host: Ovis aries | place: New Zealand: Palmerston North | reverse complement strand
TAAACTAGCTCCATTATGAATATCTATTGTATTAGTAGTATTTCCAAAGTCTGTATTAATTAGTCCTTTATTTAATACTGTTGTAGCACTAGAATCTGTTCCAATATATACTACATAAGACCACTCATCTTTATCTGTTACGGTATTAACATTTAGATTTAATCTTATATTAGCAGTAGGTATATCCTGTGTAGTACTAGCTGTTATCTTCCATACATGACATCCAGTATAACCTCCTACTACACATGATTTAGTTAGTGCTTTATTAACTTGAGTAGTAGTCATTTCTGTAGGATCTACACCAAATTTAGCTGGTAATAAGTTATCAGAAACTGGTGCAGGACTTGGATTTAAATTTACTCTAGTTGCCGCGATAGTAAGTGTACTTCCATTAATATCTAATGTTCTACCAGTAATATTTTGTCCACTATTAGTAGCTCTTGCACTAAAGTAAGCATATACTCCACCTACTGATAAGACTAGTATTAAACTTAGTATACCAATTAGTAGTGGTAGTTTTGATTTTCTTTTTTCATAATTTTCTTCCATTTTTCTATTCCTCCTTCTTAATAATAGAAGATTACTTAAAAATCTCTAGTAATTATACTAGAATTAAAGTACTCTTTTATTTATTTTATTATTACAAAAAAAGTTTATATTATAAGGTTTACCCCCAGTGCGTACATTTATACATGGAGTTAGAGAATTAGAAAAATGATATAAAATTATATTATTATTTAGCATATATATCGCTTTCCTTTCTTTCCCTACCTTACATACTAATGTTATCATTTTTTAAAAAGATAGTCAAGGAGAAATATTTATTCTTTACATTTATATTATTAGATCATACTAGTACATACTCTCGAGCTATTATTCTGTTATCTGAACAATATCTTATAACAAACTTATTATCCTTCTTGCAGATAATTATACCTACTGTTTTATTTTCTTCAAGTGATTTTATATTTTCATCTATGTAGTTCATATATGTCATAATTTGTCCTGTATGTTCTTTCTTTAATTCTGTTACTTTTAGTTCTACTACTACATAGCATTTATATTTTATATTATAAAGAAGTAAGTCTATATAGTTATATCTATCTCCTAGTTTGATGGGATATTCACTTTTAATAAAGGTAAAACCCGTACCTAATTCTTCTAGAAATGATTCTATATCTTCTAGTATTAGTTTCTGTAATACTTTTTCGGAGAATATTTTATAATTATTATTATTCTTTATTAATATAGGATTTTTAACAAAATCTACTACATTTGATTCTTTATTATTAATTAATTTTTTCTTGGTATCTTCTGGTAATCTTTCATATTCATGAGATTTTATTATTGCCTCTAACTGCCTCTTTGAAAGTTTTCTATCAATAACTTCATTTATATAATAACTTATTGCATTATCGTTAGTAAGAGGGAAAAGTAGCCTATAATGTGACATGGTTAATTGTGCATCCACTGGGTGCACTTTTGAAAACAAGTATAGTTTTCTAATATCAAACAAATATCTAACACTATATTTCTTGCCTAATTCAATTGTTAATTTTTTTGAATATTCTTTTATTATTCCCTCGCCATAATTTTTTCCTGCTTTAAATAATAATTTTCCTACATTATAATATTTTTCTAATTCATATTTATTTTTGCTATAATCTTTTATTTTTTTATTTACTTCATTAGAAATAAGTTCTTTTTTTATTTCATCATAATAATTCATCTTATCAACCATCCTAATTAATTATTTATTATATACATATCAAGAATCAATGTCAACAGCAAAGTGTTTTATTGTGAACATATATTCGCTATTTTTGCATAAAAGAAAACTCATGCCAAATAGACATGAGTCTTTCCTATTTTCTTTCGAGATAATTTAATTGCTCGAAGCACCAGTGATCGAGAAACATTTACTTTTACACATTATTTGCATTTTCTTAAATGCAGTTGCAATTTACCTTTATTTATTTTTTAAGCATTTAAATAGAAACTTCGCTATAAAGTTTCTTGGTAATTAACTTACCAAATTATTTACTTATTTGATAATTATTGATATAATTTGTACAGGAATATTTGATATGGGTGTGGCCAAACTTCTATGGGGGTTACTCTTAGCAAGGGAGGCGATAATATGAGTAAAAAGGATTTTTTGATCACATTTTTAATCACTATTATTTTGCTACAACTAGTAATTGAACTTGTAAAATAAAAGCGACCACCTAATCAGCACGATTTAGGTGGTTTACAATTTAGTGGCCACACTCAACAAGGAAATATCAAGTGTTCCTTTTTTTATTATATGAAGTTTCCTTCATCTGTATACATAGTATCATATTTTTATTGATTTGTCAAAAGTTAAATAGAAACTTTGCTATCGACATAATCTTCTAGTAGTGAACTAGAAGCTATTAAAGTATTATTAAATCTTTTTAATTTAGATAGATAATCTTTATAAGATGAATTATTATTTAAGATATTGGTTTTTTCTTCTATTTCTTTATCAATATCTTTATATTTGTCATCACCATTATATTCTAATTTAGTTGCCTCTTTTTCTAGTTTTTTAATATCATCGATTAAGTTCATTACTTCTTTATTATTATTTAGTTCTTCCGTTATACTTAAATATTCTTTATATTCATTAGAGTTATTTATGGCATTAAATAATTCTTCAATACTACTTTCTATCACACTAATTCTCCTTCTAAAGACCATGTCTTTATTTCAGTTATTTTTACATCTACTATTTTGCCAATATAAGATTCATCAGCAGATATATTTACTAATTTCATTGTATCGGTATACCCCATTACTTTATTATTTTTATCTGATGGACCTTCAATTAATACTTTTACTACTTTACCTAAATATTTTAGATTTGCTTCTCTTGCATACTTATTTACTAATTCATTTAGTCTTTGAAGCCTCTCTTCCTTTTCTTCCATACTAATACTGTCTTCCATAATAGAAGCAGGTGTTCCTTCTCTTTTTGAATAGATAAAAGTATATGCTAGATCATATTTTAGATCATTATATATTTTTAAAGTCTCTTCAAAGTCTTCCTCTGTTTCATTAGGAAAGCCCACTATTATATCAGTAGTTATAGCACACTCTGGCATTGCCTTTCTTAATTTATTAAATAACTCTCTATATTCAGAATTGGTATATCGACGATTCATCTTCTTTAATATTTTATCACTTCCCGATTGAAGGGGAAGATGAATGTATGGCATGATATTATCATATTTAGCTATGATATTTATCATATCATCAGAGAAATCCCAAGGATGAGATGTTACAAATCTTACTCTATCAATACCAGTTAAAGCTACATCTTCAAGTAAATTAGCCATCGTATAATTTTCTTCTAGATCTTTACCATAGGCATTTACATTTTGTCCAAGAAGAGTTACTTCTAAGTATCCATCTTCTTTAAGTTTTTTAACTTCCTCTATTATATCCTTAGGTAATCTGCTTCTTTGTTTTCCTCTTGTATATGGTACAATACAATATGAACAGAATTTATCACAACCATATTGGATATTTACCCATGCTTTGTATTTAGAATCTCTTTTTACAGGTAAACATTCAATAATATCTCCTTCAATAGAATATACTTCAATATTTTGTTTTTTCTCTTTATATGCATTTTCTAGTAAACTAGGAAGACTATATAAATTATGTGTCCCCATAACAATATCTACCCATTTATATTTACTCTTAAGCATATTAGCAATACCTTCTTCTTGAGCCATACATCCTGCAAATACTGTTATGATATTAGGATTATCTTCTCTTAATTTTTTTATTCTACCTAGTATACCTGTTACTTTATTATGAGCATTTTCTCTAATAGCACAAGTATTTAGTATTATTACATCGGCTTTATCAAAATTATCTTCTTTTTTAAAACCAAGTTCTTCCATAATGCCAGATATATTCTCACTATCATGAACATTCATCTGACATCCATAAGTAAGAATAGTATACTTTTTATTTTTACCTAAGCTTTTTAATTTATCATCTACTTTATATTTATCATAGTAGACATTCACTTTCTCTTTAGTTCTTTTTCTTGCATCATTTATATTTGGTAAATTCATATTTTTCACTTCTTTTCTAATTCTAATATTTTTCCGTTTTTTTTCAAATAAGAGTATTCTTCAGCGAACGAATTATTTTCGGCGATTTTATTATTAGCATATTCACACCAATATTTTATTTCTTTCTCCCAAAAATAATATTTATAGTCTAAGTCTCCAGCATTCCTATTTATAATTAAATCATAGATAATGTATTCTGCTAGAGCATCCATTGCTCTTCTATCAGAACTTCCCACTCTTACATAACCATCTATTCCAAGACCAGCATGACCAATATTTTCAAAAGAATAATAACTCTTAGGAAAATAATCCCTAGCTACTCTTCTTAAGGCATCACTCATCTCATCAATATGATCAATTTCATCTAATATCTTTTTAGCATATTCTTCATCAAATTTAGGATGCACCCTCCATGGCATGATTAAATTAAGATTATGATATTTATTTAACATTGGTACAAATCTACCAGATAGTACCATACTCTGTTCTACAATTAAATGTGATGGTGAAGTATCTGATTTAGAACTATTAGTATCCGTTCTTTGAGATAAAATATTCTTAAATTTATGGAACGATTTTATTCTTAAATTATCCCGCGATAATCTATTAAATATTTCTGATAAAAGATTTAGATTTTCACTTAAAGGAGTATTTGCTTTTTTTAATATATCATCTGCTTCTTCATAAGAAAGTTTATGTTTACTTATAATTCTTCCAGGTATTATTGTAAGTGTATCTAATAAAAGACTATAATCGGTATCAACATCTACTCTAAATGTTAATGTATTTGTTACTTTATTTGGAAGTAAGGATAATATACCACTTGATAAATATTCTTCAAATATTGGTATTGTAGCCCCAGGTAAATAAATAGTCTTCTGCCTTTTAAGGGCCTCTCTCATTATATTAGATGTATATGGAATTATCTCCGGAACATTAGCTAAATGAATATATAATCTATAAGTTCCATTACTTCTCTTTTTAATAAACAACCCATCATCAAGACAAGTATCCTCATCATTATCAATAGTTAATACTTCTTGTTTAGTATAGTCCTTAGTATTACCATCTACATACTCATATTTTTCTTTAAATGGCGGAAAATAAAATGATACACCATAAGCATTTGCTACCTCTTCTCTTGACATAACAAAATCATTTTCTATTTTATATATTAAATCCCATACAAAACTCTTATTTGAAGTTTTTAATATACAAAGATACTCATCTTTAGATAAAAGTTTTTCCCCAAGTTTACCTCTTAAAAATAAATAAATAATTTGATTAAAATATTTTATTTCATGTTTACTATCTTCATTATCTTCATCAATGCTAATATACTTTTCGATAATATGAGCAAATACTGAAGGTAAGATATTATTACTAATAATTAGTTCATTCATATTATTAAACAAATATTTACTTAGTAGTTCAATATCCTTTTTTTTAAATACTAAGTACATAATAAAGTTATATTTATCTCCTTTTCCTTTAGAATTACCAGTTATTAAGCATTTGTTTTGAACACTTACTAATATAGATATATATTTTTCTATATTCATAAGTTCTTTCCAGTTAAAACTTTTGGAAAGATTACTTAGAAAAATATCTATTTTATCATGCATTTTATTTAATACATTTTTATTTCTATGTTCTTCTATATAAACAATTAAACATTCAACTAAATTACTTATAATTTCATTATTAATGTCAGTTTCTTCTTCATATTCTTTTTTTTCGCCACTTTTTTTACCTTTATTAATATCCCTAAAAATACTAAGTATACTATTTAATATTGCACTAAGAGACTCCTCAAAAGATTCATTTAAATGATCATAAATAACATCATAATCTGGATTGCAAGAAAAAACATTTGATTTTATTTCTTTTGCTATATTTTTCTTTTTTGCCATATTATCACCCTTAAAATATATGTTAATTAGTTTTTCTTATAATCAGTTAATATACTTAAGAAGGCCTCACTAGGTATTTCTACTCTACCTATTGTTTTCATTTTCTTTTTACCTTCTTTTTGTTTTTCTAATAGTTTTCTCTTACGAGTAATATCTCCACCATAACATTTAGCAAGTACATCTTTTCGCATAGCTTTAATATCACTTCTTGCTATTACTTTACTTCCAATAACTGCCTGTACTGGTACTTCAAATAATTGTCTTGGTATAATATTTTTTAAATTATCGACCATTTTTCTTCCTCTATCATAAGCAAAATCTTTGTGTACAATAAGTGATAAAGCATCCACTATTTCCCCATTAAGAAGAATATCCATCTTTACTAAGTCACTTTCTTTATACCCTATAACTTCATAATCAAAAGAAGCATATCCTTTCGTCGAAGATTTTAATCTATCAAAGAAATCATATACTATTTCGGATAATGGTAGTTCATAATGGATATTTACTCTTGTTTTATCTAAATAGTCTATTCCTTTATATATGCCTCTTTTATCTTGACATAGTTCCATTATAGGTCCAATATAATCACTGGGTACTAAGATATTTGTAAAGATATATGGTTCTTTGATACTTCTTATTCTTACTTTATCTGGCATCATACTAGGATTATCAATAAAGATTACTTCTCCATCAGTAAGAGTTATTTCATAATTAACTGATGGTGTCGTAGCTATTATATCTAAATTAAATTCTCTTTCAATTCTCTCAGCTATAATTTCTAAATGTAATAGTCCAAGAAAGCCCATTCTAAAACCAAAACCTAATGTACTAGAGGACTCTAATTCATAAGTTAGAGAGGCATCATTTAATTTTAACTTTTCGATTGCTTCTTTTAAGTTTGGATATTTAGCAGGTTCTATTGGATAGATACCGCAGTAGACCATTGGTTTCATTGGCTTATAACCTGGTAATCTTTCAGTAGCCTCATCTTCAGAATCAGTTATGGTATCTCCTACTTTAACAGACTCCAAACTTTTAATTGAGGCAGTAATAAAACCTACTTCTCCAACATTAAGAGCATCTACTTCTTTTTCAAATGGAGTATGATATCCTAAACTTACAACATCATAGATGTCTCCTGTTTCCATCATCTTTATCTTTGTTTTTTTAGTTAAAGATCCTGATACTACTTTAACTAAAATTACTACTCCTCTATATGCATCAAAATAACTATCAAAAATTAAACATTTTAGTTTATCTTCTTCATTTTTAGGACTAGGCACTTTTTCGATTACTCGATCTAATAATTCTGGTACTCCTACTCCCGTTTTTGCTGATACTTTGATTATTTCTTCAGGTTTAAATCCAAAAGTATCATATAGTTCTCTTTCTACTTTAGGGACATCTGCACTAGGTAAATCTATTTTATTAATAACTGGTATAATTTCTAAGTTATTATCTAGAGCTAAATAAACATTAGCTAAAGTTTGAGCTTCTATTCCTTGGGTAGCATCTACTACTAATATTGCTCCTTCACAAGCAGCAAGACTACGTGATACTTCATAACTAAAGTCAACATGACCAGGAGTATCAATTAGATTTAGCGTATATCCCTTATAATTTAATCTAACAGTATTTAACTTAATAGTAATACCTCTTTCTCTTTCAATATCCATATTATCTAAGAGTTGATCTTTCATTTGTCTCTTATCTATTGCTCCAGTATACTCTAATATACGATCTGCTAATGTACTTTTACCATGATCAATATGAGCTATTATACTAAAATTTCTTATCTTACTAGTATCCATCTATATCACTGCCTTCGAATTCTATTATATCAAAATTTAAATATAAAAAAAAGAAGAATTTATTACTTTTCTTCTTTTTTAGTAGTTGTCTTTTTAGCAGGAGCTTTTTTAGTAGTAGTAGTCTTACTAGTTTCTTTTTTAGCAGCTGGTTTCTTTTCTTCTTTTACTTCTTTAACAGTATCTTCCTTAGAAGCATTAACTGTTTTAGGAGTATATTTCTTTCCAGCTAAAGCATCCTTAGCAATAGTTACTAAATCTTTAAATGCTTCTTTATTATCAATAGCAATTTCACTAAGCATTTTTCTATTTACAGTAACTCCAGCTTTATTTAATCCATCAATAAATCTAGAATAAGAAATTTCATTTTCTCTACATCCAGCATTAATTCTTGTAATCCATAATTTTCTAAAGTTTCTCTTATTTTGTTTTCTATCTCTAAATGCATAAACTCCAGAATGCATTACTTGCTCATGAGCAGTTTTATATAATCTATGTTTACTACCAAAATATCCTTTTGCTTCTTTTAATACTTTTTTTCTTCTAGCACGTGCAACAGTGCCACCTTTAACTCTTGTCATTCTTTACCCTCCTATATTAAGTCTTTAATTCTCTTTAAATCTGATTTTGCTAAACTAGTAGCCTTCTTTTTACTACTTGCTCTAGCAGCACTGTTCTTACCAGTGTTATGAAGTACTCCTTGTCTTGATTTACTAATAGAACCACTTTGTCTAATATTTAATACTTTTTTAGTTCCTTTATGTGTCTTCATTTTGTTCTTTTTAACCTTAGTCATAATATCCTCCTTCTATTTTTTAGGTGTAAGTATCATAAACATCGTTCTACCTTCAATTTTTGGTTTAGACTCTATTTCTGATACATCACTAACTTTTTCATAAAATCTATCAAGAACTTCAGTAGCAAGTTCTGGATGAGTTATTTCTCTACCCTTAAATCTTATACTTGCCTTTACTTTATTTCCTTTAGCAAGGGCCTTACTAGCATTATTAACTCTTGTATCAAAGTCATGAACATCTATCTTTACAGATAATCTAAATTCCTTTGTTTCAACAATAGTCTCTCTTTGTTTCTTTTGAGATTCTTTGGCTTTTTTCTTTTTTTCATATTTAAATTTATTATAGTCCATTATTTTACATACAGGAACATTTCCAGAATCACTCATGAGAACCAAGTCAAAACCTGCATAACCCGCAAGAGTAAGAGCATCTTGTTTGCTCTTAATGCCTAGTTGTTCACCATTTGGTCCAATAACCATCATTTCCTTACATCTAATTTGTTCATTGATAGGATTATCCTTTAAAGTAGCTATAGCTAACACCTCCAAAAAAATGAATACTTGGATAAGAAGTATTCATTAAATCTAAAAAAGCTTGTTAAAATTTGTTTTTTTGGCTTTTTTACCTATTACTATATGTAATCAGGTGAGAATAATAAATCTTCTTTCCGTTTCACAATAATTATAGTATAGTAATATGTAAATGTCAACCTTAAAATCACTAAAAATTATAAAAATTGCTTATTTTATATTGAAATAAAGAAAAGAAGACTATTTTTCATCTAAATAATCTTCTTTAACACTATCATCTATTTCTTTTAAATCTTCTTCTATCTTTTCATCATCTTTAATTTCATCCCATGGTTCTTCATCTTCTTCAATAGCTATTTTAACTTTTGTATCTCCAACTATTTCTACACCTAGTTCTTTTTCGATGTCAATAATTATATTATTTCCATCTTCTCTAGCAGATATACAACTAGGTCCTTTTAAACTTCTTACTATTATATCTTTTTCTCCAGAATCCACTGTTTCTTTTTGAAAGACTGTTACTACATCTTTATAAGTAAGTGTTTTGGTTATTACTGATGTTTTCGTATCATTATCATGGGAATACCATAAATTTACATCAAAAGATCCATCTATTTCAACCTTTTTATTCACTTCCTTACCAGAAAATTTATGATTAATTACCCATGCTCCTAAGACAGTATCGACAGGAGTACCTACATCGACAGTATAAGTATTTTTATAATACTTTTTACCCTTTCCTACTACTGCCTTTGTAACTATTTCTTTATATGCTGACAAGATATCACCCCTCACAATAACTTATGCCTATTGTAAGAAAAGTGTACTATTTTTTATAATAAATCATCATTTTTTATAATAAAAATATTCTTATCTTTATAAAAAGCAAAGAAGACATCTTGTAATTTTATATCTTTTTTATCTAAAAAGTCATATACCCATTTTTTATCTTTCTTTAAATGTTTTATTGTATCTTCCTGTATGTCTCCATCTAATATGATTGGTAAAGGTAAAGGGCTTTTACCATCAGCATAAGGAAAAACAGATAGTGTTCCCGATCCTTCTAAAATAGCATATTCTATTTCTTCAATACTACGATATCCTTTATCTCTTAATTGGACTAATAAATCATCCAAATTATATCTTTGTTTTAACATTTCATTATAATTAATTTTACCATTCTTTATAATAACACTAGGATTACCATCCAACATGATTCTAAATCTTGGCTTTTTTAAACTAACATAAGATAGTGTGCATTCTAGTAATACTAATATAACAATAGGTATTAAAGAATATAATAAAGAATCATTATAATTTTCAATACTAATCACTGCTAGTTCAGCAATTAAAAGAGTCACGATTAAATCAATAATGCTAAGTTGACCTAACTCTCTTTTCCCCATTATTCTGTATATTATAAAGATAAAAATATAAAAAAATACTGTTCTAATTATTACATTAATCATATTATCACCATTATAATTATGTAATATTGTATATATTTTTATACAAAAACATATAATTTAATGGTGATAAATATGAAAAAATATTTAAAAAGTTCTTTGTACACTCTTAGCATAATGGTAATTTCAACTATTATTATTACAATATTAAATTATTTTAATATAATAAATGGTACTCCTCTAAATATTATCCATTATATTATTCCTATTATTAGTGTTATGGTTGGTAGTTTTATTTTAGGTAAAACTTCTTCAAAGAAAGGTTATATCGAAGGACTTAAATATTCAGGTATATGGAGCATTTTCTTTCTTATTATTAATATCTTTATAAAAGAATTAAATATATCTAGTGTTATCTTCTTTATCATATTAATTCTTTTAGGAGTGCTATCTAGTATACTTGGTATAAACAGAAAAAGAGCGTAGGCTCTTTTATCCATTTAACTCATAATATTTATTTACAATAGAAGCCGATATTCTCTTAGTTACTGCTGAAGTACTTGAATTAGGCAGACTAATATCTGGAGAAACCACTATAATACTCATTTTAGGATTATCCGCTGGTGAATATCCAATAAATGAAGTTGTTATTGTTTCAGTGTCTACCTTACCATCATTATCAGTATCAATAAAACTTTGACTTGTACCAGTTTTACCCGCAGAGTTCGTATAATTTCCCATATATCCATAACCAAGGCCACGAGATACAACCGCAGCAAAACCAACATGTACTCTATCCATATACTTACTATCAATATCAACCTTACCCAATTCTTCACTCTCAGCTTTATATAGCAAAGATCCAAATTTATCCTTACTATCACTAGCCCTATAAACCTCTCTTAATAAGTGTGGTTTTAATCTAGTACCACCATTAGCTAAAGTATTAATATATTGTGATAATTGAATTGGTGTATAAGTATCGTACTGTCCTATGGAAAAATCTAATAAGTGACCAGGTAATTTACTCTTACCCATGTAACCAAGACTCTCTACCGGCAAATCAATACCAGTTTTAACACCAAGGCCAAATGATGCATACATATCACGATATTTGTCAAATGCACTATTGTCAATAGATAAACCCTCATTATATCTGTAAGTTGCTCCACCTACTTTAATAGCTATTTTATATTGGTAAACATTTGAAGAATATTCAAGAGCATATATATCATCAATATTTCCCATTGTTCTCCATGAACATTTTTCTGGAGTATCCTTTATTTTTATACATTCATCCAATTGATAAGAACCAATATCAATAGCCCCATATTTATATCCCACAAGCATTGAAGCTCCTTTTACAATGCTACCAGGAGTTACAGGAAGAGTAACTATTCCAGGAGTATAATCAACTAAATATTTTGAACCATTGTCATCAATCAAAACTTGTTTTCCCCCCATTGCAAGTATCTCACCTGTATTAGGATCTGATACAATAGCAAAAGATCTATTATAGTAATCAGTTCCATATTCCCCTTTAGCATTTAATACTTCATTAGAAAGAACCTCTTCCAAATATTTCTGAAGATTAATATCAATAGAAAGAACAATATCATTACCCCTTTCACCTTCTTTAACAAGTTCATAACTATTATCAGATAAAAGTCTATATGTAGCCTTAGTTCCCCTTAAATAATCCTCATACTGATATTCCAAATATGAAATTCCAACTCTATCATCTAATGAATAACCCCTCTTTAAATAATCCTCTGCTAGCTCCTCTGGAATACCTTGACTATTAGAAGATACACTACCAAGTATTGATTTAAATACATCTCCGTATAAGTAAACTCTTTCCCAATCTAATTTAGTATTAAATCCACCTAGTGAATCAATATTTTCACTGATAAAAGCATATTCTTCATCTGTTACATCTTTATTTTTAATTACTTTTTCAGAATACGAATATCCCTTATTCATTAAATAATAAATAAAAGCAGCCTTTTTATCTCTATCATCATATTCCTCTATCTTATCACTAATTCTATCAAATATTAAATCAACAATATCACTATCATTTAACTTTCTCTTTTCATATAAATCCCATTCCTTATTCTTAATTAATTTTCTACATTCATTAAAATGACTTTTATAATAAAAATTTTTTAATCTCATATCATTAATCTTAGAATAATCAACATCTATATTATCAGCAATAATATAAGCAAGATTAACTTCATCTTCAGTCTTAACATTTTCTCTCTTTTTATAATAAATAGTTTTAACAGCTTCATTGTCCACTAATAAGTTATAATTTCGATCATATATTCTGCCTCTCGGAGCACTTGTACTCTCAATTGTTTTATGAGTAGAATAAGATAACTTTTCATTAAATTCATCTACTTTAAGGACTTGCAAATAAAATAATCTCCCACATATAACTATATATAAAAGAAAAATAATAAACATAATAATTTTATATCTCTTATCAATTACTTCAAGAAGATTTTTGTTACTAATTTTCTTCTTTTTATTAATAGGTTTTTTATTCTTCTTAATTTCTAATAATTTATTTTTTTTAATGTTTTTTTTCTTACATTTTTCTGGAGTATCTTTTATTTTTATACATTCATCTAATTGATAAGAACCAATATCAATAGCTCCATATTTATAACCTACGAGCATTGAAGCGCCTTTTACAATACTACCAGGGGTTACGGGAAGAGTTACTATTCCAGGAGTATAATCCACGATATATTTAGAACCATTATCATCAAATAAAACTTGTTTACCAGCCATAGCAAGTATCTCACCAGTATTAGGATCTGATACAACCGCAAATGACCTGTTATAATAATCAGTTCCATACTCTCCTTTAGCATTTAAGACCTCATATGATAATAATTCTTCTAAATACTTTTGAAGATTAATATCAATAGTAAGTACAATATCATTGCCTCTTTTTCCTTCTTTAACTAGTTCATAACTATTATCAGAAAGAAGCCTATAAGTAGCTTTAGTACCTTTTAAATAATCTTCATATTGATATTCTAGATATGATATTCCTACTCTATCATCTAATGAATATCCTTTTTTTAAATAATCATTGGCAAGTTCTTCTGGTATACCCTGGTTATTAGAAGATACACTACCTAGTATTGATTTAAAAGTATCACCATATAAATATACTCTTTCCCAATCTAATTTAGTATTAAAACCTCCTAGTGAATCAATATTTTCACTAACAAAAGCATACTCAGTATCAGTAACATCCTTATTCTTAATTACTTTCTCAGAATAAGAATATCCTTTATTCATTAAATAATAAATATAAGCAGCTTTTTTATCTCTTTCATCATATTCTTCAATCTTATCATTAATTCTATCATATATTAAATCAAGAATATCACTATCATTTAATTTTCTCTTTTCATATAAATCCCATTCTTTTTTCTTAATTAATTTTCTACATTCATCATAATGACTCTTATAATAAAAGGTTTTTAATCTAATATCATTTACTTTAGAATAATCTAATGAGATATTATCCGCTATTACATAGGCTAGATTAATTTCATCTTCTGTTTTAACATTATCTCTTTTTTTATAATATATCGTTTTAATAGCCTCATTATCTACAAGTAAATTATAATTTCGATCATATATTCTACCTCTTGGTGCACTAGTGCTTTCGATAGTTTTATATGTTGAATATGATAATTTTTCTAAATATTCATCGTTTTTAAGGACCTGTAAATAAAATAGTCTACCACATATAATAGCATATAAAAGAATAATAATACCAAAAATAAATTTATATCTTTTATCCATAACTTCAAGTAAATTCTTATTACTTACTTTCTTTTTCTTATTAATTGGTTTCTTATTCTTTTTTATATCTAATAATTTATTATTTTTTTCTTTAATATTATTTTTCTTTTTCATATTCCCTCTTTAATTATTATATCATAAACAAATAAAATATACATAGACTTTATTAGGTGAAATTATGAATTTTTATTTAATTGAAGAATATGTAAATAGAATGAAAAAAGATGATATAAATATATTTGCTTTAAAACAAGGTATTATTTTAAATGATAATGAACTTGATATCTTATTTACTTATATTAAAAATAATTATAGAACTATTTTATATGGCAACCCAAAAGAAATACTACTTGAAATAAAAGATAAAGTTACTCCTCTTACATATAATAAGATTGAAAATTTATATATGAAGTTTAAAGACAAAATAAATATATTTACAAAAAATATACGAGATTAATTACCTCGTATATTTCTTATTAAGTCATTATTAAATTCTTTATTTCTAATCATATCAATTTCATACTTATATGGGGGATATTCTTTATCTTTAGAATTATCATCCTTCGTAACATAAGGAGTCTCTAATATTTTAGGAACATTTTCTAATTTTTTATTATAGATAACATTAATTAAATTATCAAATCCAATCGTACCTAATCCTATATTTTCATGTCTATCTTTATGACTTCCAAGTATATTTTTACTATCATTTACATGAATACAACCTATGTATTTGATTCCAATTTTTTTATCAAATTCATCTAATATATAATCAAACTCTTTAATATTATATCCCGCATCATTTAAATGACAAGTATCTAAACATACTCCTATTTTATCCTTATATTTAACATTATCAATTATCGTTTTTAATTCATCAAAAGTTTTACCTACTTCATTACCTTTACCAGCCATAGTTTCTAATAATATTCTAACATTATAATTATTATCAAGAATTAAATTAAGTCCTTCACTAATACTAGTAAGAGCCTCTTCACGAGAAGAATTAACCGCAGATCCAGGATGTAAAACCATATATTTAATTCCCAATATACTACATCTTTCAACTTCTTTTTTTAAGAAAGATACAGAAAAATCAAAATTTTCAGTATTAGCTAAATTAACAATATATGGAGCATGAACTATAACTTTATCAATATCAATATTATTTTCTTTCATCAAAGCATATGCCCTATCCCTAAGTTCTAAATCAATACTTCCTCTCATCGTATTCTGTGGAGCTCCAGTATAAAACATAAAAGTATTAGCCCCATAACTAAGTGCTTCTTTAACACTTCCAAGTAATTGATCACTATTTTTATATGAAACATGACTACCTATTATTAATTCCATATATCCACCAACTTTCTATATAATTATATCATAAGAAATAAAAGAAAAAAAGCATAAATGCTTTTTATCATCTATCAATAACGGGTTTAGAATTAAAAGGTTTAGGAGTTGGTATAGTACCACCAGAATTTAGTTGTCTAACATTAACTCCTTTAAACTTTCCACCATCACTAACTGAAGCAGATACCACAATATACATTTCGTCTTCAGAATCATATGCTAAAATTATACCATCAATATCATTATCAAATCTAGTAATTTTAAGAATAGTTGCAAATACATCTTTATCTTCTATTAATTGACATACTCCTCTATCATTACTAATAATATCACTGTTATAATCTTCAATACTATCAGGGTCTATTTGACATTTAGTATATTCATCATTAACATATTTTTCGATAATAGTTATTGCTTCTTCATAAGCCTCTTGTCTAGCAGCTTTTACCGCACTAACCACTGAAGGTATAGTAACAACCATAACAAGTCCAAGTATTACAATAACTGCTAGTAGTTCTATTAATGTAAATCCTTTTCTATTAAATCTTCTCATAATCTATGTCCCCTTAAAAGAAAAAGCGAATAAATCGCCTTTTAATATTAATTATTTTAACGTGAAGAAACTTCAGTACATCCAGCAGAAGTAGCTTTATTTGTTCCGCCATTTACATTAAAACTACCAGTACTTTTTGCCGTAAGAGTTACACAGATTTTATTTCCGACTAATTTTGCTAAAGCTGTATCAATATTTGATGAAGCATCTGTAATTCCAGCATTAACTAAATCTTCAGATCTCATTGTCAAAACATTATACTTTATTGTACCATTATCATCTTTTGTCCATGCTTTATCAGTAGTATTATTTAAAAATTCATTATAATTTTGATCAACTGGATCAGTGCTAAGTGCTCCTGAATATGTACTTAATTCATAATTCTTTGTTAACCAATCAGCAACTGTATCAGCAGCATTTTTAAGTTGTCCACTTCTTGCACTATTCATAGCATTGATAACTGATGGTATAGTTACAACCATAACGATAGCAAGTATAACGATAACTGCTAGTAATTCTATTAATGTAAATCCTTTCCTATTTAATTTTTTCATTCTTTCATTCCTCCTTTATTTTTATTACAAAATAATTGTAGCAAAAAAAAGATAGTTAGTCAACTATCTTTTTGTAAATATTTACATATTTATCTCCATATTTTTTATTTTTGTAAAGTACTAAATCATTATAACTATCTTTTAATTTATCAAAACTATACTCTAGTACTAATATTCCATTATCTAATAAAATATTATAATTATTTACTAATTCTATTACTTCTTCCATTACTTTTAACTTATATGGAGCATCTACTAATATTATATTAAATTTAATATTATTATTTTTAAAATATAATAAAGCTTCTTTATAATCTTTATTTAGTACTATAGATTTATCTCTTATATTAAGATTATTTATATTTTTATTTAGAATATTTAATATTTCTTTACCATTATCTACAAAATAGCATAATTTAGCATTCATAGATAATGCTTCAATGCCTAAAGACCCACTACCACAAAAAAGATCTAGTACCACTGCATTATCAGTATAATCTTGAATAGAGGCAAATAAACTTTCTTTTACTCTATCCATCGTAGGTCTAGTACCAGGAGTATTATACCCTTCTACATTTTTACCTTTTAAATACCCACTTATTACTCTCATTTATGACACCTTCTATTAGTACTATATTCTTTAAATTTTCTATTAATTTTTAAAATATAAAAAAATAATTCATTATAATACTTCATATATTCTTTATAATTATCATCTTTATATATTTCCTTTTTTAGAGATATCTTTTCATAATGATTATTAGAATTATTGTATTTACCTATTAATTCTAATAGCCTCTTATTTAGTACTACTCTTTGTTTATAATATTCTAGATTATGTATTAAATCACTATCTTCTAGAACATTAATTAAATTCTTCGTCTTTTCAATAATATTATCCATTATATTTCATGTACCTATCTTGTTCTCTTTTGATATCTCTTTCTTTGATTGTCTCTTTCTTATTATAATTCTTTTTACCTTTAGCTACTCCAATTAAGACTTTAGCTCTACCTTTAACGAAATATATCTTTAAAGGTACTAAAGTATATCCTTCTATCTCTAACTTATCTCTTAATTTATATATTTCTTTTTTATGTAAAAGAAGTTTTCTAGTTCTCGTTTCTTCATGATTAAATCTATTACCTTCAGAATATTCTGATATATGAGTATTTAAAAGATATGCTTCATTATTCTTAATTATGGCATAGCTATCTTTAATATTAGCTTTACCTAGCCTAATACTCTTTATTTCTGTTCCAGTAAGTACAATTCCAGCTTCATATTCATCTTCAATTTCATAATCATATCTTGCTTTTCTATTTAATATTTCCATAAGAATACCTTCTTTCTTCTTTATTATAACAAAAACTCTATCAAAAAGATAGAGTTAATTATGGTAAACTTTTTACTATTATATTATCATCGTTATCTTTAACAATACTACTATACTTATTATATAATCTTTCATAGTCTTTTAGATGGGTTTTAATATCGGGATGAGAAAATGGTATTACTTTAAAATTAGTATAATTTTCATAATATGTATATATAAATTCATTATTTAAGTCACTTAGTTTAATGATAGAAGTATTTCCCTCTACTGTTTTAGTTATCTTAATACTAGTAAGTAATCCAATAGTAGTATTATTATCTACTTTAGTCTCTTGAGCAGATATCATATTACCAAGAGAATATATAACTAAAGTATCTCCTATCCAAGTAACAGGCATTACTACATGAGGGTGCGTTCCTATTATTATATCCACTCCATTATCAGATAAAAACTGAGCCATATCTTTTTGATATGCCGTAGGTACATGAGTATATTCTACTCCCCAGTGCATTGCTACCATAAGGACGTCTACCTTGTCTCTTACTCTTTCAATATCTTTTTTTACAACTTCTTTATACTCTTGATATTTAGTATCATTATCTGGATTATTACCATTACATGGCCAAATATTAACAAAATATTCTTTACCACTAGGTACATTAATACCATTAGTACCATATGTATAATTAAGAAGAGTATATTTTATATTATTAACTTCTTTTATTCTAATTTCATCTTTATCCGCAAATGAAGAATAAGAACCCGCTGTTAAAACGTCTTTATTCTTCCAATAGTTAATACTATTTAGTACAGCTTTTTCTCCTCTATCTAAAGTATGATTAGTAGCTAAACTTACTATATTGAATCCTGCATCTATTAGAGCATCACCCACTTCATAAGGAGAATTAAAAGCAGGATAACTAGATAGTCCTATCTCAGTACCACCAAGAATAGTTTCTTGATTATAATAAGCTAAATCATAATCTTTTAAATAATCTTTTAAATATGTAAATACTGGTTTAAAATCATAACCATCTTCTGTTTTACAGGCATTATATAGTTTATCATGAATAAGAGCATCTCCTCCCATAATAAGATTGATACTATATTCTTTTACCTTTTCTTCTACTGGTTCTTTGTTATCTATTAATGTTTTATCTTCCTTCTTATTAATAAAATAATATGCACCAAAGCCCAATAATAAAAAGAATAGAATTAAAAGTATTATTCTATCTTTTCTTAACTTTCTTCTTCCCCTTCTTCTCTTCATAACCATTCTCCTTACTATAAGAACTTCTTAAAAGTAATACTTCTTCTTTATCCATATCTACTTTTAATAAAGATACATCTATTTGGTCTCCAACTAAGATTCTTTCGCCATTTATATTGTTAAATAGACTATAACCATCTTTACTAACACTATAATCTTTACTACTTACATATACTTTACCATATACCATATTAGGAAGTAATACTTCAACATACCCTTTTCCTACTTTAGATACAGTAGAAGTATATTTTGAACCTACTGGAATAGTGTTCATATACTCTAATTTCTTCAAATCATCAGCTTTTCTTTCTACTTTATCTGCTCTTAATTCTGCATCAGTACATATCTTAGCAAGTTCTTCCATCTTAGGTTCCCATTTATTTCGAGCATATTCATCACCATATTTAATAGAGTCTTGATATATTCTTTCGTTTATATAGTCAGCTAATCTTCTAATAGGAGAAGTAAAAGTAGCATATGCTTTTATGCCCAAAGCAAAATGTCCTTTATTTAAATGACCATATCTAGCTTTAGATTGACCTCTAATAGCAATATTATCAAGTACTAATTGATCTGCATTTCCTCTATAAGTACTAAGTATTTTCTTTATATCTTCATTAGTATAAGAGTCTTTTTTATCTACTATATAACCTCTTTGACTAAGTAATTTTACCCAAGCATTTAATTTATCATTATTAGGTAAATCATGATTTCTTGCGATAAAAGGAAGATTATGTTTTATCATATAATCGGTTTTAGTCATGTTATGTAAAAGCATAATAAACTCGATTAATTCTTCAGCTTTACCTTGATGTCTTCCTTTTATATCAGTCACTTTTTCATTATCAAAGATAAATTTAACTTCCGTACTAGAAAACATAAGAAAACCATTTTCAAGCATCTTCTTTTTTACTCTCATAGCTATACTATATAGTTTTTCAAGCATTTCTGTATATGATTCATATCCTTCTGGTACTCTATCTTCTTCAAGATACTCATTTACCTTTTCATATGTTAGCTTAGCCCTACTTCTAATAATACTTCTTCCCATAGCATAGGGAGTTACTGTATAATCATCATTTATTTTAAATATAACAGAACTTGTAAATCTATCTACATTAGGATTAAGCGAACATATTCCATTAGATAGTTTATGATGAAGCATTGGATTAACCATGCCTGGAGAATATACTGATATTCCTCTTTCAATAGCATCTCTTTCTATTGCACTACCCTCTTCAACATATCTAGGAACATCCGCAATTGAGGAATATAATAGTCCATTAAACCATGCAACTGCATCATCAAAATCTTTAGTATCTTCTGAATCTATTGTTGTATGAGGAATTTCTCTTAAATCAAATATTCCTTCTTTTTTAGCCTCATTTATTTCTTCTTCGCTTAAACTATCAGGAATATCTTTTAATTCTTTTAAATAATCATTATTATAACTCACTGGAAAATTATACTTGGTAAGTAATTCTCTTACTTTAATTTTATATCTATCTTCAAGTATTTCCTTTATCTCGTTAGAAGAACCATCTACTAGTACATTTGCTCCTTCAGGATATTCTTTTTTTATTATAATATCTTTATGAAATTCACTTCTAACTACTAAGTGATTTCCTTCTCTAACAATAGTACCAATATAGTCTTGTACTTTTTCTTTAGTAAGCACTTTAACAACAGTGGCTCTACCACTATTATAATGAGGATCTACTAATACAACATCATTACTCTTTACAATATTCTTTTTATCAAATATTAAATCAAAATCACCATCTTCTAATTCTACTATTACTTTTTTTCTAATAGTAACTTTTACAATACCTTTTTTTAGACTAGTTCTCGATACCAAACTATATCTTCCATTCTTACTTCGATATATCGTACCATATCTTTCTAAATTAGATAAAGCTTCATCTAAATCCTCCTTGCTTATACCTAATTCTTTTCTTATCTCATCATAATTCATACTAATGTTTTTTTTAATACTAAGTAAATTAATAATTTCCGTTTCCATAACCCTATTCCCCAATCACAATCTATTTTTTAGGTTTATTTCCTTTTTTATTCTTTTTATTTTCTCTATTTTCATCATAGATTATAAAATCTACCTGAGCCTTATCTTTATCTGCTCCTATTACTTGTACTTTTATCTTATCACCAAACATATATCTCTTATTTGTTCTTTTCCCAATTAAAGCAAGCATATCCGGATTATATACAAAGTAATCGCCTTTAATATTCTCATTCTTAATAAGGCCTTCAACTGTATTATCAAGTTCTACAAAGATACCAAATTCTTGCACTCCCGATATAATACCATCATATACTTCTCCGACATGATCCATCATATATTCAGCTTTCTTCATATCATCGACATCTCTTTCACAGTTCTGAGCTTCTACTTCACGAATGCTACAGTGTTCGCTCATTTCAGGAAGTACTTCACGATTTTTCTCAATTACTCTTTCACTATAATTATAGTTATAATCTTTGATTAACCTATGTAATATTAAGTCAGGATATCTTCTAATTGGCGAAGTAAAATGACTATAACATTTGCTTCCAAGTCCAAAGTGTCCAATATTAATATCGGTATATTTAGCCTTAGCTTGACATCTAATTGCCATATCATGAAGAACAATCGCTTCTGGTACATCTTCTAACTGATTTAGTATTTTTTGTAAATCTTTTGAACTATCTACTTTATTCTTACCAGTAACAACATATCCATGTAAAGATAAAAACTTTAAAAATTCTTCTAGTCTTTTTTCATTTGGTTTATCATGGACCCTATATATTCCTGGTAAATTCTTATAAAAGATACTACCAGCAACTGTTTCATTGGCCACTATCATAAAGTTCTCTATTAGTTCTTCTCCACTTCTTTGCAGTCTTCTTTCAATACCAATAGGATGACATTTATCATCTACTATTATCTTAGCTTCATCACTTTCAAACTCGATATAACCTCTATTAACCATTTTCTTTCTAAGTATTTTAGAAAGTTCAAACATATTTAATAGAATATCTTTAAATTCTTCATAACCTTCTGGTATAGTATCTTCCTCAAGTATTTTGTTAACACATTCATATGTCATTTTCTTTCTACTTCGAATAATAGAAGGATAAATATCATAATGGATAACATTTCCTTTATCATCTATAGTCATCATACATGTCATAGATAATCTATCTTCATTTTCATTTAAAGAACATATTCCATTAGATAATTTATGAGGTAGCATTGGTAGTACTCTATCTACTAAGTATACTGATGTACCCCTAAAATATGCCTCTTTATCAATCTCCGTACCTTCTTTAACATAATAAGATACATCTGCGATATGTACTCCAAGTATATAATTACCTTTATCATCTTTATCTAAAGATATAGCATCGTCAATATCTTTGGTATCAGCTCCATCTATTGTAAATATTATCTTATCACGAAGATCTCTTCTACCTTTTGATAGTTCTTCATCTATAACACTATCTTCTAGAAATAATGGAATACTATCTAACTCATTAGTAACTTCCATAGGAAATTCTGGTCTAAAATTATATTCATAAACAAAAGATAAAATATCTACTCCAACATCATTTTTATGGCCAATAATCTTCGTAATCTTACCAATTCTTCTTCCTTCTTTTAATGGTTCTATGACAACTTTGTGTCCCTCGACAGCACCATTCAAATAATCTTTTGGCACATAGATATCTTTACCTTTTCCTGTTCTTACAAAGTATTCACCATTTTCTTTAATAACTTCTCCTACTAATGGTTCTAGATTTTTCTTTATTACTTTGATTATTCTACCTTCAGGATGATTCTCATCTTTACTTATATATTCAAATAAGACAGTATCGGAGTCTTCTGCTCCATTTAAATTTTTTTCACTTACATAGACATCTTTAATATCTTTTCCCACTATTATAAACCCAAATCCTTTAGGATTTAAATCAAGTATTCCTTTTAGTAGATGACTATTTTCTAACAATAGATACTTTTTCTTTTTATCACTATAATAAAGCACTCCATCACTTACTAATTCATCTAAATTATTCTGAAGTGTTTTATACTCATCTAATGTCTCTAATGATAATAAATTATTTATATCCATTATTGTAAGTGATGTATTAGTAGTAAGTAAATCAATTATTTTTTCTTTCATTTTTTACCCCTTTCTAATTAGAAAAAGAGCTTACTTTATTCTTAAGCTCTTATATTGATATGATTAAACATAATACAAAGAAAGAAAACCCAAGAACATAAGTTAATCTTGTTATAAATAACTCAAATCCTCTTTCCTTTCTATTAGCAAATAAATCTGAGTTTCCCCCTTGAATTATTTGTGAAGCTGATTCTGCTTTTCCACTTTGAAGTAGTACAACAGAAATTAGAAGTACTGCAATTATTAATGCTGCTATTTCCATATTATATCTTCCTTTCAAACATTATTTATTATAACAAATATCAGTATATTTGTAAATTATTTAGTCAATTTTTCTATTATTTCTTCTTTAGTAATATTATATTTTTCATTAGTTTTATTATCTTCTACTTCAAATATATTATCAGTAGATTTATCTCCAATTATTACTGAAAATGGTGTTCCTAGTACATAGACATCTTTTATTTTAGTACCAATACTTCTTCCTTCTCGATCATCAAGAAGGCATTTAATACCTTTTTCTTGTAAATAATTATATAAAGATTCTGCTACTTCTTTTTTATCTTCCTTATAAATAATTTGAACTTTATATGGTGCTACATTAAATGGTAGTATAAATCCCTTCAATTTACCATCTTCATAAATAACATTGTTTTCAATTAGACATGCTATTATTCTACCTAATCCTATTCCATAGCAACCCATATAATAAGGTCTATCTTTTCCTTCCTCATCTTTATAATATAATTTCATATTTTCTGAATATTTTGTTCCTAATTGAAAGTTGTTTCCTAGTTCCACTGATGAGTATTCTTTTAATGAATCAATATTAGTACCTAATTGTTTTAAATATTCATCTTTATTATCAAAGGATAATACCTCACTATTGATGCCAACATCCCTTTCTTCATCATAATAAATAGAATCTTCTCCTAATGAAGTAATAGCCTGAAATTCTTCTGCTACGCTTCCCCCTATTACACCATTATCAGATACCGTTGGTATTATTTTTATACCTAGTCTTTTAAATATTCTAAGATATACTTCATGCATAATATCATAAGTTTTCCTCATACCCTCTTCATCTTTATCAAAAGAATAAGCATCCATCATAACAAAAGTTCTAGGTCTAAATAAATATCCCCTTGCCCTTATCTCTTTTCTAAATTTTTCTCCTATTTGATAATAGGTAGCAGGTAAATTTTTATAAGATATAAGTCTATTAGCAGCAAATATCGTTGCACATTCTTCTGCAGTTGGAGCCATTCCATATTCTCCTAAATTTGTATCAATAGTAAACATAATATCATTATCTTTAGTATATAAATCCCATCTATTAGATCTTTCCCATATCTTTCTTGGCTGTAATTTAGGATATTCAACTTGTACACATCCAGCTTTATCAAGTTCATCAATTATTACATCTTCAACATATCTTTCTAATTTAGTCCATAAATTACCATATCCATATACGCCACTTTCAAATTGATATAATTCTCCAAGTCTTAATAATATATCTTGTCCGCTATATTTATCTGATACTTCATTTAAATTAATTTTTTTAATATTTAAATTACTAAGTCTCATATTTCACCTCTTCACTACATAATATTTTATCACAAATAAAGAAAAAGTACTATAATATTTAGTACTTTTATAAATTATTTTTTATTCATATTCATTTCTATTTCTTTTATTTCTTCTATTGTTTTTCCAGAGGCATTAGAAATAATATCATAGTTAACATTTTGAAGCAATAGATTCTTAATCATTTCTATTTTACTGGTCTCTCGGCCTTCTGCTCTACCTTCAGCTATTCCTTCTTCTAACCTTTTCCTTGCTTCTTCCTTTTCAGTATGCTCTACAAGAGCATCCATCTTTTCTTTTTCCCAATAATGGATATTATATAGCAATTCCTCATTAGTCATATTTATCACATCCTCCATAAATTTATTCAGTTCTTCACGAAGTAATATTTTCCTCATTATATTGTATAACTCTGTATAACTTTTACTCATTAATCCTGCCATAAATATACCTGAAAAACTCATTTCTTCATCTTTATTATAGAATAAATTATAGAAATATGCAAGATTTGCTGAATACTTTTCTAT
>AUXO016551548.1_pt1 | contig 25781 bp, 25 predicted proteins | sample 768731 | NCBI WGS metagenome assembly AUXO01 (sample SAMN02715735, study PRJNA202380) | gut metagenome | biome: sheep rumen | host: Ovis aries | place: New Zealand: Palmerston North | reverse complement strand
GCCTTTCTGGGCGATTGTGGGCATGAGCTTGGCAAGCAGATCCTCCGGCGGCTGTTCTCCGCATGCTATGTAGTCATTGTAGCGCTGTATCTCGGAACGTCGTAACCGTACCCATGACTCCGCAACGGCCTTCTCCGTCGTGTGCAGTGGTATGTCGTGTGTCTTGTTGTCTATCTTTACTCTTGCGTAGTACTGTGGATTCTTGAGCTTGTGTGCGTTCTTGAGGTATGCGCAGACGGTTATCTTCATGGCTTCTCCGAGGTTGTGTGCTGGGTTGTTACCAGAAGATAGCAAAAGTATGAGTGTGTGGTATAACAACACTTGTCCAAAACAGCGTGATTACAAGACTTTTGTGCAAACATACACCCATAACGTGATAACAATTGTTATCACTTTTCTACGCCATTGCTGGGCTGCAGAGAGTAGTTGTGAGCAAGTTGTTATAAAATGAAGTAATTTCTGTCATATCAAAGGAGTTTTGATATGCCAGAAGCAAATTACTACGTAGACATCGACAAGGCTTACAGCGTATTCGACCCAGGTCACGACCAACAGAAGGCACTCATCGTGTCTACTGAAGTCATTTATGGTCTTGAAAAATTCTGGGAGAATTACGCAAAGAAGACAGACACGGCCATTCTCCCCTATAACCCGAATCCGAACAACTGGATTTTTTGCGATAATCGTATGCCGTCCAACAGCGACATGGTTGAAATCCTAGTAGCTGAACTTGACCACGGCGAACGTCCAGAAGACGAAAACGCACACTGGAACATTGACATCGACTGTGGCTGGTATGACGATCTGTACGCCGACGATAAACATCGTGGCTGGACTACTGTCAACGACTGGGATGAGGGTCAGCCATGGGCTGTCGTTGCTTGGCGACAGATTCCTCGTTGCTATGTAGACAAGTATGATATACGGCATAGAGATGTTCGCTGGTGCAACTTGGAGGCCAAGTAATGTTTGAAGACTTTTGCTATGAGCATTCGATGATTGTCTTGATCGGTGCAATTCTACTGGCTACAGCACTCATTGTCGGATGTGTTACGGTACCAGCATACTATGCTCAAGAGCACTCTTGTGCGAAGAAGGCTGCTGTAATGCAGACTCAGTATCAGTATGGATTTTGGGAAGGTTGCTGGATCAAGAAAGACAATGCTTGGGTGGAATACAATACTATCCGCAATGTTGGTATAAGCAATGAATAACGAACGAATAGCGACCAGCAGTTACATCTGCGACCTTGTCATTGCGATCTGCGCAATCATCACTGGCATCATGCAGCTGAGGCAAGTAAGGCTTGGCTGGATTGCCCACACAGCACAGAACGAGAACCAGCCCTAATTTCCATCTAGGAAGGAGGCTTTATGGAAAAGCTCATCAAGAAACTGGACGAAATCTTTGAGAAGTACGGCGTAGCCGATGAAGAAATTGCCGAAGTTGGCCAGCTCATTGCCGACATCAATGGCGAGCTGAACATGGACGGCGAAGAATTCGACGCACCGGAAATGGGAGAATCCGAAGATGGCTACGAAGAAGCCGACGACGAAGAATAACGTTACAGTTGCAGAGGAAGTTCCTCAGCAGCAGAACACAAGCGCCATCGAGGCCAAGCTCGACCGAATCATCGAGCTCCTCGAAGGTACTCTGATGATTAAGGAAAAGGGACTTGACCTGACCAACAACATCTGGTGGAACAAGTTCTTGGACAAGTAGCGCCAACGTCAGGCGCATTACCAAGTTTGGCGGTTAGGAGGAGAGAATGTGTAAAGACGATAGCGTTTCGGATGGCGTGGCCAAGCCGAAAAAGCCAGTACCGAAAGGACTGACGCCATTTACCGCTATGACTGCCAAACAGGCTCAAGAAGCCTCTGTAAAGGCTCGTAATCTGCGCAAGCAAGTACGCGCAGAGATGCTGAACAAGGTAGTGCAGAACTACGACTTCGGCGACGAAATGCTCAAGGCTCTCAAGAAAGGCGATATGGACAAGGTTGCATTGCTCAAGGAAGCGATGGCCTTGATAGGGCTCAAGTACGAACAGTCCGAAGAGTTTGTCAACCGTATGCATATCGATGCAACGACTGACAACAAGACGGAACTGTCCGGCAAGATTGAGTTCGTAGTACCACAAAAGAACTAGGCGGAGGCTCGGCATGCAAGTCGAGCTAATGCCATTCCAGCTAGAAATGCTGCAGCGCGATGACGAGAAACTCCTCATCGCGTGTTGTGGTGTATCCAGCGGAAAGTCGTACGCAGCTTCCGTATACATTGCCATGAAGCTAGTCCAGCAGAACACTATCATTGCGGCGGCTCAAAACTTTACCGCCTTGCACCGCGTTCTGTTTGGCGAGGTCAGAAAGCGTCTCAACGAATGGGGCATCCCTTACGAGTATAACAAGAGTGACAAAGAGATTCGCGTAGGCGAACATGGTGTCTGCTACGGTGCCACCAGCGAGAATCCGGATGCGATCCTTGGTATGACCGAAGTCAATATACTCGTGATAGACGAAGCCGGTTATTGCCAAGAGAACTTGTTCAACTGGGGCTCTGACCGTCTGCGTGGTCGTACTGTGACTATGCCACGCATTCGCTTGTTCACATCACCCGATTCCTTCAACGCAGCCCACGCATGGTTTGTCAACCTTTGCAACAAGAATCCGAAGGCGATAATCAATGCAAGCGCACTTGACAACATCTACACAAGTGACGAGTTCAAGGCCGACTTGCTGGAACGATATCCGCCCGGTACACAGCTTTACGAACAGCAGATACTCGGTCACATCGTGGACAGCCGTTCGGCGAACATGGCGATAGATGACCGACTGTTCGCACATGACAGACCAGTCCATCGGAGCAATGAACCAGTCTGGATAGGCTGCGACTTGGCCGGAGCGGGCCGCGACGATTCCGTATTTGTCGCCATCGATGACTATGGATTTATAGAGTCACGACGTTTCCACCATGCGGAGACACAGCTTCTCGTATCCGAACTGTTACAGATGAACCAGCAGTACAACGTGGCTGGAGTCTGCATTGACTGCACTGGCGGCTTCGGTAACGGTTTGTTTGACTATACGAAACGGTCTGTGAAGAATGTTGACGGTATCAACTTCGGCTCTGCTGCCGAGGATGATTCGTTTAACAACTTGCGCACAGAGATGCACTTCGGCTTGAGAAATGCCGTGTCCGAGACAAATCTCTACATGCCAGAGAACGACGACGGAGCCAAGATACGTGAAGAGTGCCGCTATGCCCTTTACTTTGTAGACAACAAGGGACGGACGGCAATGTTCCCAAAGGAAGACATCAAGAAGGCTATTGGGCGCAGTCCCGATGCTCTTGACGCTCTCTTGCTTGCGGTAAAGGCCCGTAACTCCTCTCAAGGCATCGGAAAGAACTCTGTAGACGCAAAGGCTGTTGTCCAGAGATTGCTCGCAGCTCACCGCTAATTTCCTCCTAGGAGGATTCCGATGAGAGATTCCGAAATTATCCAAAAGGTTGTGGACTTTTTGAAAGAGTCCTCGAATTACTATTCAACGTCCGTCAAGGATCGCGTGGAATGCGAACGTATGTTCAGCGGCGATTTCTGGACTGATGAGCGTATGAAGGACTGGAAGCGCACCAAGAAGGTCTGCGAGCATCTTAGTCAGTGGGGAGTGTTTGAATCTGCCATATCTTCGCCGCTTACGGCGTCACCTTGGCACGCTCAACTAGAAGACCAGTCTTCGATGCCTGAAATCCAGGAAGCTATCAACGACATAGAAGCGGACTCCGACGCCAAGGACGCTTTCCAGAACGCATTCGCCAAGGCCGTGGACATCGGCGCGGCTTATATCATTGTCACGACTGTTCCGGACGAATTCACTGGCGAGCCCAAGATTGTCCCAGAATGCGTTGACGATCCGGCTGCTGTTGCTCTGGATCCGACAGTCGTGAAGGCTTCGGCACGTGATGCCGAGCAGGGAGCTGTCGTGAACTGGATCAGCATCCAGAAGGCCAAGCGTCTCTACGGTAAGGATGTCGTTCCTTATGACTTTCCACGTGTTCTCCCAGTGCTTTATCACATCGGCGACCAGTGGCAGAACCGTCCGGAACATTGCACACCCATCGTCACTTATTACGAAAAGAACGAACAAGGTACTGTCGACATGTACAAGCTCTGCGGCGACAAGGTCGTGGAACATGTCGTCCTGCCGACGACCATGATCCCCATCTTCCGTTTCGCTGGATACAAGGTGACGAAGCTGCGCAAGGTCGACTACATCGGCATCGTGCGTAAGACCTATTCGTTGCAGTTGGGACTTAACCTCGCATACTCCACTATGTTGGGAAGGTTGAACAGATCCCCCAAGGCCAACTTTATGTTCCCTGCTGGTGCAGTCGACGGCCTCGAAGAGTATCTGGAACGTTGTGCGGAAGACGATAGTTTGGCAGTAGTGTTCAACCCGGTCGACGGACAAGGTCCCGTACAACTTAAGGAAGCTTTTGAAACTGGCGACCTTCAGAACGTAATCAACACGACTCAACAGCTCATGGCAGCTGTCCTAGGTGTCCCGCCTACGGGAATTCAAGGAAGTGTTGCCGGAGGCGTTGACGTACAGCGCACAGCTACCGAAGTATTGGAACAAGCATCAAATCGTGAGAGCAATGTTGCATGTCTCTACTCTCACGCCTACGAGGCCATGCGTGCCATCTGGATGTGTGTTATTGAGATGCTTAACGGCGGTGAACGCATCAAGTTCAAGCTGGAAGCTGGCCCTGACGTTATCACGGCCAACATGAAGCGCCGTCAGGAATTGCAAGTGATGGCGACTATGCTGCCTCCGCAGCTACAGCCGATCCTTGCAAAGTATTACGCAGATACTCTGTCTACGGACGATGCGAAGATGCTGTCCAAGGACATTGTCGCCAACATGGATCCGACCATCAAGCTTGTCAACGACGGCGACCTCGACGAGTACGCTATCCACGAGATCAAGCAGATCAAGTTCGTTGCCGACCAGGCCATGGAAGAGCTCGAAACTACCAAGGCCGAGAACGAGGATCTCAAGCGTCAGATACAGAGTCTGTTCACCGAGCTTGCCAACAAGCGTGAAGACCGTCAGCTCGAATGGAACGAGAAGCTTCTTGACAATCAGATGAAGCAAGCGGAACTCGAACTGGACGCTGCCAAGGCTGGACAAGAAGCGCAGATCGATGCAGAGGAACTGCAGCTTGATGCGCAGCGTGTCGCCATAGAGGCACAAGACAAGATGGAGCAGACCATCAACGAATCTAACCAGATGCTCGGAGGTGTGTAATGGCTGGTGAAAGAATACCATTAAGCTATCTCGCATCAATCCTTGGAGCAAGCGTAAGTTCTCTGGGCCCGTCGGCAGTTGCTGGCAGTGCTCCGAGAGCTGCTATGGGTCCTGGATTCTTTGCTACTGCGACACCTAACACAGCCGAGAAGCGCGATCCGAAACTTGCCGACGTAAGTTCGTTGGAATCGGCAATTGCTGCATCCGAAGCCGTGTCGAAGCCTCTCGACTTCGATGCCGGAGTCGTGTACATCCCAGGCGCTCCGCAGAACAACGCTGGCCTTGTCCGTAGCCCAGAGAACCTTGAGTCGTTCATTAGGCAGACTCCTGAGGAGCACAAGGAAGCCTTGATGCAGTTTGTCGGCAAGCCGAACATTCCTGAGGACAAGGCTCTCCAATTGGGCGTCAAGGCCGAAGAAGGTCTTGCCAAGTGGTGGAACGACAAGGATCCCCGTCGCCCAGTTACGCCTACGTCTTCCGCAGTGAAGAAGGCTCGTATCGGTGCAAACGGTGACATCTACGTGACGTTCGGTAGCTCACCCAAGGAATACCAGTACAAGGGCAGTTCCGACCCGGTGGAGGCTTCCCGTATCCTCAGAGACCTTGTTGCGGCTGGCTCTATTGGCCGCTCTGTCAACAGCTGGTCTGGGGACTGGGGAAAGGCTCACACGTACCTTCCGAAGGGTTGACAATAACTGACACTAATTTACAAGTAGAAACACCGCGAACACGACGCGGTTAACAAATTTCGCGGTTGGGAGAACAAAGCATGGATCATAACGAAGCCATGGATTATCTGAAGCAGATGCACGGGGAAGAAGCCTCGCAACCTTCCGAACCTACAGAAGCTCCGGACGTAGCCGACACTACTGGAGCGTCGGAGACGACTCAAGAACAAGAGACTCCAGTTCCGGAATCTGAAGCCAAGGAAGCCCGCGAACCTTCCGAGACCGAAGTGAACGAGACCGCTGCTGAACCTAAGCAGCAAACCAAGAAGAAGCCTACGAAGCAGGAGAAGATCGACCATGCTTTCCAGCGGCAGAACAAGCGTCACAAGGCCGAGATCGAGGCCAAGGACAAGCGTATCGCCGAGTTGGAAGAGAAGGTCAAGAAGTACTCCGTGCTGGAACAAGGCGACTTCGACCCTAACGACGTCAAGTCGTATATCGACCACAAGCTACAGCTGAACCGTGAAACGGACGAGCTGGAACGCCTCAAGAACGAGCGTGACAACTTGGCAAATGAGGACGCACAGTCCGAGGCTGCCGAACGTCACAGCAAGCAAGTCGACGATTGCTTCAAGGATGACGAAGCGAAGGAACATTACTGGAACCTTCTCCGCAATGGCGGTGCAAAGTTCAAGGAATTCCTAGCTGAGTACGATCCGGACGGCAGCATCGATGCGTTCGTAGGCGACTCAGATATCGCTCCTCTCATGATCAGTACGCTAATGCGCAATCCTGAAACCCTCAAGTCCATTGTGGAAAAGAGGAATCCGATGCGCAAGATGCTTGCGTTGCAGCAGTTGGAAAACCGTCTGCAGATAGCCCGCAAGGTCGGTAATAGGCAAAACGTTCCGCAGGTCGCTCAGAAACCAAACAAGGCACCGCTGCCGATGATCGGTAGCCAAGTGCAAACACCTGGAAGTTCTGTCGAAAGTACCAAACGGGATTGGAACAGGTACCTAGAGGAACATCCGTTCTAAACAAATTAAACTGGAGGTTGGCTTATGCCACGTACTATTCCCGCTGCAAACATTCCTAGCAATAACACTATTGCTACTAACTACCAGACCGAGCTCGTCGCTCTCCGCGCCGCTCAGGTCGCTAACTATTTCACGATCGGAAGCAAAGCTTATCTGGGCGATCAGCTCGTAGGTAAGCGCAATGGTCAGGTTTATTCCTTCGTGATCCGTGACCGTGGCGAAGTTGAGAACCAGCTCGCTATCGGCGACGGTGTGAAGAACCAGATCACTGAACGTGAAGTTCAGCTCGCCATCGAACCTTGGCACATTTCCGAAAAGACCAACGCCGTCGAAGGTAAGACTGACCTTCAGTTCGACAAGGAAATTGCCGAAATGGATGGCCCGGCTCTTATCCAGGGTGCGTTGAAAAAGTCCATCAAGAAGGACGTTGCCAAGTCTGCCACTTGCTTCGTTGGCAATGTTGGCGAATTTGAACCGCTCTCTATGGCTACTGGCCACCTTGCTTCAATCACGTCCGAACCGCTCTACGGTTTCTGCGACCCGATGATCGAAGCCATCGTGACTTCCAAGGGTGCCCAGTTCGTTCCGGTTGATGCTCCGGCCATGTACAAGCAGGGCTTGATCGGTCATTTCCACGGTGCGGATTACCGTTCCACGAGGTTCCTTCCGCGTGTGAAGATCAGCGCAGCTCTCGCCAACGCTATGGAAGGCGCTCAGTTCGCTTCCTTCAACGCTTCCACCAACGTCCTCACCATCACTCTCGGTACTGCAGCTGCTGCCGCTACCAAGGTCGGTGTGGGTACTCCGTTCTTCGTTGACGGCATTGTCGCTACCGACTTCTACGGTGACGAAACCACTCAGCCGTACGCATTCATTGCCAAGGAAGACGTGAACGTTGCTCAGGGTGCAACCTCTATTGCAATCCCTGTGGACGAAGTTCCGGTTGCCGTGCTCGGTACTCGTGTTGCTTCTAAGGAAGACGGCTCCATCATTGATTGGGCTCAAGTTACTGGTGGCGTGTCTTGTCCTGCTGCTGGTGTGTACTTTGCTGCTCTCGTCCGTGCCAACGGTTCGTACGAATTCGAAACCCTCAACGACATCGACGTTGCTACTGCCGATTCCAAGAAGGGTTCCGTGGAAGGCATCACCGTTCACCAGAACCGCATGATCGACATGGGCTCCTTCGTGAACGACACTCGTTTCGACCTCTTCACCATCGCTGGTGTGATCGAAAAGCGTGCCCAGGCTCTCGTGCTCGTGAAGGCCAAGTAACCAAAAGAATATCATCTCTCCCGATGATAGGGGCTGTCTCGCAAGAGGCAGCTCCTTTTTGTCTATGTACAAAGTGTTGCTGAACGATGCGACGCTAATTTCCTCCTAGGAGGACACCATGATTACAGTCCGCTCGATTATTACAGAAGCATTGAACAGGAGCAACCTTGTCTCACGTCGCCAGACTCCGCCAGCTGACATGGTGGAGTCCGCATACAGACTCTTGAAGGGAATCGCTGGTGAATACTCCAACGACAATCTTTTGCAGTTCCTTATCGCATCTGTCGAAACTACGTTCGACAAGCGCGAATACGTACTCGGAGAGACCGAAGAAGGCATTGACGAGTATCTTCCATTGGACATCGAGGCTCCGAATATCCAGAAGGTCAGCAGGGTGTACTGGCGCAGCAAGGAACCGCAGGGCCTAGGCTCTTATGCGGAACTGTCCTATGCTTCTCCGGATGACTTCGACGCCTATCCTACTGGCAGTGGCGTGTACACTTGTCAACCGCTCAACGACTTGCAAGTGATGTTCAAGACCAAGCTCTTGCCGGACACTCGTATCGAGCTGAAGCTTTACTACAACAAGAAATGGAATTTCGACTTGAATTCGGAGCTACGCATTCCGGAACAGTACTCGGAGTTGTTCATTACCGCACTTACGTACAAGCTTGCAAACACCTTCCCGCGTCTCAACACGGAACAGGTGGCTAAGCTCAAGGTAGACCTTGACGACATGATAAAGAATGTCAAGACATCGACACGTGCGGTCAAGTATTTGTCTCGTAGACCGACGTACGGACTGAACCGTGCGGATTTCATCTCTGGCCGTATGTTCTTCCCGAACTAAGGAGGAGCCATGGCTCAGAGAATCATCCAGAACATTGTAGGCGGTATTCACAGACATGAGATCGAGAAGGTTTCTCGGTCTTATAGCTCTAACATGTATCCGGAAACGGTCGATGCTGATTCCTCAATTACCAACAAGGTATTGTTGAGCATCAAGGGTACGGAACTTGCCAAGCATGTGGGCGAAGGCCCGTGCCGTGGACTTTTCCGTGCATCTCGTGGCAATGACGGCAATCCGTTGCTGTTCGGCTGCTGGGGATCCGGCGTCTACACTATACGCGATACCGACCACGGCTATGTCACTTACAAGATCGGCCAGGTTTCCAACTCGTTGAACGAACCCGTTCACTTTGCGGAAACTGGCGGCGAGGGTTCCGCACATCCCCACTTGGTTGTTGTGGACGGTGCTTCCGTGTTCGCAGTTGACACGACGTTGTCCGACCCGTACATGGTCGAGGACTGGCGATCCATCCAGCTCCCCACACGTGTAGGCGATGCGTCCCACACTGTCAAGATACAGCCGACTCATGTCGCATATCTTTACGGCTACTTGATTATTAACGACAAGGGAACGGATGCGTTCTACACGTCAATCCAGTATCCGTTCGAGACAACTGACGATTCAGACCACATCATCTACGACGTGTTCTATGCTGATCCGAACGGTGAGTACGAAGGCTATGGTTTTGTGACCTATTCCGAATGGAATCCGGACAACATAACTGCCCTATGTGGCAACGGTTCGTTTCTTTATACGTTTGGCAGTCGCTCTGTACAGTGCTTCTCTTATCGTGACGATGTTAATAAGCCTTTTGTATCTCCTGACAATGCAGCTGAGTCTATCGGAATAAGGGCTCCGAATTCCCTTGCCCAGTGCGGCCCGTACGTTGCGTGGCTTGCTTCTAGCGATATAGGACAGAATGGCATCTATGTCATGCAGGGGAACGAGAAGAAGCGCGTGTCTACAATTTCCATCGAGCGACAGATCAGCCGCATGTCCTACCCGGAAGATGCCGTGGGACAGTTCTGGGAAGAGAACCAGCACGTGTTCTACGCAATCACTTTCCGTACGGACAAGGTAACGCTTGTCTACGACTTGACGGAACAGGAATGGCACGCTCGCGAAAGTTACGACATGGGGCTCTGGAGGCCACAGTACGCGACGTTCGCATACAACAAGCTATTCTTCGGAGAATTCGACAGCGACGTGCTAGTCTATATGGACAACGACAAGTATACGGAATGGGACGGCCTCTGCATCGTGCGTCTGCGCCGTGGCGGAGCTTTGTACTCCGACAACAGTCCGTTCTATTGCGATGCGTTGAATATCACTCTGAACAACGGACAGATCGACAATCCTACGCTTGATCCTCATGTCATGATGCGTTACAGCACCGATGGCAACAACTGGACGGACATGGAAGTAGGTTCCATGGGAGCCATAGGCCGTTACGACCATCAGACTACATGGTGGAATCTCGGACTGTGCAGATACCTCACGATAGAGGTTTCATGTAGCGACCCGGTGGACTTCGCCATCGTTAGCGCAAAGATAAACGCAAGTCCGTGCAATATCTTCTAGGGGCTGACATGATAAAGACAATCGACATAACGCATTTCAGCGCGCCCGACTATGTGGCACAGGCTCTCGAAGGTTCGTACGGTCTAGACGGTCGTAAGAACATGTATTTCACTTGTCTGAAAAGTCTTTGCTTCGTCAATGCGGTCGGCCCGATCACCGTTGACGAGAAGCTACCTGAGAATGCGTTTGACTGGCACTTGCTTGTCATGAGCGACAGCGGAGTGCGCACGGTACCCGTAAGGAATTCACAATTAACATTCACCTTGTCCGAAGGCGAGACCGCAACTGGTTCGTTCCGTCTAAAGGCATAGAAGGATAATTTAGTAATAGGAGAAATTACTATGGCTCAATGGGGCAGTAACATAATTGGCGGAGCCGGAACTGGTGCGGCAGTAGGATCAGCTGCTGGCCCGTATGGCGCACTTATCGGCGGCGGTTTGGGAGCTATTGCTGGCATCTTCGCCAGCGTGGAACAGGAGTCCGACGAGAAACGCAAGCAGCAGATTCTTGACAAGGCCAAGAGGGACTTCAACCTGACTCAAGATCAGGTGGAAGCCTTGATGGACGAGTACTACAGCGATCCTACCAACTTCCTGGGTAGCCAGGCGGACGTAGATGCGTACAAGAAAGCTATCAAGGACTACGACCCGAAAGACTACGTCTACGACTTCGACGAGTTCAAGTATCAAGACGAGAACGGCAATGAAATCACTGTTGACGATTTCGTAAATCCGTACTACGACAAGATCATCGACGCTACGTCCAAGAAGGTGCAGCATTCCGCTGCCGGAGCTGGCGTAGGCCGTGGCACCGGAGCCGCAAATGCGATCGCTGAGAGCGTTGCACAGAAGAATGACGAGCTTTACAAGACCGCACTGCAAGAATACAATACTGACCGTTCGCAGACATATTCTGAATGGGCTGGCAACATCGACCGCATGCAGCAACGTCTGAACCAGCTCAAGAGTGCCACGGACAGCAAGATGACGATGCAGGGCAATCTCGCTCAGGACTACGTGAACACCCAGCAACAACAGATGGCAGACCAGATCGCCGCAAAACAGAACCGCAGCAACGGAAACCTCTCGCTGGCAACCGCTGGCCTCATGATCTAAGGAGTTGAACATGGCAAGTATCTATACAGCACCTTCGATGTCATTTATTGACACTTATATCAACGGGGCCAAGGAGCTCGACCGCAAGCGTGACGAGAGCAACAAGCGCATGCTTGAGGGCATGGGCAATATCGTCAAGGGTGGCGTGGACGCCTACAAGTGGCAACAGCGCAAGGACATCCTCGACAAGGCCGCACAGCTCGACGAGGAAGAGAAGCAGATCATGGCCGAACTCAACAAGCTCAAGGCCGAGCGTGACAGTGACGCCAAGTCCAACATGTCCGCAATCATGGCCAAGTCCAACTGGGCTGGCGTACCGTTCCCTTACAAGGAAAATGAAGACGAATTCGTTCCACCGACCGGTATCGGCATCTACAAGAAGGAGTATCTGTAATGGCATACTTTGATTCGATTTTGCCAAAGAGCACTGGCACAGAAATCCTCGGAATGGCGAACCAGTCCGCAGATGCGTCCGCACGTGACGCACGTAGCGCACGTATCGCAGAACTTGAGGCACGTCTGTCCGAGATTGCGAAGGAACGCAAGGCTTTCGACATGGAAGCAGAGATGGGCAAGTACAAGTTCCAGTACGATGCTGACCCGTCCACCTACATGAGCTACAAGCAGAACCTCCGCACTGCCGAGCAGACCGAGAAGATCCGCAAGGCCACGGAAGACGCTACGAAGATGTCCAATCTGCAGTCCCAGTGGAAGCAGAACGGCATCGACATGGAAGTTGCCAACTACGACCTTGCATCCGCACAGAACGAGTTCAATGTCGCCAAGGGCAACAACGATGCTGCTGGAATGCAGTCGGCATTGCTCAAGGTCAAGCAAGCACAGGCTAAGAAGAACCGTCTCACGAAGGAGAACGACGTTATCCGTAGCAAGCTGTTCAAGGATTTGAACGTGAACGATGTCAAGGACGATACCGACTACTCCGAATACGAGAATAGCATTGCTGGCGCTGACGATGTCACCAAGTTGCAGAGTGCCGTCGAAGCGACGAAGAAGAGCATCACTGTTGACAACGTAAACATCAACAAGAAGGACAAGGCTAAGTTCATTGCAGACAAGACGGAGGAACTTGACGCACAGGAAGCACAGATCAAGCAGTCTCCTCTGAACGAAGCTAACAAGCAGAAGCTTCTCGCAGTTGTCGAAGAGTCTCGCAAGGCTCTCAAAGATTACGGCAAGCCTTCTGGAAAGGGTGGACAAGGAGTGAAGCTGACCAAGGAAGATTACGGCAAGAAGATTCTCTTGAACGGACAGCTCCGCAACCAGACGGCACTTGTCGCACTCGGCGAGAAGACCCTGAAGGAAGCGAAGTCTTACTATCCGGAATATGCTGCACAGCTTGACGCAGCAATCAACGAAGCAGTAATGCAAAAGAAGTAGTAGTATGAAAAAGTTCCAAGAAGCATTGTACAATCTGGCGCTCAGCGACTTGCCGTCGGCAAATGCCGCTGACACGCTTTACCGTTCGTCAAAGGATTTGAACGACGATGAATTGGCCGTATGGGTCATGAGCAACATAAATGAGCTTCAGAAGGTCTTGCAGTTCCCTTCGGTCATGGACGACAATGCTTCGGACTGGATGCGCGACATGGCCAAGGAAGTCTACTCTCTTCGTAACGAGGCCACTACGGCCAGCCGTGACGAACAGCGTGACATCATGGGCAACAAGCGTCGTTCTGTTGACGATTACATGACTGCGTTCGGATACAAGACCGAGAACGGAAAGGCGTTGAGCGACGATGACCGTAGCGCATTCACTAATCCGGAGAACAAGAAATACTGGGGTAATTTCTCTCAGTCCGACAAGGAAGCGGCTGCGGTTACTCTAGGCAAGCAGACATTCTCCGAGATCGAGGATGACCTTCGCCGATCCGGCGACGAGTATCAGCGCCAGAACCAAGTTGAAGGATATGATGCCGACAACAACATTGATTTAGGTGGATGGTTGATCTCTGCTGGATTGGGGCTAGGTTTCCCAAGAATCAAAGAAGCTCACTTGGACGGAAGAGAACCGACTTGGCAAGACCTTGCTGGTGACGTGGCTGAACTTGGTCTAAACTTTATTCCCGGTGTAGGCATTGCAGACAAGGCTGGTGTAATCGTCTACAAGGCTCCTTGGCTTACATCCGACATGGCCAAGGCCGTCGGTGAGAAGCTTGCTTTCGGTGCTGGATTTGCGACGGAGTCGCTGGCTCAGCCACTTGCAAGCCAAGCTCTCGACGCTGGCGTACTTTACAACTCCGACGTTCTAGGCGAGCCCACGGCTTCTCTAAATCCACGCAGCGAGATATCAGCTGACAAGCTTCTTGCACAGTCCGCTGGTATCGGCATGGGCAAGGGAGTTGTCAAGGGTTACGGAGCCCGTGTCAAGAACTCGCTGGAACAGTCTCTCGGTGATGAGGCTGGTGGTAACGCATACAAGGGCGGCTTCAAGGATTTCATTGGCAATCTTGGCAACAAGACCGACGACATCATTGCACGTAGGCAAGCTATGCTCGACCGCAAGGCCGAACTTGCCAAGCAGAATGCTGAGCTTGCAAAGAAGGTGGAACTGGGTAACGCACCTGTCAAGCGTTCTGGCTACACGATCGATGACCTTATCAATGCAGAGAACTACAGAGCTCTTACGTCCGAGGCGAAGCGTCTAGGAAGTTCTCAAGGTATTATGAACAAGTATGCTAACAATCCGGACGATAACTGGCTACAGTTCCGAAACAAGAACGAGGCTGGTAAATACGAGGATTTGGTACAGCTTGATGACGGTCGAATCGTGTCCGCAGACAAACTTGACGAGGAAGGACTCGTCATTAACGGTGTACGTAAGGACGTAGAAGATGTCACTCCTCTGGAATACCAGTACGATGATGTCGGAAACATGGACATGGACGTCGCAACACGTATAGACGACATGGGCGGAGTTATAGACCCTGACTATTACGACTTTGATTACATCCGCAGAACTGAGGACGGATTCCCAGCAGTCGAGTCTCGTAACGCTGTAGTAAGAGAGCAGATCAACCGTAATCCGGAACTCGCAAGAAAGATGACCGGAGTTACTCGCCTTGGCGAAACCGCTCGTGACGCTGGCGCAAATGCTGTGTACAACATGCTCGCTCGTGAAGGCTACGCCAACGCCGGAAGCATGGTAGGCAGCATCAAGGAAATCGACGAGAAGCGTCAGAAGGCGCTTTGGAACAACATGCTGGGCAAGCTCCGTGACTTCACGGCAAATCCCAGGATCGATGTTGAGGATCGTGCCAAGTATGCTGACGCCATCATGAACGTGATGATGTACGGCCTTGACGGACTCACTGACGAACAGTTCATGCAGTATCCGCAGATCTACCACAACATCGCAATCAAGCTCGGCGTGGACGAATGGAAGCATCCGAGCGAATACGCTGGCGAACCAGTCGGGAACGCGTCGACCTCGACATATTTCCCGACGTCTTCGACAAGCGCATACTAGGAGAGAGAATTATGAGAGCGTTCGACAACTGGAATTCGTACCTTAACAACGACCGCAACCTCCTTCACGGTAAAGTCCGTTTCTGCAAGAAGGGGACTACGGACAACATCGTAATCTACAACCGTGACGGAATTGCAATCCGCAATCCGGAATTTACCGACATGCTCGGCAGAACCGAGTACCAGGTATTCGTGGAAAATGCTGACAACGTCACCGCCTATTTCTACCAGTACGTAGGAACTGGCGACATGATGGGATGGCCCGAAGAGGACTACGACCCGTCTCGCTGGGCTTACCAGTACTCCTCCGACAATATGGATCCAGTCCAGACTGTTGACATCGAAGCCACTTCGGCTGATGGTGTCGCAACTATGGCCGATCTCCGTGCAAGGTATCCTGAGGATGTTCCGGAGCTTGACGGTGTCAAGATGCTGTGGCTCTACGGCTACTACAACGCTGGCGACACCTCGCCAGTGCTCTATGTCTGGGACGACACTACGGTCAAGAGCGACAACGGCGGTTCCGTAATCATGCCAAACAACGTATCTGGCCCTGGTCGCTGGATTCTCGCGTCTCGTGAGTACATCTTCGACGTGCGCCACTTCGGTATCTTCCCGGTTGACAACAAGTATTCACTTGATTTCTCCTATACGTCGCAGCTGGCCAATTGCGCCAACTACCTCGTCAACGAGGGATTGAACGCGTGGTTCCCAGACTTTCCTAACGGCATCGGCTACTACTTGCTTGACGGCACCAACACCTTCGCAATCGAAGGCGACATCTACTGTTCCGACGCAGTGCGTTTCATGTGCAAGACTGGCACGAGCGGCACCGCCATCCAGTGCCACGAGTTGCACAAGGCCGCACCGTACCTGTTCGATTCCGCTGTACAGACTGGCTCCGCAACGCTAACTTGCGACTACATCAATATCTCTTGGCTCGGCGGCAACTGCCAGGGCAACGCACGTGTCGGCTGGGTGATCGACGCTTCTGACTATCCGCGTGTAATCACTGGGAAGGAAGTACACTTTGTCACTAACGGCAACAGTTCCTTGCAGCTTGAAAATTGCGTGATTACGTCCAACAAGAAGATCACTGGCGAGATCACTATCAGCAACTCCGTGCTCCGTACGGACTTCTTCGCCGACAACTACGACTGGGCTAACCTCACGTCCATCAACAACACTATCTTGCTTGAGAACTGCAAGGACGCTACGACTTATGTCACCTTGAAGAACAAGCAGAACGAGGCCGACTACGGCGACATCGGCGAGGGAACTATCACTGGCATTACATTGCTTAGCGGGGCCATTGTCGAGAACGCGTCCTTCTCTAACGTTACCTTGCGCGGCAACTGCGAGCTGCACAACGTGTCTGGAACTGTCTCGGTAAGCGGCAACGACCTTGTCCTCAACGCCGTGGACTGCTGGCTAACCTTCAGCAATGACTTCGTGTGTCCGACTCTTGCGCTGCGCCGTGGCTCTCTCAACGGAACCGGAATCCAGGTTCTGACCTCCTTGCATGTGGAGGATGCGGACATCTACGCGCCGCTCACCACGCTGGGTGCACTTGCGTACATTTCCGGATGTAACGTCAATGCGACGGTCATTTCGACCAACATAACTCTTAAGGACAACGTAATCTCGTCAACAGTTTCTCAACGAGATGTCAACGGCGTAGTGAATGTAGACTGTGACGGCAACACGTTCAATGTCGGCGGATACCACAACATCTCCGCAACTACGGCGAACTCTGTCGTAAACGGCCACTGGGTTGGGAACTCCGGACTTGGCTCGACCATGCCCATCTTGCTTGACAGAACGAACTTGAACGATTCCGAGGCCGCTCACAACTACGTGTACGAAGGCAACACGGGTAAATTCCTCGGCCACAAGGAGGCACGCGGAAGCTACCCGTTCCAGAACCCGACACTTGACCTCACAAAGTTCAGTATCGACGAGAGCACTGGCTACATCAGTTTCCAGGGTGCCATGGGTGAAGACGGACACACCGACATCTCAAAGTACTGCCTTGAATTCGAGATGTTCACGGTCGGTACGTCCAACATCGGCACGCTGTTCTTCAGGTGGGTTCCGAGACCGTACTACGACGGCACTCCGCAGCGTCCTCCCGTAAAGGGGTCTCTCTACTGGGGATGCATCGGTTGTCCGGTCTGCGAAATCGAGCGGACTACGCAAGAATGGCAGAGCGAACAAGTCGGCACACCGTGGGCGAAGGGATTGAGCTACGTCAACAACTACACATGGCGAATTACCCGCGCTGTCAACGTGCTGTACGTCTCTACTGCTCAACCCGACATTGTATTGAGCCGTACCCAGGGTCTGCCAGCCAACTACTACATCGGCAGGGCCTAGGACAGATGTTCCGCTATAGCGTCCCAGTCTGTCGTAGCCTTGTTTAGGATGTCTTCGTCGAAATCCGCACCGTCAGTGAGCTTGGTATCGCTTCCACATAGGGAAGCGGGTACCATCCTCGCTTGCATTCGGTAATAATTCGTCAAGACATGCTGCGCACTGTGGAAACAAATCCTGTAAATGTAGTTGAAGGGTGCTGACGGCTGCGGATATTTCGCTCCGTCGAACTTTGTTCGCGCCTTCAGCGCATCTATCATGCCTTCCGTGAGGATATCGTGCTTTACTTCCTCGTCGTAGCCACGGAAATGGTACGAATTCAGCATGATGTTGATGATGTTGGTGATGTAGAGGCCATAATAATTGTAGTTGGTATTGTCAACCTCTTCCATGGCCATAATTTCGCGTAAATGGGCTAGATCGACGTCGCGATTGATGTCAAACCCCTGTTCGAAACGTCCCTTGTAGATATCTCTTGCTTTTCTAGGCATAAAAATCTCCTCTATGCCAGCAGTTTATCAGTAAATTACTTCATTCCTCTAATTTCCTCCTAGGAGGCTACGGATGGCTCTTGGTTACCTTTTAAATCCAGCTTTGCAGATCGAAGACACTGACGGCAAGCCGCTTACTGGCGGCTGGTTGACCGTATACCAGCACGGGACCACCATTCCGTACATCACCTACAAGGATTTCAGCGGAGACCACAACCCTGCCAACATACCGCTTGATGCTAAAGGCATGGCCGTGGTTCTCGCGTCCGACGGATTTGCCTACGACGTTTACTGCTACGACCGTAACGCAGTACAGCAGTGGTCGAGACTCAATGTCACGACAAGCGTAGTAGGCGCTGACGGACTTTACACTTTCACTTCTTCGGACGGCACTGTAGGAATCACGACAACGACATCTCCGAACGAGCCAACGGAGATTGACTTGTCGGCTCAGCAGACTCAATACTCGGCTGGCTCCGGACTAAACCTCAACGGAAACACGTTCAGCGTTGACACTTCTACTGTACAGCCAAAGCTTACCGCTGGCAACAACATCTATTTCGAGGGCAACACTATCAACGCCGTCGATACGCTTCCGGTCGCTGGCTACGGTCTTTCTCAATCTGCGTACAATATTCTAGCAGTAGACACGTCGGTCATTCAGCCAAAGCTGACAGCTGGCACCAACGTGACCATTTCTAATGACAACGTAATCTCTGCCGTAGACACGTTCTACCAGGCCGGAACGGGCCTTAACCTGACCGCTGGCAATACGTTCAACGTGACGGATCCGATCCCTGCCCATACTAGCGCACAGGCCGACAAGGTTCTCACCGTAGAATCAGACGGAACTATTGGCTGGGAGACGGCACAAGGCGGGAACACTTACACGGCTGGAGCCAATATTACCATTGATTCGAACAACGTAATCAGTGCCACGGACACGACCTATGGAGTGTTCACTACTACTGAAAACGGCCTGGCACCTAAGGCAGACGGCACTGGCGATGGCACAAAGTTCCTTCGCGGTGACGGCACGTGGCAACCGCCGATGACTGGAATTGTTGGCGATGCGGAACATCCGAACTACATTTCGGTTGGCTCTGACGGACGTCTTCACTACTCCAAGACCAAGAAATTGTTCTGGGAATTTACATTCACCAATCCGTCCACCGTCATTACAGAAACGGACATTTCCAACGGCTTTGTCGAACTGACTTTCCCGCTAGGTGCGGACGGTCTCGGTCTCGCCATTATGTACAACGGTAACATAGTTTGTATGAAAGGTTATGACATCGAGATGGGCAACAGCCTTAACGGTCGTCAGATGTCCTTCTACATCTTGGCGCACGGTGGAACAAGCCCACGCTGGCTGATGGACACTGGTTTTACGACATACACGGAAAGCGTAGTCAACGGCTATTCATGGAAGGCATTTAAGGCGATTGGCCTGTGCGCGGGCCAAAACATCAGCGCAGTAGACGCCGTGCTGCGCGTACCTCTCACTAATGAGGTGGCTGGCCAGACGTTCTCAGTACGGGGAAAAGTGTGCGTTTCCGTGTTTGGCGTTGTATACGGAGACTAGGAGGATTTATGACTACTGAACTGTGGGCTACTTTGATCGGAGCAATAGTGCTCTTGTTAACCAATACAGCAGCAGCCATTAAGCTGTGGGCTGACGTACAGAAGACCAAGGCAGATAGAGCTAACACCAAAGAGCAGCGTGACAAAGACAGTCTTGAGCTGCATGACAAGGTGCTCAAGCTGGAGTTCAACACTACTCAGCTCAAGGATCAGCAGGCCCTTACTGCGACAGTGGTTGATGACTTGCGTGACCAGTGCTCGACCCTGAATACCAACATCGTCAAGCTTGACATGGCTGTCGCAAGCCTTACTGAAGCAATCAAGGAATTGAAAAAATGACCACGCTCATCGTAATACTGGTTGTATGCGTGGTCGGGGCCTTGTGGTTCTCGCCCAATGACTGGGGCGGCCACTAATTTCATACTGTAAAGAGGAGTTTTTATGGACGGCCAATGGAATGCAGATATCATCACACCTATCGACGAGGGTAGTGCTCCGATCGCCACCAATGGCGGTCTCAAGAAGAACGAAGACCTCGAACTCGAAGTGAGTGTGGACAACGAGACCATCGTCATCAACGGCGAAGGCGAATTGCAAGCTGTAGGAGGCGGTGGCGGCGCTTCATATACCGCTGGCAACGGCATCGAGATCGAGAACAACCAGATCAGCGTAGACACGGACGTGGTCGCGACGAAGAGCGACTTGCCCGACATGAGCGACTACGCTACAGAATCTGAACTGACGGCAGGGCTCGCAACCAAGCAAGATGTCATTGACGACCTTTCTACTATTCGTAGCGGTGCTGCTCTTGGCAGTACAGCTGTACAGCCAGCTGCCTTGAACGACTACGCCACTACGTCTGCACTGGCCTCTGGTCTGGCAGCGAAGCAAGACACTATTTCTGACCTTTCTACGATTCGCACTGGCGCAAGTGCTGGCGCAACCGCCGTTCAGCCGGGCGACTTGGCAACTGTCGCTACTACGGGCGCATATGCCGACCTTTCTGGTAAGCCGTCTCTTGCCACGGTCGCAACTAGCGGATCTTATGATGATTTGAGCAACAAGCCGAGTATCCCTGCTGCCCAGGTGCAGACCGATTGGGATGCCGTTTCTGGCATTGCGTCGATTGCTAACAAGCCGAATCTTGCTACTGTCGCAACTAGCGGTTCCTATAACGATCTTTCGGATAAGCCGACCATTCCGGCGGCTGTAACCGTTGACCAGCATTATGACGCTTTGTCTGCAAACCCGCAGTCTGGTACTGCCGTGGCTGAAGCCATTGCTGGTACTGGTCAAGTTCCGACTGTTACTTCTGCCGACGACAACAAGGTTCTTATGGCTTCGTACAGCGGCGGTGTAGGCTCCTTCGCATGGGAACCGTCTGCAGCTGCTACTCAAGTCAATGCCGACTGGGAAGCTTCTTCCGGTGTCGCAGAGATCTTGCACAAGCCGGACTTGAGCGTTTACGCACAAAGTGCGAACCTTGCAACGGTTGCGACTAGCGGCGATTACAACGACTTGAGCAACCGTCCGACGATCCCTGCCGCGCAAGTTAACGCCGACTGGGATGCCGTATCTGGTGTGTCTCAGATTTTGAATAAGCCGACCTTGGCCACCGTGGCCACGTCTGGCGACTATGATGATTTGCAGAACAAGCCGACAATCCCTGCGGCTCAAGTACAGAGCGACTGGAACGCCGTCTCTGGTGTGTCGGCCATCGCCAACAAGCCGGATCTCAGCGTATACGCTACCAATTCGGACTTAACTTCTGGGCTTGCGGCAAAGCAAGACACTATTTCTGATTTGTCTGCAATCCGTAGCGGCGCAAGTGCTGGTGCTACGGCTGTCCAGCCGGGCGACCTCGCTACTGTAGCCACTACGGGGGCATACACCGACTTGAGCGGCACCCCGGACCTTTCCGGTTATGCCACCACGTCGGCGATGAATACGGCCCTTGCCGGGAAGCAAGCCTCTTTAGAGGAAACCGACACTATCGAACTGACGGGTACCGGGAACGTATATCCGGGCGTGAGACTTACAACCAGCAAGTCAACCGGAGAAAACATATCTTTTCTCAACGCAGACACGGATACCCAAGACCATACAGCCGGTATTTCACTGGACTTCGTAAAAGTGCAGAGTGAGCTGACGCCGTATTTCGTTTCCCCGTCCGACCTTGCTACGGTTGCAACCAGCGGCGATTACGATGACCTGAGCAACAAGCCGGACATTCCGGACACCAAGCCAGTCGTTGCTGGCTCTAACGTCACAATCACTGAGAACGCGAACGACATCACTATTTCTGCAACTGACACCACGTACAGTGCTGGTACTGGAATTAGCATTTCCTCTGGCACAATCAGCAATAGCGATCCGTTGCCTAGCCACACTGCAACTGAATCCGGAAAAGTGCTTGGTGTCGATTCCAACGGTGCTCTGGGCTGGGTGAACCAGAGTGGAGGCGGCTCTAGTTACGTCGCCGGAACTGGCATCGATATCACTAACGATACCATCTCTGTTGATACTACCGTTGTTGCAACGCAGAGCGACCTTAGCAACTATACGCCTACGGCGAATCTTGCCACAGTTGCCACCACTGGCGACTACGATGATTTGACAGGTACTCCGGCTACGACGGCTCTTGTAGCTGGTACTAACGTGACCATTACTGAAAGTGCGAACAACCTCACTATCTCTGCAACCGACACCACGTACAGTGCTGGTGACGGCATTGATATCACATCTGGTGAGATTAGTGTTGCCTATAACCAGAACACGCTCGATGTCGCAGCAACCTCTACGACAGCCTCCCTCAGCGATGTTATGGCTTACGGACTTAACTTCAATTTACCGAGCGACGTGGCATCAATGATTTCTTCTTTGATGACTGGCGGGACGGAAGTGACGATGACTATCCCCTCTGATATTCTTATAAATCAGAGGGGTTCGGAAGATGACGCGTTCCTTATGTTTAGTACATCTTACATACCGGGCGTGAACGACTCCGTTATCCTTAAGGCTCCCTTAGCGTATTCAGAAAGAACTGAAGAAGGAATAAGTCTTGATGGGCAAACGGTAACGCTACCCGTGGTGGACTCGACCAATTGGTATATCGGTAGTAACGTCACAACGTCGGCGCAGTTTATCAGCATGGCCATCATGTTCGGTTCTGCGGACGGTTCAAGCGTATCGATATATGGAGGAGAAGGGTTCTACGCGGAGAGCGCCCCGCTCGACCCGCCGATGACTTTCACCCAGATGGGTGCTCCGCTGCTTACGGTGTCCAACCCGCTTCCGGCTTCTGCCGTCGGCGACGCTGGCAAGGTTCTTACTGTCAACTCCAGCGGCAATGCAGCTTGGGCTACGCCGTCTGTTGTTCCGACTGCTGGCAATATGCTGTCGACTACAAACAACGTTTTGAATGTGACGACTACTGCCGGGATTACGGACATTCAGATTGTCGCATCATTGCCAGCGCAGCCTGTGGCAACTGTATTGTACTTGATCCAAGAATCTTAAGACAAGAGGATGTGTGCTATGTCTTTGAAACTAGGCTCTACATCTATCGGGGACATCTACCTTGGCAACACAAAGGTTGTCGAGGCTTACCTCGGTTCTACCAAGGTCTACGAGTCTACACCAGTAGATCCGTACAATCCGCTCGGACTTCCTCCGTACACAATACGCTGTCAATTCTCGTCTGGCTACACTCCGGAGATGGGTGATTCTCAGACTTTGGTTGATGCTGCGTCAAATGTGTGGGACATCTATCGTAATGATACGGACTGGGGCGGCTTCTTAGCAAATAACGACCGAGTCTCCCATCTTACAAATGTGTTAGGGGCTAACACTACTGGAGTTACTGACATGCGCAGCCTGTTTAATAGTTGCGATACTCTGGTATCCGTTTGTCTATTTGATACGAGCGCCTGTGAGAGTATGGAACAAATGTTCTATGAGTGCCGAGCCCTCACCTCCATTCCTCTGTATGATACGAGCGCTTGTGAGAACATGAACTACGCGTTCTACTACTGCAGAGAGGTACAGTCTGGCGCACTTGCTCTTTATCAGCAAGCATCAGCCCAAGCTAATCCGCCATCCGATCACTTCGCCACGTTCAAGAATTGCGGATCTAATACGGACACGGGCTCGGCAGAGTTGGATCAGATCCCGACAGACTGGGGCGGAAATGATGACAGTGGAATGGACGTCGAGATCGACTAAGGAGTAGTGTATGTCAAAAGTGATAACATTTAACAGCAAGACACTAATGTTCGGTTCTACACCGAAGTGCGTGGTTGCTAGAGACAATCCAAACCCTCTGAACTTGCCTCCATACACCATGCGGGTGAAGCTAACTCAGCAACGCCCTGTCACTGATTTTACATTGCATGGCGCTACTTATGCTGTTGTGTTAGACGACGAACAACATATATATGAGTTTACTTACGAGTCTACGAACTGGTCAAGATTTTTCTACAACTACTTCTATATTGCTGAGGTGTTGGGAGCTAATCTAACAGGCGTTGTAAACATGAGCGAAATGTTTAGCGGTGCAGACCATTTATTGTCGGTTTGTCTTTTTGACACCTCGTCGGTGACTAATATGCAGAGTATGTTTGGGGCTTGCGTACGGTTGGAAAATTGCCCAGAATTCATTACGTCGTCAGTAACAAACATGCATGGGCTCTTCAGTAGTTGCTACTCGCTCAAGCGGATCCCTAAATTTGATACGCACAACGTGACTGATATGAGCGGAATGCTAAATCTCTGTCGGTCATTAGAAGTTATCCCGGAACTGGATGTCACCTCAGTTACAGATATGACATACATGTGCACTAATACTTACAAAGTTAGAACTGGTGCACTTGCGTTGTATCAAGCTGCCAGTGCCAAGCAACCCGCTCCATCACATAATGGCAATACGTTCGGAAACTGCGGACGAGACACCGTGTCCGGTGCCGCAGAACTAGCACAAATCCCGACTTCCTGGGGCGGAACAATGTCCTAGAAGGAGTAAGCGATGGCAAAAACTGCAATGACATTTAACAACAAGGCCATGGTGTTTGGTTCCAGTTCCAAGTGGATGGCGTTTGAAGAAAAAACTATTGTCATCGGTGGAAAGGTTTATCCGGTCGTAGACATGCCTGACGGAAACACATGGCTGGCTCGTAACCTAGACCTTACATGGGCAGGTCTGAACTTGAACCCGCAGAACCTTTACAGTACAGACCCTGTTGCGGCGTATTACGACCGTGACGAAACAACTTACGGTTGGTCTGGTCTACAGTATGGCCTGCTCTACAACAAGGCCGCTGTCGACTACCTTATAGACAATGCGGCAACGCTGTTCCCAGGCTGGCATCCGGTGCGACAAGGGGAATTATTCAACTTGTATCGAGCTGTTGGTGGAACAATTACCGAACCGCGAAGTGGGGCGGAACACCTAACGACTACTACTGGTTGGACTAATGGCTATCCGGGACTTGACACATACGGGTTCGCAATGCCTCCGGCTGGGACCGCGTATGTATTTGACAGTACATTCCGAGATGTCGGCATTAGGGCAAGTCACTGGAATACTTCAACCGGATACTCATCGGTAATATATAACGGTATGAATAGCGGTGTTGACAGCAATCCAGTATGGATGCGTTCCGTCCGACTAGTCAAGGACAAGGAATAAGCACAAATGAAGTAATTTACAAAAGCGGCGGACTACGCCGCTTTATTTGTACAAGGAGGAATTGTGAAAGCGATATACGGATATGAATTCGTGACTGGTGCTTCAACCTTGTTCGAAGTTAAGCAGACAAAGGAACGGCGCTACCCATTGCCCAACCCGGTCGAGGTCAGCGTGATGACGGACTGCGGCATCCTGCATGCGCGTACCGAAGCTGGCTTCGAGTTCGATGGACGTTCCGGACCGTCCATAATCGACTGGTACGTTCCGAACCTTGGTTCGCTTGACGAGCGCCTTGGCTGGTGGCTGCACGACTGTCTTGGCTATGGCCAGTC
>AUXO013838464.1_pt1 | contig 25789 bp, 26 predicted proteins | sample 768731 | NCBI WGS metagenome assembly AUXO01 (sample SAMN02715735, study PRJNA202380) | gut metagenome | biome: sheep rumen | host: Ovis aries | place: New Zealand: Palmerston North | reverse complement strand
GGAACCCCCATTACACCGTCATAATCGTTTGGTATTCCATCTACAGATGGCACTTCAATAGCATTGTAGTTGTCATATTTGGGATATTTTGGATCTTTTATTTTCTTGTTGAACTTGATATTGTCAGCCATTGACATTAACTGCAATGGCTGATGTCTGCGACCGTGTTCAACATTTGAAAACCAGCATACGCCTGCTATGTTGATAATTGTCTGGCCTTGAGCATTGGTTTTGGTTTTAGTGCTTTTAACATCAATACCATTAGGCATAATCATCCATCTTCCACCGTTGATAGAGGATGCTCCTGTCCAGATTTTATTTTCTTTAATCAAGGGGAAGATTTCTTTATAGGTGATAGCGTTTTTATTGCCCACAATGATGAATTTCTTTTGAGCTTCATTTATCCATGCTACAAATTCTCGGAACATTGAAAAAGGTGGATTAGTAATAATAAAGTCCGCCTCATCCCTTAGAGCTATTACTTCATCAGATCTAAAGTCACCATCGCCCTTAAGATAATCCCACTGCAGATTGTTGAAATCTACTTTTTTACCTCCTTTCTCCAGAGTAAAGATTTTTCCTCTGCTGTCATTATGTTCTTTATCATATTTCTCGGAGTTTTTGATAAAATCGGCATCTTCAAACAGGTCTAACTGATAGCCATAGAGTTTACGCTTACTCTCTCTGGCATAGCTGGTACTGATCAGCTTCCTGATACCGTATCGCTCAAAGTTTTGAGCAAAGAACTTGGTAAAGTTCGACCATTCAGGATCATCACATGGAAGAAGTATGGTCTTATCTTTAAATACGTTCTCGTCATAATCCAGATAGGCATTTATCTCATTCTGAATATCACTGTATTGAGTGTAAAACTCATCATTCTTAGCGTCTTTTGCTTTTTTTAGATTTTCATTCGCCATATATATGTTCCGCTATACTTATTTTGTATATATCTATTGTACCTTTTCTCTATCTTCAGTTTAGCAGCCTAACTCAAAAAAAATAGCCTTAATAGATTTCTCTACTAAGGCCGATAGATAAGTGATTTAGGAAAATGTCTATGTCAAAAATCTTAATTCAGTTCGTCTTTAAATGCCTGTCCAGCGGAGAAGCTAGGAACCTTGCAGGCTTTAATCTTGATGACCTCACCGGTACGAGGGTTCCTGCCCTCACGGGCCTTTCGAGATGTCACTTTAAAAGTACCAAAGCCTATCAACTGCACAGGATCATTCTTCTTTAGAGATTCCTGAATACTCTCCAGGATTGCCTCAAGAGTTTTCTTTGTGTCGTTCTTAGTTAAGCCGGTCTTTGCAGCGGCCGCATCAATTAACTGACCTTTGTTCATATAAACCTCATTCTTATCTGTTTAAACGCTACCTTCTTCAACTATATAGGATTATGAGGAACATTCACTGTCTTAAACACAGTTCTTTGAGAATACTCAAAAAAATTCTTAGATTTGTTTGAAAAATACTTTTTATTTAAATTCTTATTAACTTATTATTTAATAATTCATTTAATTTATGATAATATAATATTAACTTTAATTTATTTAATTAACTAATATTAAGAAATAGAGAAAGAATATGGATCCAAAATCTTTCTGTTCAAGAGTAAAAATGTTATTTGATGATAACCATACTCTTACTCAGGCAGACTTAGCCAGACAACTAGGTATTTCTACTCCCTATCTTTTCAAGATTTTGAACGGAAAATTTAAAACTTTTCTACCACCAGCAGATCTCGTTCTAAAGATTTCAAAAGTTTTTAATGTAAGTTATGAATGGCTGATTACAGGTAATACTCCTAAAGAAAACACATCAAATAATCTTCCTAATATGTATCCTATGATCAGTGAGAGTGATCCCAATATAGGAAGTGGCACGGTTTATTTTAAAGATACTTACGAAAACCACAGTATTCTCACCAAACAGGAAGCAGAAAATCAGGATAAGATAAAGAAAATTTTGATAACTGACAATGCCATGTCTCCTTTAATAAAAAAAGGGGATTATGTTCTTATCTACTCTTTTGAGAATTTAGAGAAGTCTTTTCATTATGTTCAGTCCGGCAAGATATATGTTTTCTTTATTGATAGAGAACTGTACTGTCGCAGACTTTATAGACAGCTAGACGGCAGTATTGTCTTTAAGGCTGAAAACAAGGATTATGTTGAAGGAAGTTTTACTAAAGAAGAATTAAATGACAGATTTAATCTTGTCGGTCTTGTTTTTAAAAGAGAAGGCTATGTAGAATAGACACTGTATGAACTCTTAAGATAAAAAAAAGGTGAACCTGAAAAATTCACCTTTTTTTATTTTTGGAACAGGTGTTATTACTTCTTATCCTGTTCGGCTTTTTCTTTCCAAGCCTCAGTTACGCCTTCAGCTGAAACCGCTTCGTTGGCAAACGTTGAGATTGCATCAAAGTTCTTTCTGACACCTTCGTTGGTCTGCTTGTACTGTACAACTCTGTCAGAGGTAATACCAATAGAGTCAGCTTCAGCTACCGCATCTATGTTGGCTCCTAAGAAGATAAACTCCCAGCCTTCCTCTTTCTTAGCACTGATAAGCTTCTTGATTAGGTTCTTGTTGTACTTCTGACTGGCGTTTTCAAGTCCATCTGTAATAATGGCAACAATAACTTTGTTACGAGGTTCATCTACACGATAATACTCACTTACCTTGTCAACAGTCATCCCAACAGCGTCTAAAAGTGCTGTGGCACCGCCCGGACGGTAGTCAAAATCATTTAAGTTTTTAATCTCTGAAAGACGCTTTCTTTCATGGATAAATTCATGTGTGTTGTTGAACATCACTGTGGTTACGTCAGTGACCACATCCATTTCACGCTGCTTGTCCAGCATCGAATTGAAGCCACCGATGGTATCACTTTCCATGCCGTGCATAGAACCGGATTTATCTACAATCAGAACCAAGTCCACATGATCAAATTTTGGCTTCTGTATTTCAGCGTTGGCGGTTGTGAAATAAGAGAAAACTGTAGTCAGTATGGCAGTGAATATAATCAACCCCATCAGGAATCTGTTTATTCTATTCATACCAGTCAGTTACCTTTACCTATAAGTTTTTTTGAAATTATAACTGACGTGGTTCTCTGTCCTGCTCTGAAAATGGGGAAGCTTTGTGGAGTTTTATAGCAGTTGATGAGTGTTAATATTCAACCAACTGCTCAGATGAGATTATTCTGGCTTATCTTTATCCTGGATAAACACACACTCTTTGTTGACATCCAGTTCCAGATTTATTTTCTGCAGGGAAGCTGCACTCTGACCAGATAAGCCTAGAATCATAGCCTGTTGCTTTTCTGTAGCCTTTAGGGAACTGACATAATGCTCAAGTCCCTGCTGCATGGAGTTCTGGTTACGTCTTAAATCATCAAAGAAAATCTGTTTCTCCAGTCCCAATAGTCTGATGACATAATCAATCTTGAAAGAACGCTCCTTACTGGTCTTGATAAGTCTGTATAGAATCTGCTGCTGTTCATTAAGGTTAAGCAGTGTATAAATCTCCAGTCGGTTGAAGTTATGGTGCAGGCTAAACAGGAGATTTGAGAAGATTCTGGTAGGCTTGAGTCTGATTACTTCATCGTTCATAGCCAGTCTTGTAAAGCAGTTGCAGCGGTCTTGCCTTTCACCTAAGACACTGAAGTTAAGCTGCAGGAGTCGGCTGTAGGTTTCCTCTTTGGAACATTCCCTAAGATCATCCTGAACTATACCTTCTGCAATCAGATCATCGAGCATGATATTATCAAGGTAATTCCATGAAAACTCGTAGTCAAAGTCTGTTTCCCTGCTGTAAAGATTTTCAGTCTTATTGATAGGACTTGTAATCATTTCATTGATAAGACTTATCTCCAGACTGTAAAGTTCTTGAGGCATCAGATCAAAGTATTTAATCAGTCTTTTCATTTCTTATCTCTTCTGCAGTATTCACTGTTTTAGCCGGTGTTCCCTTGACGATTGCGCCATGAACAAATATGCACCTATTATGCTTATGCGTGAAATACTCGCTTCTAAGGGTGCGGTAATGTCCACGTCTGAAGTGGGTTACTCTGGTTCTCTTGCCAATGGTTTCAGTAGCTTCGATGATGTCCTTGTGGATTTTGATCGTTCTGATAGGAGAGAATGGCACTATGGTGCTCTTCTCAATATTGCGGGGCTTACCATCGACCACCATTTCAGGAAAGCAGAGAATGTAGAAAAGAAAATTAAAGACTTCCTTTACCATCAGCTGTTCCCTCTGCATCTCCTCTCCAGTGAGATATTTTCTGATGAAATCATCAGCGTTCTCAACAAAAAGCGTATGGGTTCCCAGTTTAATAAACAGAGCCATAACTTGTACTTCTGTGTTCAGAACAAAAGTTGTACTCAAACAGGGAGTATCAGGAAATCTCAGATGAAAACCCAGGGTGCTGTAGCTTACGCCCTTATCGTTGGTGATGCTTATACCCTCTTCCTGTACATATTCCTTGATCAAATCGGTTTCTCTGATTTCCGTCTGATCAAAAAAAGTCTTAAGCTCGGTACTTTCAAAGTAGTAGGAAGTCATCTTATGCTCTAAAAGTTCGAGGGTTATGGCGAGGTTATATACGGTTTTCTGATTATTCAGGAAATGATCTTTATCTATTCCTTCAGGAACGTTGGTGTAGTTGAGAAGATCATCGGCAATAAGTTTGATTGCTCTTTCTGTAAAGTCTGCATCTACGGTAATGCCATTTTGGACAGCCTTTTTCTTTACATTTTTGAGAATAGTTCTTTCTGTCTCAAATGGCAATGGATAACGGGACATTGTAATTCCTATTTTACTGTACGATTAAATTATTTCTTGTTCTGCAGGGCCTTTTCAAGCTCTCTGTTTTTCTTTTCTTCTTCTTCAAGTCTTTTCATGTAATACTCAAGATCACTGTAAAGTTTATCTTCAGTAGATTGATTCAGCTTTTTGTCAAAATCAAGCTGTTCATTAAGCCGGTCAACTTCCTTGTCCAGCTCCTCATTTACCTTGACTACCTCATCATATCTCTTTCTGTAGTAATGATTAGCCACATTAGCCTTTGAGGTTGTTCTGTATTTTATCTTCTGCTTAAAAACGTTATCTGAGGAAGGTTCAACCTTAAGACAGAAGTTTATCTGCTTTGCCATATCATAATCATATTTATACATGGCCTTTGGTTTGTATATAAAATTCTGCAGATGAGGAAAGAGTTTGTTAATCATCAGAGCGATAAAGGAACTCTTGTTCAGACTGTAGTGAGAGGCTATAAATTCCAAATCCTGTATTTCTTTTGGAGTAAGAACGATGTTACAGGACTTCTTCTTAGTCTCAGGTGAAATTGCAGGCCTTCCAGCCTTACGTTTTGTTTGCTTTTCTTCTGTCATATTTCTTAGATTTTATTGTACGATAGAATACCTAAGATAATTATAGAACATAAAAAAATTTTTTATTGTATTTTTATATTATTATTTAATAATTTAATACTAAGATATATGAGTTATACATATTTATATTTAACTTATGAATTTTAGTGTTGATTTCTTAACTGACAGCGGTAGTCGGTAAAAGGGTTGGTGTTCCCCTGAATCTTGCCTATAAGCTCGTTGCGTTTGCACTCGTTAGAGTCAGGGGCAAAATCTTCGTCCCACTTCTGATAAAGCTCCATGTGGTTTCGGTCAATAGGTATCTTGTACTGATAGGACATATAAAGATAGGCACGGGCGATAATGCCTCTGGCTCTGACCGGTGGCAGCGCCATCTGCTCTTGAGAGGATATGGCCATACTGCAACTGCCAAAGCTGACTATATCAGGCTTGAACATGACTTCAGTGAAGCCGTAGTTTGAACGCAGCTTATTAACTTCTCCCACTGCAGGATAAAGATTATGCAGATCACCTTCCATCTTATTGAAGAGTTTATCCTGGGCCTCGCACAAAAGTCTCCCTTCCCCTTTCTCTGCATCTTTCCAGCACTTGAGATTTCTTCCAAAGTCCCATGCAGGCATGATATGTTCGGCCTCGATGCGTCTGGCTCGCTTCTTATCTTCCTGAATCTTATAGCCACAGGAGTTCAGTTCCGGTCTGTACCAGCCGGACACAGGAAAGACAATGTTACAGCCGCAATAAAGAGTCTTAGGCTGATCAAGCTGCTTAAAGATTGACTCAAGCTGCGGTCTTGCCTGCTGGAAGTTGTCTGCAGCATTAACGGAACTTACTGGTATTAAAGCGGAAACTAGAATCAGTGACGTTGTGAGTTTTGTAAGGTTTTTCATGGGCACACCTAATGTTTGTGGATTTAGGTTAATTCTAAAACACCAAATGCTCCATACTGTTCAGTTTCAGGGGAAAAGTTAGGCGATAAAGGTTTCTATGAAATCTTTTTCTGAAAGAAAGTATTTATGCAGTCTGCGCCCCGGAGTAAAACAGAGTCGTAATTTTTCTAGGCTACTGACGTTCTGTTTTAAGTAGCTGGTGAAGTTCACCAGGAAGTCATTTACTGAAAGCTCATCAGTGAACAACAGCTCATCAGAAGATGAGTATTTGAGCAGATATTCGTTTAGACTCAATACTATCTTGCCTGCTAGAGTAAACATTACATGATTTGGCTTCAGCTCCTTTCTGTCCAGTCCACAGATAATAATTCTGAAGAATACATAAAGAGACTCGGCAAGAAATCTTCTGGTCAATGGGCAGAAAATAGAAAACAGTGTTCCTACAAAGAAGCTTATCCCCGCAGTGAGCAAAAAGGATAAGTGCAATATAAAGAAAAGCACTGCTGCAGTCAGACAGCCTAAGAGTACACAGACCATAATCTCCAGATAGAAACGCTTTACAGGGTTAAGCTCGTTGGTAACAGTCATAAAATCCAGTATATAAGGATTATGTTGAATACCATAACGGCTAAGCTGTTTTGATACTATTCTGGTGATCTGATCGGCTGTTATCAGGGGGTTATCTTCTTTGTGGTACGGTTCTATTGTGCCGTTTGCATATTTCATAAACTGCACATAAAAGGAGATATTCATGCTCTACCCCTTCGCAAAATAAGTATCCACAAATCTCTCGAATGTCGTATCAGGATCATCGAGGGACAGGCTGGTAGAGTACATGGTTTCAATCTTGTTCTTAAGGGCACTTGTGTAATTGTACACTTCGTTGAACACCTTTCTTGTCAGCAGGATAAGTTTGGCATCATGCTGCCGAATAAATCCGCCCTCTTTCCCAACAGAAGAAATATGGGCCTCTTTGATGATGTGCCTACTGAGTTTGTCTCCGATTACCCTTGCCTTGATGTCACCGAAGCTCTGGATGTAATGACACAGAAATATATTCTGGGCACTGCTGTCATTCTCTTCACATGAGCACTTGAAGATATTGCGATCTTTATAAAAGGAACACCAGGCCTCAGAGGGATATAAGGTCAGACTCCTGATGATGTTTTCATTCTGCATTAAGAGTACCCTGTTTTTATTATGTTTATTTAAAGTTTAGATTATTTTACTCTATAATTTTTTTATTTTTCTGTCTCTCCGTTCAGTTCATCTTCCATTTTTTTAAAATCTCTATCGCTCTTGCAGTACTCATAGATACCTCTAATCTCCTGGAGATTGAGTTTTTCCTGTCTTAAAAGCTCCTTATAGCGATGAGGTAAATCCATTGAGCCGTTGAGAACTTCCTCGAAACTCAGAACTGCATTTAAAACCTCAGAGAATTTTCTTTTGAGAATATATAATTCCCAGTTTTCACTGTCCCTGCAGTATTTTCTATATTGCTGTTTTGCATCCTGTTTATAAATATTCAGCTGCTCCTGCAGAAGTTCTATGCGTTCTTCCTTCTCAAGGCATTGTGAGGCCATTGAGGATAGGCGAAGGTTGAAGAGGCGGACATCATCACTGCTTATGACTTTGTTGTCTGATTTAGCCCTGATAATTGTCCTAAAACCTATGATCTGCTTACTTGTTTCGTTGTAGTCAAACGTCATCAGACCATAGTCAGGATAATGGGCCATAAGATACTGTGAACACTTTTCTGCCAGATGAGGAGACACGACATATATGAAACGTGAATATGGAATTTTTATGCTTTTTTTATGCTTCTGTTTCTTGAAGTCATTTTTGAAATCGGAATAGGAAATCTTCACTTCGTACACATCGAGCTGTATGAAACCGTCATTGTTCTCATAAAGAGAGGCTACATCCTCTTTGTCCCTCAAAGACGCAGGACTGTACTCTGAAACACAGGAAATCTGTCTTTCAAAACGCAAATGTCTAACCAAAGCTGATTTAATTTTAGATGATGTAACTGTATATTTGGTTCTCACCGTTGAGATCTTCCCGGATTAGTTTCTATTTGTTTTCCTGTGGCGCATATTTCTTTATCAGGTGCTCTTTGAGATTTGTAAGCTTTTCAGAACTGTCTCCTACGAGGCTTTCTGTAGCGATAAAGCTGTAAAGCTCAGTATTTTCCTTCTCCAGTCGAGTGATCTGCTCCTGTAAGTCCCAAGTCTTTGCAGCTAACATATAAATTACAAAGACAACAAAGATTACACAGGCTCCGATAATAAACTGACTCAGTTCGTTTAGCTTGATATTGAGCATTACTTTGTCTCTCCCTTCTGTTCAACTGCATCTATTGAGATTTCAGGAGTATTTCCTGTAGCTCCCTGTGGCCCGTTTGCTGTAGGCACGTTCAGTTTCAGCTTTAACAGTTCGTTGCTTACAATCTCCTGTGGAACTCCGTTGAAAGTCATTACACCTCTTTTAATCTGAACATCAGAAATCAGGGAGTTGCTGGTATCTTTCTTTAGAGCCTGTATGTTGGTAAGTGCATCAACCATAGGGTTGTTTCCAGCGTTAAAGGCTACACCGGCTAACTTAATTTTGTATGTACCATCAAGCTCTACCAAATCAAAGTCGGCATGGTTAATTCGGTTGTTAGTTCCTTCGATTACAACAGTACCTAATTTCTTCTCCCCAACAGAGAACTTAAGTCCGTTTGCTTCGAGATCATTGCCCTGTTTTCTACGATAAAGCTGTACGTCAAAATAGGTCTGAATATTTCCAGACTCAACTGCTTTTTTTACGTCTCCGTTTACTATATCCATCTGGTCAATTTTGAGATGAGAATAGTTTGGTGCTGAATAATCTTTCTTGTCTCTTAGAAAGAGTTCAACAGGTGCAGAATAGGCAGCGTTGGTCAGATTTAGAGTGTAATCTTTCCAGCTTTCATTTCCGAATTTAACAACTGATTCTTTTGCTCCAAGATTTACAATCAGGTTCTTGTAATTGAAATTGCCCAGTGGAAATTCAATCATGCCGTTGTAGCTGTTTGCAAGAATTACAATGGTGTCAAGTTTATAAAAGATAGGAGTTGAGGAAGTGCCCTCAAAGGTTAATTCACCACCTTTAATTCCTACATCAAAGTTGAGTTTTGAAACTTTATATTTGTTCAGATTTTCTTTGAATAAAGAACTGTCAGGTATAACAATTTCAGCAGTTAAATTGAAAGGGTATGCTTTGACCTTTACCGGAAGTTTTGTGATGCTCTTGTCTGAGTTGGAGTTAATCTCAATTAAACATTTCTGATAGAAAAATGAGTTCTGTGGACAATGATATTTGACAGTTTTATCCTCAGAAGATAACTGCTTTGAAAGTTCTATCATTCCCTTGTGAAATTTGCCAGACAGATAACTAGAAAAAGCAACACCTGAAGCAACTCCAGCAGCAACACAAATTGAAGTGATAAGACATATCTTTGCTTTAAAACCTAATCTCATTTTTATTCTTCCTTAATAAAATTTGATAGGAGCATTTTAGATGTTGTACCTTTTGGCTTATGGTTAAAAGTGGGGAAAAGATTGATATTTTTGTGTCACTAAAAAAAGAAAGACAGTCATAAGTGACTATCTCCCTTTTTTTAAATTAGAACTCTTCATTATCAAGCAGATTTTCTGAAGAGAACTCGTCATTGTTTTCGTATTCTTCCAGCTCGGAAGTTTGGGATAAACTCTGATTTGCTTCTTCATATTTCCGTCTTAATTCTTCAAGCTTATTAAGATTATCCTTATCAACTTTCTGTTGAGCTATATCTCTGAATTTCTCCAATTGATCTTCGGAGAAAACATATTCCTGTGCTGATATTTTTTCGCTTAAGTCTCTTGCAAAAGCTAATGTGTGTTTTAGATTTGAGATCATTTTATTCAGTTTACGAATAGGCTCTAATCTATCTTCGTATTTCATGCACAGATCAATCTGATACTGATGATTTTTTGAACCGTGAAAAGATTTCTTTGTGTATCTGAATTTATTATTATCTTCATTTGCAAGTGGAATACGTCTGTAAATACTTCTGGCTTTACCGTCCTGTTTTATAACTTTTCTTTCAGCCCAGTAAATTCCTTCGAGGTATCCTTTCTTGAATATAGGTATATCTTTATTCTCTAGTGAATAGTTAGGATTTTGACGATAGGCCACATTGATTGTATAAACAAAAAAATCATTATGTTCTACTCCAAACTGTTTTGCATCCAACAAAAATTCGTGCTTTATTTTCTGAACAGTCAGATACAAATTCATTCTTAGGAAATCGAGATAATCAGTCAGTTTTTTGGTGATTAGAAAATTATTGATTATTGCAATTTTCTGAATATCATCGTTACCTACAATCAGATTTTCATCTTTGGTTTTATTGCCAATATCACGAACAAAATTCTCTGTTATTTCTGTAAGGAAAGTAGAGATTTTTTTATAGTCAGGTTTTAAGTCACGAGGAACAACATTTTTTATCTTTTGTTTCTCAATGTATGAGGAAATAAGAGTTTCTTCTTCCTTTGAATATTTAATGGCCATCTAATCTATCTCCGAAAATAACCATACTGTATTTAACAAGCAACAAGTTTTAGCTTAAGTGTTCTGCATATACAGGCAATTTTTATAGATTTTTTTATGCACCATATAATATATGCGGTGCGCTTGTTGTTGCACCATATATATAAAACCTGTTTTTTTAACACGAATAAATAAAAATGCACCATATAAATAAAGTGGTGCGGTTTATAGTATTCCGCATATATGTTTGTAGTTCATTCTTACTAAATTTTAACATAGCAGTATTCCCAAACAGCGTTAAATATGGGGAGTGCTCTGTATTTATAAAAAGGGTTCTCATGTAACTGCACCATATATGTAAAAATCAGCATTGAAAGTCAATTCTGCTGTTTAGACCTGTTTTAATTTAAACACAGGCATAAAATCCTCGTTCTGTTTGAACATTTTTCGTAGATAAAAAATGAATTTTTGATCCTCTCTGGAGTTAATTCCTTCATCTGTCAAACGTAAGATCAGATTTCTAATTTTTTTCTTTTTTTCACTTAAATCTGATTTGAAATTTTTTATGCGATTACTTAAATTCAGCACAAGTTTTAAGTGTAATGGAGATTCTTTTATCTTCATTGAATACTTGTATTTATCAGTCTGTTTACTGATTAGTTCAGTCCACATTTCCAAGACGTAAGTCTTGTGAAGATCATCCAGTAGAGCTTTAGCTGATAATCTGATTTTTCGGTTAATCCATCTTGTGTTTATATCAAGGTGGATTGAAGTATTGATTATGAATTTCTCTAGTTGTACAGCATCAAAGGGACGTTTTTTTGAGCACTTCATATCACATTACCTCTCTACTGTAGGGACTATTTTTTTTATACAGATTTTGTTCAGACTTCGTTCCTTTTTTATTAATTGGGAGTAGTAATTTTTCCGACAGACTGCTAAAAATTTCCGAGTTTTTTTCAAAATCGTCATAAAATTTCCGACAACCCTGCATATTTTTTCCGACAGATTTTAAAGCCTTCTGATACTTATTGAATGTAAGCTTGTCTAAGATATTTTTTTCTCTCTGTTGCCCTATTATTTTTCTTAATGAATTTGAATTTTGATCAGTAAAAATCGGTTTTCTGTATTCAGTATTGGCTTCAAAAATACACTCTTTTTGTGTTTTATTCTGTGGAGCTTCTATGCTTTGAATTGAACTTTCAGACTCCTCAATTACAAGTGCAGCCTGGGTGTCTTTTAGCTGATTTTCTGATTCTGTAATATCATCATTTGCGCTGTTGATAAGAGAGTAAACTTTGTCAGAAGATAGTTTGTAAAACATAAAGGTTTCAGAAGTCATTTGTTTATTTTCTGAGTTTGAAACTTTCAGTTTTGAGTTTTTATTTTCTATAACTTTTGGCTTAGTCTGCTGTTTAAGTTCTATAAAACTATTTCCAAATAATCGCTTACAATCCTGATTAAATTTGTCCTGATTTTTACAAAGTTCATCAGCAGATAATTCTTTATTCTGTTCAGTTCTTAAAGGCAGTGGTTTAACGAAATAGCCAGCAATATCTATGTCATTATTCTGCTGTGTAAACTCTTCTTCCTTACGCTGTTTTTCAGCATGGTATTCAAGAAATTTCTTACCGTTTTCTGTTACAGCAACATTGATCTTTTGAAAGTATGAATTAACGATTGTGCAATCAAAATAGACAAAGGCGTTCTCATAGATACTCTGACTTACATCGTTATTTAGCTTCAAGTTGGAAGTTGGTTTTTCAAGTTGTATAACCTTCTTATCTACAAGAAACTGAAGATGATTTTTAATGGTTTTAGATGAAAGATTAAGATCATTTTTTAACTCATTTAGTTGATGAGGATTGCACCAGAAACCACCGTAGCCGTTACGATAAGTTGAGGCTGCTTTATCAAGCAGATATGAAAGAATAAGCAGAGTTGTAGAATCATTTGTAAGTAGATTATCTTCGATACTCTGATCTTCTTTTCTCTGTTTCTCCCCAACTTCAAACAGGAGAATGAAACTCTGATTTTCTTTCAGAGGAGTGATGATCTTATACTGAAAACTCTTACAGCCTTTCTTTCTTTTGTATCTGAAAATGTAAGGTTTTATCTTACTGAAAAACTCCAGATACTGATTTATTGATCTTGATGAAAGTGTCTGTCCGTTACAGAGATTTTTTGAAAGATAAGTACCGTATGAGCGAGTATATTCAGCACAGTTCTTTTTGTATTGAAGCTGATAAATTGATGTAAGCTGTCCGAAAAGAAAGAGTGCAGATGTGTGACACTTTCTTTTGATGAACTGCTCAACACCTTCAGGAGAGTCCGTTTTTTTAATCGTCTGGGTATGAGATAGAACATTCAGATGTTCTTTAAAGAGTTGTCCTCGGACTGTAAGATAAAACATAAAAATATCCTCTGTTTGAGGTTATTTTTATCTTTAAGCTGTAGTTGTACTTTCTTCTTGTGTAAGGGATTTAAGATTATTGCTTTATTATTATTGTTAGATATTTTTCTATATAATTTTGCAAAATTTCTTTACTTTAAACCCTGAAATCATTATACTTAAGACAAGGATTTGGTTTTTTATCCTTTATGTCTAAGTGTACGGAATACAACTAAGCTGAGATAAAAAACAACCCGCCTTCAGAAAACGCCAATTTTTTGAAGGCATTTTTTTTACCTTGAGGATCTTACTTTCTTCCCCCTTCATTTATAACAAAAATCCTTATAATACAAAAAGTTAATTTATATTATGTTAAATTTTACTGCTATATTAAAAAGAAGTTCGGTAAAACCCTCACCTTAGCTTTAAGTTAGAATTAATCGATTAATTCCCACTTGTAATTAATCTTAGATGAAAAAAGAAAGAATTACAATGATCTTAAGCTATCTTTTTAGCTGATTTGTTGGAAGATTTTTGTTTTTTCAGCATTTCGGATATGGTCTTAATATCCTGCAGCTCTTCATAACCTGTATCATTCAGCTCGTAACATTCGCTGCTCTGATATGTATAAAAAGCCTTGTATTTCTTAGAATAGCTGATAAAGATTGACTCAGAATCTGTATTGTAGGCTGTATCTCTAAGCAGAAGTCTTGCCAGCATATAAGCGTCATTGATATTAGCATTGTCCATCTGCACAGGATCATAATTAATCAGAAGGTTCCAGGCCTTCAGGATAGCCTCAACATCAACGTTGTCATTTGCGTTGGTTTCGTGGAATCGAATGTAAAGAAGTAGAAAGGCGGTTATTGTGTAAAGGGATAAACCTCTACGCTGTGAGTAGTTTTTCTGATTAAAGCTGTTTTTAGTTGATTTGTTTTTCTTCTCTTTAATCAGAAGATGTTTTGCAATAAGGTCTTTACGAACCTTTGAAACCTGTTTTCTGTCAATGTTGGTTAACAGGTTGGTTGTACATAAGTCAAAACCGTAATTGAGAAGTGTCTTAACTACATTGTATTTTGTAGTAACGGTGATGTTATACAAGTTTGCTGTAGGTACACTGTTAGTACTTTCCTGTATCATCTCTAGCTGTTCCTTTTGTAGTAGTTAGTGTTTAGTTTTGTGTTTAGTTGTTAAATCATCTGATATTCACGGCTCAGAGGTAACTTCTCACTGATAGCAGCTTTTTCTCCGGTCTTATCGCTTGAAATAATCTGAATGAGCTTCAGGTACTTAAGACGCTGTAAATTCTGCTTATTTGCAATAAGAATGTTGGCCACTATGTTTTCGTCACATCTGAGATTGAAAACCAACTTGTAATGCCCTAGAAGCTCTGACAGCTGTAAAGTATCTACTGTTCTGAACAGAGTTCCTAGCTGTGTGGAAAAACCAAGCTCCAACTCCCCTACTTCCTTATGTCTGTTTCTCAAAGCATTGATTAACAGGTTCCAGAATGTAAGGTTGGCTTCTCCGTAATATTTGGTTTTATCACTGTTGCCACTGTAGAAGTCCATATAGATTTTCTTCTGTAACTGTGTTGGTACACAGAAGGAAATCATGTTGTTCTTTTCTTTCAGCTCATCTATTCTCTGTTTTTCTTCGATATTCATAAGAATGTCGATCAGAGTGTCAGTGAAACCAAACATGGTTGAGAGAACTGCTCTGGACTCGGATGAATCTTCCTGGGATAAATCCTTCACAACAGACCAAAGCTCATTCTCAACTCTAATACCGTCAATGTTTGTGGCGAGCACTTCCTTGCGGGTGCGACCGTCACAATCGAACAGAAGGTAGCCAGGCTTCACTTCTGAATTATCTACAAGCTGCTGCTGAAGCTGTTTCTTCAGCTCTACATCATCACAGGCCTCTCTTGCAGAGGATAATCCGGTAGTCATAATTCCCCCTGTTTAAAGCTGTTGGCCTTTGGTCAGATTGTTGTAGATAGCTAGAACTCTTGCTCCGTACTGTTTGGCTCTCCACTCTGTAAAGGAGTGGTAGCGTCCAATACCAATAGTCTTGTTTTTAGGGTAAGAGTCCATTGCTCCCTTCAGAATGTCGCAGGCGACTTTAACGTTGACTGCAGGCTTGAGGAGATCTTCTGGCTTTTCCACCCTTGAAAAGTGTTGTCCGTTGATCTGCATAAGACCAACGTCAATGCTCTTTGGAGAGTGTATTTTTAGCTGTTCGTCTAAAACTCGGACTGCTTCAAAGAAGGTTTTTGGGTAGTAAGTTCCGTTAGGTGTGCGGATAGCATACTTGTGAGGGGCTACAACTGCCCCATCGTTCTTCTTTTTAGCTTTTGCAGACTCAACCAGAGAGATTGAGTAAAGCAGGAATGGATCAACATCCTGTTCTTGCCCTACCTTCTCGTAGATTGTACCTGACAAAAAATTGTGTTCAGTGTTAGTGTTGGCGTGAGCGTTTGCAAAAACAAAAGCGGTTCCTAAGAGAACACACAAAATTGTTTTTTTAAACGCTAACTTATTCGTTTTATTTTTCATGTTTATAGTATCCGAATATTAGCGAAAAACAGCATACCTATGCAGTTTATTATAGTAAAAATTATTTCTAATAGAAATAATAAATGAATTGCATAATAGTGTAAGTTATTGCCATTTCTTGTCAGATTATGATGAAAAATTGCAACATGAAGTGAATAATATATTGATCTGTATAAAAAAATATACAAATCAGGAATTATTTAGATTTGTGATGTAAATCACAAAAATATTTTTGATTGAAGATGAGAAATGTGTACAAACTTGACCGGTTATACACATAGAATTGACAGCTTATAGATAGCTGATTGAGTGGTTCTGAATTTAATCAGATGTTATAACTTCCAACAAGAAGATACCTAATGTTTTTAAGTTAAGATTATGATAGCACATAATATGAATTAGACAACAGTTAAAAATAATCCCTCACGAAGAGGGATTTTAAATAGTTTATTTAATATGCCTTAAAGAACTAAAGTTTTTATTGCTTAATGGAGTAGTATATGTTCCAGCACTTCCACCTTCTATAGCTTCACCAATAAGATTTCCCTCAAACATAACGTATTTATCTACATTAGCTTCTCCTATAGCTTTACCGTGAGTTTTTGTTCTATCTTTGAAGGCACCAAAGGAAGTATTATATTGATCTTGAGCGTAGGCTATAATGCTGTCTCTTTCTGCCTCTGTTATATTTCCTTGATCGTATGACAAATTAGCTTCTTGAACCATTGATTTTACAGCCATACCTGTCGAGAATACTTCACGGGCTGATTGTACCATAGCAACTTGTGTTCCCACACCTTCAGCTTCTTTAAATTCATTGAATGATTTATTATAAGCAAAGTCTTTTTTAGACTGGAAGCTACTCTTATAGTTACTATAATTTAGATCGCTGTTACCAGATATACTTGGAGATCCTGTATATTTAAAATCTCCTACCCCTCTCTTGGTAAAGTCAACCGGATTATTCTGAGTAGTGTTAGAAATATCATGTTTATTTTTATCTGCTAAATCTTTTCCAATTCTGGCATTCATAGCATCGTTTCCTTTATTAAATGAAACTTTTGCGTCTGAAGCTGCATTTCCAGCGGATGTTTCTGCAAGCCATTCCATCTCTTGAGGAGTATGGTAGGTTGAATTTTCTTTAGATGCTCCTATCTGGTCATTAGCTTCTTTCGTGATGCTATCACCCAATTCTGGATTATAACCATGTGCCTTTTCAATATCGTTATTAGTTGCCTTAGAGTAAGCTGCACTAACATCAAATTTTCCACCGCCTCTACCTGTGGCGTTGACAAGTTGTGCAGATGCAATAGCACCAGCATTTTTATCTGCTTGTCTTAGTGCCATCAGTTTATACAGAGAGTCCTCGTTAGAACCAAGCGGTACATCACCATATTGTTCTCTGAGGTTTTTATAGGCTTTATTATAAAGCTCTCTATTCTGATCAGATAAGGACTGTTCAGCTTTACCTAAGATTGTATTGACAGCTCCAATGCCTGCTTGAGAAATGGCTTCTGAGTCCGTCATACCAACCTTACTGTCATATAATTGCTGTGCTGTATAAGCTTCCTCATGGGCGTTAGTTGAAGAAACAAGTTTAGCGTTTTGCTCCTGAACCTGTCTGTTAAAGTCTCCTGCCTTGATATAACTATCATTAGTGCCGTACCCTTCGGTAAGACCACCCGCTACAATAGATGAGAGTTTAGCTCTTTCTGAATTTGATAAGGCATCGGAACCAGTAAGAGCTTTTTCAAATACGTTTCGCTGTGTTTCTGAAAATCCAAATTTACCTGCGATTTGTGCTACTGCACTAGCTCCAGGGAGAAATTTTCCGACAGTAGAAAGAGCCATTGTGACTGTCGCTGCAGCTTCAGCACCAAAGCTTTTGTCTTGTTTTTCGCCAATTGCTTGAACTCTATTAACTGCATTAGTCCAATCCTTTTCATAACCACCACTATACATACGCTGGATTGCACCATTCATATTGTAGGAGTTTCCAGAAGAACCTGTTTCTCGTATAGCGTGGGAAAGGCTAGTTGCAAGCTGGTCTTGAGCCGATAGCATATTCTGTTCAGAAGTTCTTAAGGCTTGTGATACTCCTAAACCGAGACTTGTTCTATCTTCTGTAATTCCGCTTCTAATATATTTCATAGCGTCAGCATTAACCATTGACTGCATAGACATTAAAGCAGCTGGTGAAGCTATATCAGGTGCAACAAGTTTCTCGTTGGCATGATCGGCACCAGCAAGTTTTCCTGTTAGGGAAGTAAATGCGTAAACTGAACCTGTCAAAAGCATTAAAGCAAGAACAGGTGTAGAGGCCAGCATGATAGAAGCGACTGCAATCTTATCCTGTGTAACTGCAACCAAGTCCTCGTACATATATGTTGAGATAGAACTTAAGTTGGTACCGGCTTTGGTAGTTGCTGCTACGCCCTCGTTATACAACAGCTCACGGGCTGAAGTGATAATGAACATATTAGCAATGGCCATAATAGGCATCCACAGCTGGATCCAAATCAGCAGAATTAGATATTTGAAGAAAATATTTAAACCAAACAAGCCTAAAAGCATGATAATGGCAGCAAAAGGAGATATTGCATAGAAGAAACCTTCTATAAAAGACATCATAGGCTTAAAGCTGTTTAGGAACATATTTGCTTCGCTTGCCCATTGTACATTACGTTGTTGTACTGCCTGAAACAGCATTGTGGCTGCCTGCTGGTCTTTATAATGAGCGTAGCCATAACCTAGACCTGTCTTTTTTAAACTGTCAGTAAGACCAGCATACATAACAGATTGAGCTGTATAATGACCTATTCTAAGATTTTCTAAACTATCCTGTATTGTTTCAGTAAAGTTTCCTGCACTTATAATGGTTTTACATTCTGTTGTAGTGGTACATTTACCGAGTTTTTGATACAGAGCAACTAGGTTTTCTGTATTACTCTCAAACTCGGCTAAAGCGTAAGCAAATTGTGTTTTAAGTAGGCTAATACCGTCCTTACAGGAAACACTCTGGGCTTGACCAGTTGTAGGATTAATTAACTCAGTTGAATAAAGATCACTCTGAAAAGCAATATCATCATTCTGAGGAAGATTAAAAACTTCGTCAAAAGTCTTTCCGCTGTAAGTAGGGCCTAAGTAAATAGCCTTAGTAGTACATTCCTTAACATAAGTCATGTAGTTTCGTGCGAACTGCTTACCCGCATTTGTGTTTTCAATATCTTTTAGCATCTGACCATTTTCGGCCCAGTTAGCTAGATTGTTGATTAGATAAAGAGGATTTGCATAACCACCATCGTTACCTTTTCCCTCTGTCAGAGGGCTAGTGTCAGAAAAGGCCATTTCCATCTTCTGTGTCAGACCATAACCAATGGTTGAGATAATTGAACCTATTACAGCTGGGCCGTAAGGAACATTATCTTTCTGAATTACTGCTTTATCACCATAAACACTCTCAATCGCTACGTCCGTTGTCGTACTAAAACACCCCATATACATGACATAGCAGATTAAAAGATGATGAATATTAAGTCCCTGCATCTTTATTACTGTTGAGAACATAACAATAAAGACACCAATCAGAGCTGCAACCGCACTTGCTCCAACAAAACCGGCATTATGCCCAGAGATCATGGCTATAGCGTCCATGACCTTGCCTAGATACCAGGGATCACCAATAGAGTAGATAGTTAACATGGAATTAGTGCTCCTTTAAAACCTTACCAACAGTTGAAATTGTTGGTGAAACGGTTGGTACTGTGTTGTATCTGTTAATTCTGTTCATAAGCTTCAATGATGAGTTTGCAAGAGTTCCGTATTGAGCATCAACCTGAAGTTTCTGGGCTTCTCTCCAGAGTTCATCTCTTGAGTCTGCTATCAGCTTCAAAAGCATATCTTTACCTGAACCCTTGTAAGCTTCAACTTGTTTCTTGATTTCGGCAAAAATCTCATCGACCATATCCAGAACACTGCTTAAGGCAAGCAGACGTATATCGTCCTTGATTATTTCACCAGCGTTTGAACTTGTAGGATCAAGTTTTGTTGCTCCTACAGTCTGTAACTGCAGATCAGTTACCAGCTCTCTATACTGTGGTGGAAGAGATAGAATTGCAGCTTTCTCAATATCAGTCAGATTTCCACCGGCACCGTTATTGTTGTTTGCCAGTTTGGTAATTGCCGAGTCAAGTTGACATGGAGCGTTAATATCTTCTGTTCCGCATAAGCCCTTATATAGCAACTGAGCCATGCCTTTAGCGTCCTGTTGAGGTTTTGGTTCAGGGTTCTCGCATTTATCAGTATTATCACATTTATAGATTACGTATTCTTGTGTCTGTGAACCTTCAATAAGGGCCTTTAGACTTAATACGACACCATGTTTTGAATATTCGTCCTGTGCATCGTCTCCTACTTTTTTGGTTGGTTTTGCAATAAGAAAACCAGTTAGTGACATAATGGTTTCTTCAACATCAGATAAACCAAGATTTCTTAGTCGAGAAGTAATCGGACGATTTACACCATTGAGGGAGTTTCTGTGCATTGCAGACCACATTAAATTACCAAACTCACCGTTCTCATAGGCTTCATCTTTTCTATATGTTGATTGTGCTTCAGTAGGAGATTTAGTATCGGTAATTTTATTCCAAGTGGTTTCAAATGAGTCACCTAAGCCTTTAACAGCATTATAGAGAGAAGCATTACTCGTCTGTTTACGGTTAAATCCATTTATGGAATCCAGACCGAAGTTAACGATACCTTGCGCCATATTGCAAGAGTCGGATACCAGATTGTTAATCTCACGTACTACATCAGCAAATTTCTGAATTAAGTCTCCGATCAGGGCTGATACAGTTGCAAGGGCTAACTGGAATAGAAAACCTAGAGCATTAGCAGCAATAGAACGGAACATCTGGACAATCTCATCAGCGTTGATGAAACTAAAAGAACCTAAGAACATATCTATACCGTTACAGCTTGCTGTGAATGAAGGCGGAACAAAGCTGATTAGTTGATTGTTGAATATTTTGTTACGTACAGCAATGCTACCGCCAGAGACAACACCACGAGTCGCAGTTTCAAAAGCTTTTGGGTTGGTTACATTCGACATAGTGGTTGTCTTTAAGAAATCTTCCATAGTTTTTTTAACAAAAGACTCAGCTCCTGCCTGTGTAGTTACCATAGCTATAAGAGTGAAACCAACGATTATCTTTTTTCCAACTGTAAGTGTGTTTTCTACTGCGGTTGAGAGAGTTGTGCGATTAAATGTAAAAACTATATTCATTTTCGTTAAAGTTCCTTTGCTTAGTATCCACGAGGCATGAAGTTAGCAGGCAGAGTTTTTTCTCTTTCCTTTCTGATTTCTTCAACCAAAACTGTTGGATTGATGTAATTTGAGTCCTCACCGTATGGGTTGGTTTTGTTCTTCAGTTCTGTTAGACGTTTTGCCAGATCAGAGTCTTTGTTAAGCAGTGATGCCAAAGAGGTAACATCATCTACAGGCTTAATACGGTTGAAATCCTCTTGAGGAAGCCAGTTGTATTTCTGGGCAGTTGTCAGACTTCTACGGTTAAAATCATTCAAGGTGACGAAACCCTGAACCAGTGGTTTAATATCTCCGGTTTCGGTATTCATAAAGAATGAAGCTGGAAGAGCTTTAACGTTTAACTCTTTTGCGATTTCAGGGTTTACGATGTAGTCTGGGAATATCTTTGCAGTCTCGCTTCTTTCGTTAGGTTCATCTAAAGAGACTGCAGAAACCTCAACTTTTAATTCGTTCTGTGTCATTTTTAAGATTTTTGCCTGCTGATCACATAGGTAGCAGTCGTTCTTGAATACAAAGAAAACACCAACCTTCTGAAATAGTTTTCGTAAAACCTTATTCTGTTCACTGCTTAAAAGATAACCCTTCTGCTTATTCATACCGCCACCCATAGGATTGCGTGATACTTCATCTAAGAATGGATCACCTTCAACAGCCATTCTTCCGGCATAGGCAAACTGTTCTGAACGGTCAATGGCAAATCTCTGCAGTGTCAGGTATGCTCTTAAGTTCTCAACTGTAGGGTTGTCCCATGCGACTTTCTTATAAACCTCAAGATTTTCTTTTACCCAGTCGGCAGAAAATACTGCAGGGCCTTCTGATTTGGACTCTTTTGGTTCTTCCTGTTTTGGAGCCTGTGCAGCTACCGCTTTAGGTTCTTCTTTCTTCTTTTTCTTTGCTGTTTTGGTTAAATCCTGCTTATACCAGAACCAGCCTTCTTCCTTTTTATCCCAGAAGCCGGTCTGTTCTGCAGCCCCACTAATCCCACACAGGAAAGATACAGCTGCAGCCGCCATAATCATTTTCTTGAATGTTTTTGACATACCATCACCATTGAATGAGGCGGGGCGGTGATTACCCCACCTTAAAAACATATATGCAACGTTAATATATATAAAAATGAAAAGTGAGTTGGTTCAAAAGTGGGGAAAAGATGAGCGTTTTAGGGATAAAAAAAATCTCTACCTTTGTTATGGGTAGAGATAAAAGAGGTCGTATGTATGATTTTTTTCTTTAGAACCAGGAAGAGATAATCGGCCACCATGCACCGGCACAGGCAGCAATACCGATAATACCGGCAATGTAAGCTATCTTGTTGCCCTTCTCTGTTAGTGCCTTCATATTTGCATTGTCGATTAAGGTCTTAAAGTCCTTCATCTTTGTATCAAGCTCCATGATATAACCCTTAATACCAAAGAAGTTGTACATGGAAATCCAAATGTTCGCAGTATCCTCAATACGGTTGATACGTAAAGGCATTTCCATAATGTTCTGAATCTTAAATTCGGTCAGCTTGCGGTACAGGCTCTCAATCTTCAGGAGATTATCTGCTGCCAGGTTCTGTTCTTGTCTCCTTGCACTGAAGGAAAGGAACTTAGTCTTTCTTGTTGGTCTGTTGCCAAAGTAAATCATGTCATCAAGACCGGTTTTCATGCGGATAACATAAGCCTGACAGAGAATATAAAGAAGTGCAGTTCTGCAGCAGACATTCTCCATCATATTTTCAACAGTACAGACATCCACGCATTTGTTGGACAGACGGATAAAGGTAGTCTCCCCCACCTGTGAGAAATACTGAAGCTCCTGCTTATTGATATTCTCCAGTGGAACCATGTTTACTGTATAGATAACGCTGTCAAAATAGTTATCGTCATCGTCATCTCTACCGGTAGAAATAGTGAAGCTATTTGAAGTACGCTGGATAGCAAATCTGACATCGAATACGTTAATCAGCAGTTCATCCCAGTGTTTGTACAGTTCATAATGGTTGGCGAGATCAGAAAAGCTCTCTCCTTCCATACGGGTAGAAATCCAGAATTTCTCGGCAATCTTGCCATGAATGAAACGGATTTTATTGTTTTGGTTTTTGCCATTTAAGAACCAGCAGTCAACGATATTGTTGAAGTTGGAATCCTTTGGTGTATATGTACCGTTCAGGTATCTCTCAATTAGAGAGGATTTGGCTCTCTCAGTCATCTACACTTACCTCTTTGTTTGATTGTAAAGTATTATTTTTAATTATTTTTTATATTTGTCTCTTGACTTTTTATATTTATATTATATGTTCTAAATAAATCTTTTGCAATATGTACAAGTGAACTTTTTTTATAATATATTTATCATAGAAATATATGTGAAATACACAAAAGGTAAAAGATAATGAAAGAACAAGGAGTTAGGTATGGATAAAACAGCAAAAGAGAAACGTAAACCTGTAACTTTACGTATGGATACTGAAGTAATTGAATACTTTAAGCAGTTGTCAGAAAAAACAGGTATCCCCTATCAGAATCTAATCAACCTTTATCTTTTAGACTGTGTGAAGAATAAACGAGAGGTTAGCATTTCTTTAGGATAGTTCTCTTCCAGTAAGGATGTGATTTCTTCATTACTTCTTTTAGATGTCTGATGTTAACGTGAGTATAAATTTGAGTTGCTGATATGGTCGAATGACCAAGCAACTCCTGTATCAGTCTAATGTCGGCTCCCTCTTCCAACAGGTTAGTAGCAAATAGATGTCTTATCTTATGAGGTGTTGTTGGCTGTATTCCAAGCTTATTACACAATTCTCTTAATCCTTTTCTGATGTGGTCGGTGGTAACTCTCTGACAAGTTTTTCCCAGGAATAAAGCCGGTATCTTATTGATATTGTAAAGTTCTCTAATTCCCATATACTCTCTAAGACGAACCAGAGCCTCATTTCGTATGGGAACAACTCTCTCTTTATTACCCTTCCCTTTTACGTGTATTTCTTTTCTCTTAAAACAGATGTCATCAGTATTAAGTCTGGTAACTTCAGAAACTCTTAGCCCTGATGAATAGATAATTTCCACTGCAGTCAGAACTGATAGTTCATATCGGCTTTGAGGCTGGTAATTCAATAGGACTTTAAGATCATTGTTTTTCGGAAGTACCGGTAGCTTAAAACACTGCTTTGGAATATTTATGTTCTTTATCAGATTACTTTCTATATCCCCTTTCTTTACCAGATAATTAAAAAAAGAACTGATAATAAACAGTTTGTAACGATAAGTGTTGGTAGCGCAGCGTTGATGATTTTTCTTGTACATAAAGAAACGCTGAATGGTCTTTATATGGTTTGAAGTAATTACTTTCCAGTTTTTTATTCCTGGATATTCTTTTTCTAGGAGTATGACTGTACTGTTGAGAGTTTTGTAGTAATTCTGAATTGTTATCGGACTGTAATGTTTAAGAGAGAGATATTCAAGAAAGGCAAAAACGGCATCTTCAAGCATACTTGATCCTCAAAAGATTATATCAAGTATAGGAAAGATTATTTGTTTAAAGGTAAAAAGGCATAGAGAAAGAAATCTCTATGCCAGATTAGTTAATTAGTATTTAAAGATTACATAAGCTATAAAGATAAAACCACCTATAAAAGCCGTAACCCCTAAAATCAAACCGAATAGGCCAATTGTTCCCATTTTCTAGCTCCTTTATTCATCGGTATTTATTGCTTTAATAAAAGCTCCTACAGTCAGCACAAGAGCAAAGACCAGAATAAGTATTTTTATATCAAACAATAACTCAAGATAGTTCTGCTTAGAAATAACTATTGTCCTAAAAATAATTATAAGCTCGTCAGTTTGATAACTTATAAAAGATTCTAGGTAGTAGAAAATTTCTCGATAAAGAACCACCATGATTCCTAATAACGAGGTTAGAAAAATCGGAGCATGATTACGATTAAAAATTTTCGTAATAAGCCCTACAGTTTTCTTCTCTTTCATGTAATTATAGTCTCCATTGACGTTAACCACAATGAAAGATCACTCCCCACAATGGAGAAATAATCCCCATCGTGGGTGAGAAAAAAAGAGGTATAGAGAAAATCTCTATACCCCTCTTTACCTGACTACTTATTCAGTTGTTCCTGAATAAAATCAAGTACCTTTACAGGATCAGGAAAGCCGAAAACTCCCTTCTTCTGCAGTTCATCCAACCAGTCAATTCCCTTAGAACCTTCAGGAATATCAGATTTAGGTAAACAGACAAAGGCTTTTATGCCTTGAGCTTTTAGTCGTTCCTGAAGCTTCTTTGCAGAAACCTCTCCGACATTGCTCTTATCCTTGTCTCCAAAGATAATGACAGCTTTTACATTCTTAGGCGGTGTGAACTGCTCTAGGAATGTTGCTGATATTGCACTCCATGTAGGAATACGCAGACCGCAATAACAGGCTAAAGCTGTTTCGATGCCTTCAGCTATACCGATTACCCCATGTTCAGGTACATCACCGAGACGTATAAAAACGCTGGTATCTGTACAAGAGCGCATAGGCAGCATCACTTTTTTGGCATCACTGACCGGGGCTTTCGTTCCGGCCTGAAGAAAGATGCGGTGCAAACTCCACAAGTCCGCATTAGAATGAATTTTGGAAACCAGAGTATCGTAATACCCTACAATCCTGCCTTCATCATAATATGGTACGTGTGGGC
>AUXO010195790.1_pt1 | contig 25793 bp, 28 predicted proteins | sample 768731 | NCBI WGS metagenome assembly AUXO01 (sample SAMN02715735, study PRJNA202380) | gut metagenome | biome: sheep rumen | host: Ovis aries | place: New Zealand: Palmerston North | reverse complement strand
ACGCCTTTTCTTAGGCAAAAGTAGGAGCGAAAGCTCCTCTGAATGCATTTGTTATTTTTTCTTTAGCATTTATATTTAGCTTTTGTACGTAACGTGTACCTCCGACTTGCAACCTAAGGCCTAATAATTCCGTCGAACCCAAAACAGCCCCATGTAGTAAGGATTATATCATATTTTTATGAAAGAATCAATGATACCTCTCACTTGATATGGAAAACACAATTCCGAGCATAATCATATAACTTAACAAACTAGAACCACCATAACTAATAAAGGGAAGAGTAATACCTGTAATTGGCATTAATCCAAAAGTCATGCCTATATTTTGAACTTGTTGATAAATAAGCATACCTAGAATACCTGAAATAATGTATTTATGGATCATTTCTTTCGCATTTAAAGCGACTTTAATAATGAAATAATCAAAATAAGTAATAAGACCAATTAAAAAAATGGAACCAATAAAGCCAAAGTTACTCGCATATACAGCGAAGATAAAGTCTGTTTGAGGCTCAGGAAAATAAATGGGTGTTTTCAAAAATCCATTTCCAAAAAGTCCACCAGATCCAATCGACATCATTCCATTTTCTAGTTGAAATCCAGATTTTTGAGACCAATCAAGCAATCGATCAATTCGTAAAAAAAAGCTTGTTCCAAATAAATTTAAAAAAAGATTTTGATTCAAAAAATAAATTCCCAATAGAATTGATAGGAAAAAAACTATGAGTAAGATTATAATTAGGAACCATCGATAGTGGAAACCGGATATAAAAAGCATTACAAAAGTAATCAGCAGATAAATTAAAACAACTCCAGTATCTGGTTCTAAAAAGGTTAGAAAACAAGGAAAAAGAAGAACCAAACCAATCTTGCATAAGAATAATAATTCTTGTTTCCATGTAGGATTTTGATGATCTGAAAAAAATTTTTGTATCATGGTACCTTCTATTATAATTAATGTGATTTTCATAAATTCGCTTGGTTGAAATGATCCAATTCCAGGAATTGTAAACCAACATTTCGCATCATTGATTGGAGTTCCAAATAGTAAAAGTAAGAATAATAGGCCATTGAAAAGCCAGTAAAAAAACCAGATATTTTTGTAAAGAAATTGACTTTTAAAGTGTAAAACAAAAATAATAAATAGATAACCAATTGTATACCAAATTAGTTGTTTCCAAAATAAATCTTGCATGTAACTTGGAAGTAACTTTTCCGCACTTTTAATGCTAATCAAACTAATGATTTCCAACAAAAATATCAGAATAAATAAAGGTATATTTATTTTTTTGAATATTGATTTTGTCATAGCATGCACCTTATTATTACTATATGCAAAGAGAATAAAAATATAAGGAAAAGTGTTAAGTAAAATGTATATAGATTAATTTTAAAAAATATAGTATAATGAATGCGAGGTGTTGAAATGGAACATATAGAATATTTGCAATATTTGATTATTATTCTTTTGATGTTAGCGATTGCTTTCGCAATTGTAAGATCAAAGAAAAAAGATTTGAAATTAGAATTAAATAAACTAGTAGAATATCTTGGAGGAAAAGATAATATTGTAAAATATGAATTTCATAAATCTCGCTTTGTCGTAGATGTAAAAGATACTGAGAAAGTGAATAAAGAGGGAATTCAAAAATTAGGGGCCCAAGGAATCGTAGAAATAGGCAATCAACTAAAAATTATTTTGGGAGAAAATGCAAAACAGTTTAAGAAATATATCGATAATTTAAAATAGGCTTTTCAAAGCCTATTTTGTTTTACAAAAAATACATTCAATGATATAATGATAAAGAAATAGGATAGAATATAAACGGAGGTTTTTATGGCAGAAATTAAAATTGACAGAGCAAGTGTCGATACAATTGTAAACAATTTAAACGAAAAAAAACAAGAACTTGATGGGTATATTTTGGAATTAAAGTCAAACCTAGAAGGTATTTTATCGACGGCATGGAAAGATACAAACTCCAAGGCATATGTGAATAAAATGCAAGAACAGTATTGTGGAGATTTGGAAAAATTAAGTGCTTGTATAGAATCATTTAGTGTCTATCTAGCAAATGTTTATTCGGAATATGAATTAGTTGACCAAGAGACTAGTAGTCAAGTGGATGAAATAGAGGTGTAATATGAGTCCAACGTATGTAAATTTTGATGAAATCGAAGAATACTGCAATTCGATGCAAGAAATTGCTAAAAAAATGCTAGCTAGCTTTGAAGAAATTGGGAATTTAATTAAAGGTTTACCTAATTTTTGGGTTGGAGAAGCAGCAAAAAGCTATGTCAATGAAATAAATAAATTGATGGAAAATTTTGAACCAGCACATAGGGAGTTAATTTTAAGTATTTTGTTTTTGGCAAGTGTTGGAGAGGGATATGATAATTTAAGTAATAGTTCTGCTGAAGAGCTAAAAGCTTTAGCAGCAAATTCCCCACTAGCTTTTGGGGCGACTGTCTCAAGTTCCTCACCACTTCCAGAGTTTTCAAGTACTGAAAAATCGACTGCTGATGAAATTCTTGACCATTTAACAAATCCAACTGTTTCAGATACCTCTGAAGAATCTATAGAAACAGAAACAACTGAAGAAGTTGAAGAAAAGCCTTTGGAAGAAACGGATGATCAAAAAGATGAAACTCCTGATGAACAAGTAGATCAACATAAGCAAAATGCAACAGAGCAACCAAAAGAAACAGGGCAGACTCAAACACCACAGCCAAGTTATCAAAATACTAGAGAAGATTTAACAGAACAATTAAATCAAAATAAACAGAATGCAGCAGAGCAACCAAAAGAAAACCAAGTCGAAGTTTTAGATTTATCAGATGATCGAAAGAGTGTTGAAGAGGTTGCTCGTGAAGTAATTTATGGAAAATTTGGAAATGGAACTGAACGTATAGAGAAGTTAGAAGCAGCTGGATATGATCCAAATGAAGTTCAAGCAAAAGTAAACGAATTAATGAGAGGATGATAATATGGCTTTTCAAAATGTAGATGTTGGAGCTATTCAAACATCATTAGCAAAAATAAAAGAAGATTTAAATGTAAGCAAAGAAAAAATAAGTAGTCTACCAGAAGGACTAAGTGATACTGAAAATTGGAAATGTGAGACAGGAACTAAAATATTGCAAAAACTTCCAAAATTTCCAGAGCGCATTCAACAGATTATAGGAAAAATTGAAATCTGTGAAGCTGTAGTAGCAAAAATAGGAGAATATAAAGCAATAGAAGCCAAAAGAAATGAAAAAGCAGAGGAAATGAGTGGGCTTCAAGCTGATTATAATCGCATGAGTGCCACTTACCTAGGAACAGGTGGAACTCTTCTCCCAACTCCTGGATATGATGATTTGGGCAGAAGAATCGACGCTTTAAGTGAAGAGATTTCCAAATTAGAAGGACAAATGGCTGCATTAGAACAAGAAATTAACGGAATGGGTGTTTAATATGGATTATATTATTGAATTTGAAAAGATTGAAAATAAAAAAACACAATTCGAGGAATATCAAAAAGACTTTAATTCAAAAAGAGGTCAGATGGCAGGTTCTTCTTTTGCTCAATGTACAGATCCTAAAATAAGAGAACTTTATCAAGCAATCACTTCTGAAATGGAACAAATGGATTCTATTAATTCCAAAATGGGGAATGTTTGGGCATCCTTTCTTACTAACATGAAAGAAAAAGAAAACAGTTTGACGAATTTTAATGTAGCAAATGTAGAAGCTCCAATTCCTTTTGAAGGAGAGATAGAACCGATTGTAGATGAAAAAATTATACCTGTGTTGACTGGTGAAAAAAAGTCTTTACAGGACTTAGGAAAAATAATTATTCCTCCAAAAACTCGTAACCAACAAAAGCCTTCTAGTACTGGAGCACCTAATTATGCACCGGCAGCTGGAAATCCTTATGTCGGAGGATATTCAAATTGTACCTGGGGTGCTTGGAATTTAATGAAAGAAAATACTGGAATTTCTCTCCCTAACCTTGGGAATGCTTATAGTTGGTTAACAAATGCGCAAGCTGCGGGGATGTCCACTGGATGGGCGCCAGCTCCCGGAAGTGTAGCTGTGTATTCTAATCATGTAGCATATGTGGCCGCTGTTTCTGCTGATGGAACTCAAGTTCTCATCAAAGAAGGTGGTTACAAAGGGGGATATAACGAAAGATGGGTATCAGCAACTGGAACAGGAACTCAAGGATTACAAGGTTATATTTATGGTTAAAGGGTGTGACTATGAATAATAAATTATTAGTAACTGTTTCCGTTCCTACAATGGAACTAGAATATGATATCTATATTCCTATTAACAAAAAAGTCAAAGTGGTGAAACAATTAATTATTAATTCTATTGTAGATTTAACCTTTAATTTATATAAACCAAATAATGAATTGGCACTTTATTGGAAAGAAAGTGGAAAAAGAGTAGAAGAACAGCTGTATGTGAAAGAAGCAAATATCATGAATGGGGACAAATTAGTATTGATTTAATTGACTTTTCGTGACTTTTTCTTTATAATTATGTTAGAAAGTAAGGAGGAAAAACATGGCACATAATTTATATGTAGATTCAGAAGCTTTAGCAAGTACTGGAACAAAAGTAACAGATGTAGCAGGACAAACAAGAACATTAATGGATCGTATTAAAAGTGAGATTGAAGCATTAGATTCTATTTGGTCTGGAGAAGTAAAAGCTACATATGTTGATAAAGCATTAGAAAAAACAGCACAAATTAATGAAGTAGTTCGTGAATTTGAAGAAGCTGGAGTGGGATTAAACCGCAGTGGAAATAATTATAGTGAAGCAGCTGATGAAGTACATAACATTATTAATTTTTAGGAGGTGAATGCAATGGAAAGAGTAGATTATACAGCATTAAAAGAAGCATCGGATCAATTCCGTGCAGATAAAGAATCTTTAAATGATTTCATTGATGAATATACACGTTTAGTACAAGAAATTGGTACTGACGGAAATGTATGGGGAGGAACTGCTGCAACGAATGCAAAAGAATCATTAGAAAAAATTAAGACAATGCTAATAGAATTAAGAGATAAATATGTAACTCAACTTTCTTCTTATGCAGATACTTATATTCGTACAATGATTGAAAAAGGAGATACACAAGCTTATGGACAAAAGCAATAAATATTGCTTTTTTTTTGTCTTTAAATATGTTATAATTAGGATGTTAGAATAAGGGAGAATAAAATGAGGGTATCGTTGATTAAACAAAATAGTATTCAAGGATTCATTCTACCTAATCGTGTGATTGGCACCTATTGGATTACCGATCTTGATCATAATGAAAATGAACGTAATTTGATAAGTGTGGAAGCACATGATGGAAATTGGAAAATTGTTAGCAATAACAATGTTTTTTGCGTACAACAAGGTCAACAAGTCCCTTCCGTTATTCTAAGTAATTATCAATTTATAGAATTAAAGCAAATAGAGTATGAAAATGGAAAAAGAAAAGAACAGAATCTAGCTGTTTTCATATCTCCAACGATTGAAGATTACATTTCCTATGATATTAATAATATGGAAATGATTAAAATTGGAAATTCAAATTCCCATATCAATTATAATGTACAGGGATTTATGAATGATTATGCAGTTATCACAAGTACCAATGAAAATAATATTTTACAGCCCAAAGGAATTACTTATGTAAATAAGCAAATTGTTCGAACTCCAATCATTTTGAATAATGGAGATACCATTTTTATGATGGGACTTCGTATGATTTTTGTCATTAAAAATGATCAAAAAATGTTACTTGTAAATAATCCATTAGGAAAAGTTCAAGTTGTATTGAATCAGTTGGTTGATACTTCTCAAATTATTGGAAAACAAGAAGTAAATGATGAAGATGAAGTCTATATGACACTTTATTCTGAGGAAGATTATTATCATAAAAACCCTAGATTTGAAACGAAAATTGAAGATTTTGAAATTAGTATTGATTCTCCACCTGAACCAGATCGTTCCAAAGAAAATCCATTTTTACTGACAGTTGCGCCAATGCTAATGATGAGCATGACTTCTGTTCTTTCCGCTTATAATGCAATGGTTTCTTTAAATAATGGGAAAGTTACACTTATGGGTGCACTTCCTTCTATCATTATGGCTATTTCAATGTTTGCTTCTGCAATCATTTGGCCAACTTTAACTAGAAGATATCAAAAAAGAGAAAAAAAGAAATATGAAGAAGAACGACATGAAAAATATTCGAAGTATGTAGAAGAAAAAAAACAACTCATCCAACATGAAATTATGGTTCAAAGATCCAAAACGATTGAAATGTATCCTTCGACTGAAGTGTGCCAAAACACTATTTTAAATCGGATGACAAGACTCTGGGAAAGAAGACTTGGTGATGATGATTTTTTAACTGTTAATTTAGGGGATGGAATTAGGCCAATGCATATTCAAATTCACTATCCTCAAGAGCATTTTTCTATGGCTGAAGACAGTTTAAAACAAATGGTAATTGATTTTGGTAACGAACCAAAAAATTTAGTAGATGTTCCAATTGATTTGTCTTTTAAAGAAAAAGACAAAGTCGCAATTGTTGGAAAAATGGAGAATACTATTCCTTTTATGAAACAATTGTTACTTCAATTAATGACATATCATTCTTATGATGATTTAAGAATTGTAATTTTAACCAATAAAGACAATCGTTATTATTGGGAATTTATGAAAATAGTTCCTTATATTTGGTCAAATGATCGTACATTCCGTTTTTTTGGAGATAACAGTGATGAATATAAAGAAATTTGTTATAACTTGGATGCTATTTTTAATCAAAGAAATGAACGCAAAGATAATACTTTAACTGCGCCTCATTACTTAATTGTGACGGATAGTTTTAAATCTGTTCGAAATTTTGACTTCATAAAGAAACTATTAAAGAATGAAAAAAAACTTGGATTTAGTATGGTAATTTTAAATGAGAGAATTACAAATTTACCAGAACAATGTAAAACATTTGTAGATGTCAAAAATGGATCAGGAGAACTTGTCGTTACAGCAGCAAATAATAAACCTATTCCATTTATGTTTAATGACAAGATTGTTTATGAATATGATAAATGTGCGAAGGTACTTGCTAATTTACCAATTGAAATGAATGATGAACAAAATGGGGAATTACCTTCTAAATTAAGTTTTTTGGAAATGTATGATGTAGGAAAAGTAGAACAATTAAATAGTTTTAACCGTTGGAATCAATCCAACCCAATTTTATCATTACATGCACCAGTTGGAGTTGGAACTAATGGTGAAAAAATAGAACTTGATTTACATGAAAATTATCATGGACCTCATGGTTTAATTGCAGGTATGACTGGTAGTGGAAAGTCAGAATTTATCATTACTTATATCTTATCCATGGCAATCAATTATCATCCTTATGAAGTACAGTTTATTTTAATTGATTATAAAGGTGGAGGATTAGCAGGAGCATTTAATAATCAAAACTTTCGATTACCTCATTTAGTTGGTACAATCACAAATTTGGATGCAAATGAAATCAATCGTTCCCTTGCTTCTATTGAATCAGAATTAAAAAGAAGACAGACTGCATTTAATCGTGCAAGAGAAATATCAGGGGATAGTACTATAGATGTTTATAAATATCAAAAGTTATATCGAGATGGAATTGTAAAGGAACCTATCTCTCATTTATTCATCATTAGCGATGAGTTTGCAGAATTAAAAGTACAACAACCTGAGTTTATGGCACAATTAATACAGACAGCACGTATTGGTCGTAGTTTAGGTGTACACTTGATTTTGGCAACTCAAAAGCCAAGTGGTGTAGTAGATGCGCAAATATGGAGTAATACACGTTTTCGAGTTTGCTTAAGGGTTCAAGAACAGTCTGACAGTAGTGAGGTTATTAAAAGACAAGATGCAGCTTATTTAAAACAAACTGGACGATTTTATTTTCAAGTAGGGTATAATGAGATATTTGTATTGGGACAAGCTGCTTGGGCTGGTGGAAAATATATTCCTTCTGATCACATTATTAAAAACATTGATAGTGATGTTGATGTTGTTAACCATATTGGTTATGTGATTAAATCAAATAGTCCAAAGAAAAAGAATGTAAACATTGCTTCTAATGGAGAAGAAATTACAAATATTGTAAAATATTTGGATTCTCTAGCAAAAGAACTAAATATTAAGCGTACTCAACTATGGTTAGACCGTATTCCAAATGACATTTATGTAAATGAATTAATTGAAAAATATCATTATCAGAAAAAGGAAAACGATCTATCTCTTGTAATTGGAGAATATGATGATCCTTCAAGACAGTCCCAAAAACTTTTAACGATTCCATTATCGGAAGAAGGAAATGCCTTAATATATGGAGTAGCAGGAAGTGGAAAAGAAAATGCAATCCATTCTTGTATTTATTCTTCTATGTTATTATATACACCAGAAGAAGTAAATTTTTATATATTAGACTGTGGAGCAGGTACTTTAAAAGCATATTCACAAGTTTCAATTGTAGGAGATGCAATCTCTACGGATAATATAGAGAAGGTAGAAAATCTTTTCAAATTGTTGAATACAGTCATTGAAGAAAGAAAAAAACTGTTTGCACAATATAATGGAGATTATATTTCTTATTTAAAGATTTCTGGAAAAAAACTTCCAGCTATGATTGTAGTTTTAAATGAATTTGAAAATTTCCATGAATTGTTTGAAGAATATGAAGAAAATTTAATTGATTTTACAAGAGATGCTTACAAATATGGAATATACTTCATTATGACTGCATCTACTCCAAATGGAGTTCGCTTCAAATTAAAACAAAACTTTAACCAATATTTTGTTTTACAACAAAACAACGATGATGATTATTCTAATATTCTAGGAAATGTTAACAAACAATACCCATCTAAAAATAACGGTAGAGGAATTGTAAAGTGGGATCAAGTATATGAATTCCAAATTGCTAGAATTTGTCCTGAAGATAAACTTCAAGAATTTATTTCGAAAGAAACAAGCATTTATAATCAAGCTCATCCTAATAAAGCATTATCCATTCCGACTTTACCAGAGGTTGTAAGTTACCGTGATATTGCATCAAGCTTTGGAAAAGATGGAAATCTAATTGTTGGAATCAGAAAAGATACTCTTACGGTCTCTGAATATGATTATAAGAAAAATCTAGTAAATCTTGTACTTGCGCAGGATATAGTACAAACTTATTTACTAATTCAACCAATGATAAATGAACTTTTATGCTTGAAAGAACAAATAGTAGTTTTTAATACAGAGGATTATGAATTCGATAGCAGATACCAAAAATACTTACACTATTATGATTCAAAATATGAGGATGGTATTGAATATCTTTCTCAGATTGTTGATCAACTATATAAGAAGTATGTACAAAACAATTATCGATTGGATACGAATTCCAAACATTATACACTTGTAATAATTGGTACTACTAATCTTTTTGCTAGAATTTCCGCAACTGCAAGAACTAAATTTGAAACCATGTTAGAACAAGCAAAGAGTTTAAAAGTATTAGATGTCATTATTTTTGATAATTCCAATAGTATTCACCGTTTTGAACTGGATAAATGGTATAAAAATACTGTCAATTCAAATGATGGAATTTGGATAGGAAATGGTGTATTAGAACAATACAGTATTAAAATTGCCAAACGAACAAATGATATGAAATTAGATTTACCAGATAATTTCGCATTTGTAATCCGTAGAGGAAAAGCAGTTTTAATCAAATTATTGGAAAAATTTGATATCAATTTAAAATAGAAAAAATGATAATTATCTTCATTTTTTCTTTTTTTTCGACAAAATATGACATAGGTATTACCCTATAATAAAACTAGAGGTGATATTATGGAAGTAATACTATTGAATTTTATGTTTATCATGTTGCCTGTTTTGTTGTATTTATTTTATGTTGCGTTTAATCGTTCCTTTGGAAAAGAAGAAAATGAATTGTTTTTGGATTTAGCTTTATTAACATCTGTGTTTTTATCTTATCGATTTGGAGGGAATTTATTCTATTATGTGTGCCATATCCCTTTCTTATATGCTTTTCAAAAAAATCGTAAATTTGTTATGGGATATATTTTTATTCTTTCTTTTTTAACAGTTAAAAATAATCCTTATGTATTAATTGAATATAGTTTCTATTTTATAATCTATATTTTTATGAAAAAAAAGAAATATCAGATTCCTTTTTTAATAGTTTTAAAATGCTTTTTTCTAACTATATCAGATATTATGCCTTATTTTTTTATCACGATTTTATCTTTGATTCTTTTTCAAAAAGGAGAACGTATTTTAAAATTTTCAATGAATCAAAAAGAATTAGAACAAGAAAAGCAAATGAAGGATTCTCTTTTTAAAATTACACATGAGATTAAAAACCCAATCGCTGTATGTAAAGGATATTTGGATATGTTTGATAGCAATAATCCAGAACACTTTAAAAAGTATATTCCTATTATGAAAGAAGAAATTGACAGAACTTTATTCTTACTACAAGATTTTTTATCAATTTCTAATATTAAAATGGAAAAAGATATCCTGGATATTAATTATTTGTTAGAAGAAGTGATGAGAAATTTCAAACCTATTTTAGTAGAAAAACAAATTCAAACAAAAATGGAATTGGTTGAGGAAGAAGTAGATATTTTTGGAGATTACAATAGATTGTGTCAAGTATTCATCAATTTAATAAAAAATAGCATTGAAGCAATTCATGAAAATGGGAAATTAGTAATTGAATCAAAAATTGAAAATGGAATTATAAGAATTAATATTATTGATAATGGATGTGGAATTGAAGAGGAAGTCTTACAAAAGATAAAAGAACCTTTTTTTACTACCAAATCAAATGGAACTGGATTAGGTGTTTCTTTGTCTAACGAAATTGTGAAAAAGCATCAAGGAAGTTTGAATTATGATTCAAAGAATGGAATTACAAAAGCAATTGTATGTTTACCTATTGTCAGTTTTTAAAAAAATATGTTAGAATGATGATGGTGAGAATATGAAAAAGTTAGTATTAGTACGACATGGAGAAAGTATTTGGAATTTAGAAAACAAGTTTACTGGTTGGACAGATGTTGGATTAAGTGAACGTGGAATTAAAGAAGCGAAAGATGCAGGAAAAGTGTTGAAAGAAAAAGGATATACATTTGATATTGCATATACTTCCTTTTTAACAAGAGCAAAAGATACTTTAGATTATATTTTGAAGGAAATGAAAATCAATATCCCAATTGAAAGTTCTTGGAGATTAAATGAGAGACATTATGGAGCACTTCAAGGACTAAATAAAGCAGAAACAAAAGATAAATATGGTGAAAAGCAAGTGTTACTTTGGAGAAGAAGCATGGATGTAAGACCACCTGCTTTAAGTCTTGATGATAAAAGGTATCCAGGTAATGACCCAAGATATCAAGAATTATCAAAAGAGGAATTGCCTTTATGTGAAAATCTTGAAGATACCATTAAAAGAGTTTTGGTATATTGGGAAAGTGATATTAAACCATCTATTTTAAATGGGAAAAAGGTGTTAATTGTAGCCCATGGAAATAGTTTGAGAGGTCTTATGAAATATTTAGATCAGATGACCGATGAAGAAGTAATTGACTTAGAAATACAAACTGGTAATCCAATCTGTTATGAACTAGATGATAATTTAAAACCAATTAGACATTACTATTTAAAATAAGGAGGAATTATGGAAAAATTAGATTATGAAAATTTAATAGGGAATCCTTTGAAAGAAGAAAATGGGAAACTAATTTTTACTTATGAAACGAAAGAAAAGAAAAAGGAAGAACCCAAAAAAGAAAAGAAGAAAAAATAGTTTTTCTTTCTTTTTTTTGGTATAATAACTATAAGAAGAGGGGATATTATGTTTTCATCAACCATTTATCAAAAAATCTATAAAAAAATAAAAAAATATGATACGATTGTGATCGCTAGACATACTGGTGCTGACCCAGATGCTTTAGCAAGTAGTATCGCATTGCGTGATATCATATTAAATACATTTCCAAAAAAGAAAGTATATACCGTAGGATTTCCCGTATCTAAATTTAAATATTTAGGGATATTAGATAAATTTCATGAAGATTTATATGAGAATTCTCTTTTGATTGTGACAGATACTCCTGATTTAAAAAGAGTAGATGGAGTGGTTCCTTCTAAGTTTAAAGATTCCATTAAAATCGATCATCATCCTTTTGTAGATAAGTTTTGTAATTTAGAATGGATTGACACGGCTTCTAGTAGTGCTTCTCAAATGATCATTGAACTTGTATTTCATACAAAATTAAAAATGACAAAAGAAGCTGCTGAAAAATTATATGTGGGAATCGTTTCTGATACCAATCGATTTTTGTTTTCCTATACTTCTTCTAAGACATTTGATTTAGTTTCTAAGCTAATCCAAACTACGCAAATTGAATTTACTAATTTATATGAACCACTTTATTTAAAGTCTATTAAAGAATCAAAATTTGAGGGATACGTAGCAGAACACTTCACCATTACGGAAAATGGGCTTGCATATTTAGTATGTACTCCAGAAATGTTAGAGAAATATGAGGTAGATGCATCCACTGCAAGAAATATGGTAAGTGAGTTTAATTATATTGATGAAATCTTAGTATGGATGATTCTAACCAATGAAAAATCAGGAGAAGCATTAAAAGGATCAATTCGTTCAAGAGGACCAATCATTAATGAAATAGCAGGTCATTTTAATGGAGGAGGACATTCCTTCGCAAGTGGAGTTCGTGTGGAAAATGAAGAACAATTCAAAGAATTATTAACGGAATTAGATGAAGGATGTAAAAAATATAAAAATGAACAAGAGTAGAAGCAATGCTTCTTTTTTGTTGTAAAAAGAAAAAAAATGTGATAAATTAATAATGTAGAGAATAGGTGATAATATGAAAAAAAGGGGATTCACATTAGTTGAATTACTTGCCACTATTTCAATTCTTGCTTTGATTGCAGTAATAGCAGTTCCTTCTATTTGGGGAATCGTACAAGATTCTAAAGAAAAGTCTCAAGAACACCAATTAGAAGAACTTTATAAAGCAGTAGATTTATACACAACTGATAGAGCTATTTCGCTAGATATAGATGAATATGCTTTTATTAGTGTTGGAGAATTATTTACAGAGAGTTATATAAATTCTGTTCCAAAAGATGCAGTTACCGGAAAAAGAATGGATGGAGTTGTAAAAATTACAGGAACAGCTACTAGTAATCGCTATGAGTACGTTGATGTAGCAGATATTTCGGATCCATCTATTTTAAAGTTAAATGGGGAGACTCCTTCTACAATTACAATTTCAGGTATTTCTCAAAATGCAAAAAGTAATTTATTTGAAACACTTGCGACTCAAGTAGCAGGAAAAGGGAATAGTGAAAATAAAAAAATTGATGGAAAAGAATCTTTGGTAGTAGATAGTAATGACATTGATAGTGTCAGACACGAGTGGTTTTTAAATACATTTACACCGAATACAGCTTATACATTATCCATTATGTCAAAGCCAATCACACCAGTATCTCAAGATTCAAAATACCACATCAATGTTCAATTTAATTATATAGATGGAACTACTTCTGAAGCCTGTGAAATTGCGATTTCTTCGGATACTGATTTTACAGAGCATACTTGTACAAGTGATGCATCAAAATCAATTCGATCTGTTTCTTTTGTTACAGGGGAAGAATCTCATCACCTATATGGTTTTATAAAAGATTCTTTTAAAATAACACCAGATGCTGTACCAGCACCTAATTATTCCAGAAAAATAACAAGTTTAGCAGAAGAACGTTATTTAGAGGTAAAAGCAGTCATGGAGGATGGAAGTTATGTAGAAAGAAGAGTGGGATTAACTGCTCCAATTCGTTCCCTTGGAACTATCAAAGATAATCTTTTGATTCAAAGTGATGGCTCTTTTGTAGTAAAAAGAAAAATAGGGAAAATAACATTGAATCGCAACAACGTTCATTTATCGAATGTATCGCTTGTCCCTGGATCAGAATCTGCTAACGGATATCATACTTTCCAAATAACAGGGGTTTTATCCGATCATTTATCTTCCAACACGGAGATTATGAGTAATACTTTCCCACCAGTTTCAAACAATTGGCAGAGTTCAGTAAATCAAATAGGAATAGCAGTAGATTCTAATAATGTGATGTTGAAGGTTCTAAAGACTGAAATGCCAGATGTGAATACATTGATTCAATTTTTAGAGTCACATCCAGTTGATGTATATTATACGCTAAATGAAGAACAAACCGAAAATATTAGTACGGAAAGGTTAGATTTATCTCAAGTTCAATACTTATACGTTGGAAGTAATCTTAACCCAGAAATTACGCAAAATTAAAGATATGAAAAATCATATCTTTTTTTCATATATTGGAGTAGGTGATGGTATGAAATTAAAGTTTAAAAATAGAGTTTTAATCATTACATTTTTCTTTCTTTTTTTCTTTGTTTTTATTCTTTTATTTCAAATTAATAAAATAATCAGACCAAAATTAGAAGAATATTCAGAATATGAATTAAAAAAATTTAATAGTATCATAATTAATCAAATGATTATTAAAGAAATTAATGATACGGTAAGCTTAGAAGATTTATTTTTAATATCCAAAACAGAAGATTATAAAATTCATACGATTGATTTTAACCCAATCGCAGTAAATCGATTATTAAGTATCATTACAAATAGTATTCAAACTGATTTTCAAAAAATTGAACAAGGTCAATTTGAAGAAATATCTATAAAGGATACGATTCTATCTTCTTATAAAAAAGATCTATTAAAAAGAGGAATTGTGTTTATGGTTCCAAGCGGAATATTTTTTTCTAATTTTTTGTTCTCTAATTTAGGACCTAAAATACCAGTACGATTTAGTTTGACAGGCGATATTGTTAGTAATATTCAGGCAAAAGTAACGAATTATGGAATCAATAATGCATTTATTGAAGTGTTCGCAAATGTAACGATATCAGAACGTATGATTCTACCTTTTTTTACTAAGAATGTTCAAACAACGGTAAGTGTTCCTATTATTATGAAATTAATTGAGGGAAATGTGCCAAATTACTATTATTCTGGTATGGATAAAAATTCAAATATTTTTTCTCTTCCGATACAATAATGTCATAATTTGTGGTATACTAACCTTGGAGGATAAGTTGTACTATGAAAAGAGAGAGAAAGAAAAAAATACACTATGGAAGAATCGTATTTTTACTTCTTTTGATTGCTGCAGCAGTATATGGAAGTGGTTTTTTATTGAAAGGTTTTAAAAAAATAGGATCAAAAGATTATTATGTGAAATCTTCTTCTTTAACCGTTCCACTTTATGATGATGAATTTAAAGAAGTAACCGATCTTTCAAGAGGAACAAAACTAACCATTGCTTCAAAGGAAGTAAAAAATGAAGAAGAAAGTTATTATAGAATCAAAAAAGGAGAAGAAGAATATTATATTAAAACTTCCGATTTGACAGAAAATAAAGAGGAAATAGTGGAAGAAAAAGAGATGTTTGTAAGAACCCCAGCCACTATTTATAAAGATTTGAATTCTTCTAAAATTTTATCCTTTGGGAAAAAAGGAGAAGCATTAGAAATTGTTGGATTCGATGAAGTATCTGATACGGGTGCGGTAAAATCTTATAAGGTAAAAAAAGATGACAAAGAAGGATATATCTATGGAAAATATCTAGAGTTTACGAAAGAAAAAGCAGAAGTAAACTATGATCATAATGGGTCTTATGAAGTGCATGCGTCCAGAGAAGATTATTTAAGAGGTGGAAGTGCAGGAAATCTTGATTATTTTCCTGTAGAAAAACCAAAATTTGAAAACAATGTTATGCCAGAAGAAGTGAAAGCACTTTATCTGAACGCTGGAGTATTAGATAGTATTGATGAATATATTGCGCTTGCAAAAGAATCCGGAATCAATGCATTTGTAGTGGATATCAAAGATGATACAGAACCTGGTTATGAGTCTTTGGTAATGAAAGAATTATCTCCAACTAGTTACAAATATGCAATTAATACCATGGATGAATACAGGAAAGTTATTCAAAAGATCAAAGATGCAGGCATTTATGTGATTGGAAGAATTACTACTTTTAAAGATAGTTATTATATTGCAGATCATCCTGAAGATGCAATCTTAGATAATGAAACAGGAGCTCCATATGAACATGATGGTTCTTATTGGCCAAGTGCATTTAAAAGAACCATTTGGGAATATGATGTAGAACTTGCAAAAGAAGCAGTAAAAGAAATGGGATTTAATGAAATTCAATTTGATTATGTAAGATTTCCTGATCGAACTTATTATGATGAAGAAGATGGAATTATTAATTTTCAAAATGAATACGGAGAAGAAAAGGCACAAGCAATTCAAAACTTTTTAAGATATGCTTGTGATGAAATTCATAAATTAGGGGCATATGTATCAGCAGATGTATTTGGAGAAAGTGCTCATAATTATGTAACAGGATATGGCCAATATTGGGGGGCTATTTCAAATGTTGTAGATGTAATTAGTGGCATGCCTTATCCAGAATTATTTAATAAATATGAATATGGTTTTGATGATCCTGTATGGACAATTCCATATGACTTATTGAAATTATGGTCCACAAGTTATGTATTAAAACAACAAGAATTAGTACCAACTCCAGCAATTGTAAGAACTTGGATTCAAGCTTATGATGCAACTTGGAAATATCCAGAAGCAATCTATGATAGTGATATGGTAAGTGATGAAATAAGAGGACTTTATGATTCTGGAATCCGTAACGGTTTTATTGCTTGGAATGGTGGATCTAGTCTTTCTAAATATCGTGCATTATCAGATGCTTTTAAAAAGGAGTATTAAATGAAAAAAATTACATTAGATGGTACAGAATATGAAATTATAGAAGATCATGATGGTTATGATAAAGAAGCAATTGAAACCGCCTATACAGATTATTTCACACCTTATGACTACATTATTGGAGATTGGTCGTATGGAAAGCTAAGATTGAAAGGTTTTTGTGAAAAAGAAAACCCAATTCACAAAAAGTATAATCATATTTCAAGAAAAGAAACTTATCTAAAAGAAAACTGTGCATATGGTTGTAAGTATTTTGTATTAAAGAAGATTTAAATATCTTCTTTTTTATGTTATAATGATAATAGGAGTGAGAATATGAAAGAAAAAGGATTTACATTAGTGGAATTACTAGGAGTGATTACAGTACTTGCGATTATCGCATTGATTGTATTTCCACAAATTGTTTCTCAAATTAAGAAAAAAGAAGGAGAATTAGATGGTACTACGGAAAAACTAATTTTAGCTTCTGTAGAAAACTATTTGGATTTACATGCTTCTACATACCCTAAAGAACAAGGCTTAGAATACTGTGTAACATTAAATATGCTTGTTCAAGATGGCTTACTACAACCACCACTTCAAACTGCAAGTGGAGAAGAAATCCCATTAACAAATTCTGTTCAAATTAAGGTATTAAGGAATAAAGAACTTTCTATGACTTATTCTACAGCTACTTGTAATTAAGAAAAAGAAAGTTCTTTTTTGATGACTTTATTAAATAGAAAATATTTGATATAATATAATGAGAATTGGAGAATGATATATGGAACTATATGAATTAGAAGCTCTTTATTCTTCTTTTCAAATAAGAGGTAATGACCTATGGAGGTCACTTTGACAAAGAAGGAAAAGAAAAAAGATTAAAGGAATTAGATACTTTAACCAAAAAAGATGATTTTTGGCAAAATCAAAGAAAGAGTAAAGAAATTATTGATGAAATAAATTACTTAAAACGAATGATTGAACGAGTAGAGAAAATAAGAATTCAAATTGCTGAAAATGTAGAAACACTAAAATTAATCAAAGAGGAACCCGATGAAGAAATAAAAGGTTTACTTGAAACAGAAAGTTCTTCTATCAAAGAAGAGTTAGACTCTTTAGAGGTTGCTTTACTTTTAAATGGAGAATATGATTCCAATGATGCGATTATTGAGATTCATCCCGGAGCAGGTGGAACAGAAGCTTGTGATTGGGCAAATATGCTTTATCGTATGTATTTAAGATATTGTGAGAAAACTGGATATCAAGTGGAAGTAGTAGATGAGCAGGCAGGAGAAGAAGCAGGAATTAAAAGTGTTACGTTTTTTGTTCATGGATTAAATGCATATGGATACTTAAAAAATGAAAAAGGAGTTCATAGACTCGTTCGTATATCTCCTTTTGATAGTGGAGCTAGAAGACATACTTCTTTTGCTAGTGTTGATGTAACACCATTGTTTGATAATGATAAAATCCAAATTGAATTGAATGAAAATGATTTAAAGATAGACGTTTATCGTTCTTCAGGAGCAGGTGGACAACATGTTAATAAAACAGAGAGTGCAGTAAGGATTACACATCTTCCAACTAAAATTGTTGTAACTTGTCAAAATGAAAGAAGCCAAATTCAAAATAAAGAAAAAGCATTAGAGATGCTAAAGAATAAATTATATCAATTGGATTTAGAAAAAAAGGAAGAAGAACTAAAATCAATGAAAGGGGAATTATCTTCTATTAATTTTGGTTCTCAAATAAGAAGTTATGTGATGCATCCATATTCCTTAGTAAAAGACCATAGAACCAATTATGAAGAAACGGATGTTGAAAAAGTATTAGACGGGAATATTGAAGGCTTCATTGAGGCAAATTTGAAAAGAGGGAAGTAAATGAATATTTTTGAAAAAAAAGACGCTTTTGATGTAAAGGAATTAGTAAATAGAATTAATGCGAAAACGATTCTTTCGAGAAGTTTTTCTCTTTTCTTAGGTTGCTTTCTTTTAGCAATTGCATTTAACGTATTTTTCTTACCGGAAAACATTGTTTATGGTGGGGTAGCAGGAATATCCATTATTACAAAAGAATTATTTGGTTTAGATCCTTCTTTCATCATTCTTATATTATCTTTAATATTATTAGTTGTGAGTTATTTTGCTTTAGGATGGGAAAGTACCAAAGGTTCAATTATAGGTTCTTTACTATTCCCATTACTTGTCAAACTAACGTCAAATTTTGGGGATCTCTTACAGTTTAATATTGATAATTTACTTTTGATTGTTGTATTTGGAGGAGTTGTTGCTGGAACTGGCGCAGGAATCTTGTTTAAGTCTGGTTTTACAACAGGTGGAACAGATATTATTAACCAAATTATCGCAAAATATGCAAAGGTTTCAATTGGAAAAGCAATGTTAATGTCAGATGGATTAATCGTTTTATCTGCTGGATTTTTTTTAGGAAACGGAACATTCTTTGCTTGGGAAAAAGTGATGTATGCTATAATAGTATTGTACCTGTTAAGTTTTATGACTGATAAAGTAATTTTAGGAATATCCAGTTCAAAATGTTTCTATATTGTTACCTCTCATGAAACAGCAGTGAAAAAGTTTTTAATGGATTATTTAAATCACGGTGTGACTGTTTTAGACGGTCGTGGTGGATATACAGGAGATCATAAAAAAGTAATTATGTGTATTGTTCCAACCAGAGAATACTTTGTTGTAAAGGAAGCAATTCATGATATTGACAGTGAAGCCTTTTTCCTTGTAACAGATGCTTATGAAGTCTATGGTGGAGAATAATTAGAAAAGGTGGTTGTATGAACTTAATACGATTAAAAAATGTAAAAAAAGTTTATAAAAGTGGTGTAACCGCAATTTATGATTTGAATTTAAAAATTGAAAAAGGAGAATTTGTTTTTGTAATAGGTTCTACTGGTTGTGGAAAATCTACTTTTATTAAAATGCTTTATCGTGAAGAAAAACCTACAAGTGGACAAATTATTGTAGGTGGTCTTGATGTGGCAAAATTAAGAAATAGCAAAGTATATAAATTAAGAAGAAAATTAGGGGTCGTATTCCAAGACTTTAAATTACTTTCTAAATCAACTGTATATGAAAATGTAGCGTTTGCTTTAGAAGTATTTGGACTCCCAAAAAGTGAAATTCATGAAAAAGTTTTAAAAGTTTTAGATTTAGTTGGGTTAAAGAATAAGGCAAAACATTATCCACATCAATTATCAGGTGGGGAACAACAACGTGTTGCAATTGCAAGAGCAATTGTTAACGGTCCAAAACTGTTAATCTGCGATGAACCAACTGGAAACTTAGATGAAGTGACCAGTATGGAAATAATGAGTGTGTTAGATGAAATCAATAAGCTTGGAACAACCATTATCATGGTTACGCATGATACTACAATTGTTAATAAAATGAAGAAGAGAGTAATCTTACTAGATGCAGGTCGCGTCTTAAAAGACTATGAGAAAGGAACGTATGTGCATGAAGCAGGTTAGAATTTTAGGAAGGGATATTCGTGATTCCTTCAAAAGTGTTTTTCGTAACTTTTCTCTTTCTTTAGCATCTATTTCCTGTATTACAATTACACTTCTTGTTGTCGCAATTTCAATTGTATTATCAATTAATGTTAATAATTTTGCCACTTTAGTAGAAAAAGATGTAACGATTGTTACATTCTTAAAAACAGATACTACAGATGAACAAATAAAAATTATTGAAGCAGAAATTAAAGATTTGGATAATATTGAAAGTGTCGTATTTAATTCGAAAGAGAGTATTACAGAAGAATTTATGGAAGCTAGTGATACTTATAAAAAGATCATGGAAGAATGGGAAGAAGGAGAAAATCCTTTACAAGATACTTTTTTAGTAAAAGTAAAAGATATTAATTACATTGGTGAAACTGCAAAGAAAATTGAACAAATTGAAGGAGTTCAAGTTGTAAAATATGGGGCAGGTATGGTAGAACAATTAGTAGGGGTATTTGAAATTGTTAGAAATATTACTTATGGTGTAGTAGTAGCTTTAATCCTTGTAACTGCATTCTTAATTTCAAATACGATTAAAATCACGATTTCTTCAAGAAAAAGAGAAATTGAAATTATGCGACTTGTAGGTGCTTCTAATATTAATATTAAAATACCATTTATCTTTGAAGGTTTATTTTTAGGAGCATTTGGATCGATTATTCCAATGGTAGCTACTATTTATGGGTATACCGCATTATATAATCGATTCAATGGGCAATTATTTTCTCCATTCATCAAATTGATTGTTCCAAGTCCATTTGTATATCAAACAGCCCTTATATTACTTGGAATTGGTATTATTGTAGGTATGTTTGGATCATGGAGAGCTGTTCGAAAGTACTTAAAAATATAATAAGAAGACTGAATATTCAGTCTTTTTCTTTTTGTTTTCACATATACTTCATTGGAGGAATAGGTATGGATTTTAAAATAGGGGATATTGTCACTCGTAACTCTTATCAAAATGATTTAATATTTACTATTGTAAAAATAGAAAACGGAGTTGCATATTTAAAAGGGAAAGCAGTTCGGTTATGTGCAGATGCTCCAATTACCGATTTAAAACGATATGAAGGTTCAAATGAAGAAGAAAAACTGTTTTTAGAGCGAATTAAACAAGAGCTACCTAGTAACCGAGATGATTATTTTTATTTGCCTGGAAAAATACTACATATCGACGGAGATGAAGATTATCTAAATCGATGTTTAAAATATTATGAAGAAAATGAAATATGGGCAGTAGGTTCTAAAATAAAGGAAGAAGAGATTCCTAATCAAATCTATAGATTATTAGAAACTTTTGTACCTAATATCGTAGTCATTACTGGACATGATGCTTATTACAAGAAAAAAGGGGATATTCATAATATTTCTTCATATAAAAATAGCAAATATTTTATTGAAGCAGTTAAAGAAGCAAGAAAATATGAAAAAAGCCATGAGAAACTAATCATAATAGCAGGCGCTTGTCAATCTGACTATGAGGAATTGATTAAAGCAGGTGCTAATTTTGCATCAAGCCCTAAAAGAATTAATATTCATGCATTAGACCCGGCAATTATCGCATCTCGTATAAGTTTACTTGAAATAACAAAAGATATTGATTTAAAATCCTTACTTCAAGAAACAAAATATGGAAGTAGTGGAATGGGTGGGATCAAAACAAAAGGCACAATGTATGTTGGATATCCAAGATAGGAGGAATTTATGAGAATTGAAGAAGTAAAAAAAGAAATGGAGAAGCATTTAGGAAAACAGGCAACTATTAAATATAATCTTGGAAGAAATAAATATGAAGAGTTTTATGTTAAAATTAAAGAACTATATGATTACATATTTTTAGTAGAAAGCGGAGACGAAAGGAAGTCTTTTTCTTATTCTGATGTGATAATGAAAACAATTCATATTATCTATTAGCATATAGCATAAAGTACTTGCTTTTCTAAAAAAAGTAGTTTATAATAAAACTGTATATTGTATATACTGAAGGGAGTGTTAGGCATGAAGATAACATCAGTTAATGTCCATTTAGTGGATAATGAAGGTGGACGTATGAAAGGAATTGCTTCTGTGACTTTAGATGACTGCTTCATTATTCGTGGATTACGAATTATTGAAGGAGAAAACAAAACATTTGTCGCAATGCCAAGTCGTAAAGATAAGAATGGTGAATCACATGATATCGTTCATCCATTGAATCAAGAGACTCGTACTATGTTTGATGAAACAATTCTAGATGCTTATAAAAAAGAATTAGAAAATTCAGCAGCTAGTGAATAAAAACTCTATATAGAGTTTTTTTTGTTCTAATTATTGTTTCCTCCCATATATTGTAGTAGGAGGAATTTATGGATAAAGATAATACTATTTCTACAATGAATCATAATATTACTGTAACAGATCGAAAGAATATTATGATCACTGGGGTAAAAAAAATAGATAGTTTTGATGAAGAAGAATTTTTAATGAGTACAACAATGGGATACATCACTTTAAAAGGAGAAGGTTTAGAAATTATGAAGTTGGATACTTTTCAAGGGACTGTATCGATTAAAGGAAAGATTAATAGTTTTCAATATATGGATAAAGAGAAAAAAGAAAAAGAAGAAAGTATGTTTGGAAAACTGTTTAAATGATGGAATTAAAAACTCAACTTTTGTTGTCTGTTTTTTCTTTTCTTTTTGGAATTCTTTTTTTTGTCACGTATCATATGCTTTCTCCGTATCTATACCATAAGCGGAAATGGGTTCGTTATCCTTTTACGTTCTTTTTTTTAATTGTGCATACTCTTTTTTATTATTGGTGCATTCAAAAAATTAACCATGGAATCATTCATATTTATTCCTTTATCCTAATTCTATGTGGATTTATATTGTCAAGTACTTTACATAGGAAATTGCATTTTTAAAGGAAAAATGATATACTATTCATACTAGAATGGATGGTGAGGCTATGGCTAAGAAAAAAATAACAAAACAATCAAAGACAAGATTAATTGTATTTGGAACGGCTTCTTTATTAATGATTGGTTATTTTTTGTTTAGTATCGTCGATTATACTTTTTCCATTTCAAAACTTGAAAATCAAAAAAAAGAATTGGAGCACGAACTTGTTAGTTTAAAAGAAGATGAGCAAACTTTAAAGTTAGAAATCCAGAAATTGCAAGATCCAGAATATATCGCAAGATATGCAAGAGAGAATTATTTGTATTCAAAAGACGGGGAATACATCATTAAGATAGAAGATAACAAAGAAAAAAAGGAAGAAAAAACACAACCTTTAGAAGACTATCGCACTTATATGATTGCTGGATTTGCAGTATCGGGTATATTAATATTTGGATTTGTTTTAAAAAAAATGGTACATTAAAAGAAAAGCTTTTGCTTTTCTTTTAATTTTCTCCTTTTTCAATTACAACGGTTCTTGTATGGGTATCTGTATAATCTTTATATTTTACAGAATATGTAATTGTATAGGTTCCTTCTTTTGAAGTATCAATTGTTTCTACTTCTTTTGAAGCTTGTGTGATTTTCGTTGTAATAGTTGCTTTCGAAGTAACATCAATTCCATTTTCTGTAACACTAACAGATGGATCTTTAAATGTTTCTCCAACTTTTAAAGACATTGTTTCTTTTCCATTTAACTCACTTGTAATAATGAAATCAGAATCATCTAATTTGTAAGTTACTTCAGCTCCATCACTTTCGATTCCAGAATTTGTATAACCTGCTTTTACAACATAAGTTTGTGAAGCATCTGTTGATTGAATCTTAAAGCTTGTTTTATTTTCTTGTGATGTAGCAATTAAGGAAAGGGAGCCATCTGAGTTTTTATAATATATTTTATAAAGTAGGCTACCTAATACATTTTGGTTATAATTTAAATAAGAATTAACGAAATAATTTCTTTGCGTTTCATTTCCAAACAATTCTGCACCTAAGGCATTTGCATTTTGTTGATCTAGTCCCCAAGGTGTTGGACTTGCTTCCCATGTTAATGTTATAACTCCTTTATTAGCACTTGCATTTAAAGAAGTAGGGGCTTCTGGAGCACTGAAACGTTTTGAAACTTCAGTTGGTTCAGTTCCTTTTTTAAATAATTCGGTAACACGTTTATCAGAAGGAGTATATTCAGAAGGAAGTTTTGCTGGATAAGATTCCAATTCAACTTCTACTGAAATGACATTACTTGGACGTTTGAATGTCACTCCATTTTCATAGAAATTTTTTGCGATTTTTTGATATAGTTGTCTATGGTTTTGAGTATTTAGGGTATTGGTATATCCATCTTCTGCTTCTTCATATCCATACCATAAGGCAATTGCATATTTGGCATTAGTTCCACTTACCCATAAGTCATTTACCGCATTATTTGGATAATTGTGTAATTCAATTGTTTCTGAATCATAATTAGAAGTTCCTGATTTGGCTCCAAACTCAGCACCATTGATATAATTATATGCACCAAGTCCATATTGACCACTTGATACTAATAAGTTTGCAACCATATAAGCAGTTTCTTCACTCATAACTCTTGTTTTCTTTACTTTGTATTCCCAAGTTTCATCACTTTGACGATAAACGATTTTGGTAACAGCATGTGGTTGATTGTAGTATCCACCATTTCCAAAAGCAGCATAGGCACTTGCCATAGAAAGTGGATTTTCTCCATTATATCCACCTAATGCGTGAGATTCATGGATGCTTCCATCTTCTGCTATTTCAGGATGTAAGCCAAGTGCTGTAACAAATTTAACAATATTTGAGTTTTCATTTTTTTGGAATGCTTTTAATGCTGGAATATTACGGGAAACTCGAAGTGCTTCTCGTAATGTTCTAAATCCTTCATAAGTACGATTCCAGTTATCAATGGAGGTTCCATTTTTATATTGCCATGGTTCATCTGTAAATGGAGTATAAGTAGACCAATTTTGATATTCAATACCAGGTCCATAGTCATAAAGTGGTTTTGCGGTTGATCCAATGTGACGATCAATATCGGTAGCGAAGCTATAACCGAATGCACTATTTCTGTTTCTTCCTCCAGAGATTGCTACGATAGAACCATCTTCTACACTTACTACTGCAACTCCGGCTTGAACTTTATCATTTTCCCATTCATAATCTGTTTTTCCAGCAAAGATATCATCGATATATTGTTGTTTTTCTGGATCCATAGTTGTATAAATTTCCATTGGAACATCATATGGGTTATTTCCTGTATTTTCTAATACTTCTTTCGTAACGGTATTAATAAATGATTGATGTTCATTAGCGGTTTCTGTATTCTGTACTAACATTTTTTGAAC
>AUXO011547612.1_pt1 | contig 25825 bp, 21 predicted proteins | sample 768731 | NCBI WGS metagenome assembly AUXO01 (sample SAMN02715735, study PRJNA202380) | gut metagenome | biome: sheep rumen | host: Ovis aries | place: New Zealand: Palmerston North | reverse complement strand
AAAAAACTCCTAATTCTTGTAATATATTAATAATATATCATAAATTAGAAGTTTTATATAGTTTTATAGGTTTTATTATACTGTTTTAAAACCTCTTATCCAATAAATCCCTTCATACCTAATTGCATTAATGAATTAGACATTTCAATAATATCCTTAAGTGGAATCTTCTTACCCTCATCTACCCACTTACGATAAATATCAAGAGATGTAGTATTCATGAAATTAATAAGTACTTCCTTCTTAAATGTATCAAGCTCATTATATTTAGCATTATCCTTAAAAACCGCATCTAACACTTGTGAAATTGCTTTAAATCTAGTGTAACCAAAGTTACCAGACATAAGAATTCTTTCATAAGAAATTCCCTTTAAAGATAAAGCTGTGAAGAAATCCCTATTAAGCTTATCAAATTCCTCAGGAAGATTATATTTAGAAACTAATTCAATAAAATCTTCAGCCATTTCTGATTGAATCTCAATTAAAAGCTCATCAATACTTTCATAATAATGTAAAAATGTTTTTGGATTAATCATTGCTTCCTCACATAGCATCTTAATATCCATCTTCTCATAGTCAGTATTAATAATAAGTTTTTCAAATGCATGTCTTATAGAAACAATGGTCTTCTTTACTCTTAAATCTTCATTTCCTGTAATTTTCATAATATATTCTATCTCCTATTAGCTATTTATATTATAATTTTAACACATTTTTTAAAAAAATCCACATATGTGCTTTTTCTTTTAAAAAATAATTAATTATACAGTTTTGAATTTTATTGTATAAAAAAAAGACTCATGAATAAACATGAGTCTAATTTAATACTAAGCACCTTGAGAATCACCAGTGATTGCAAATGAAACATTTGTCCACTCACAAATAATTCCACGAGCGCCATACATACCAATATACATATATTCGCTATCTCTAGCTACTAAATCAAAGTCAGTGTATGTAGATATATATGTTTCACCATTGTAAACAATTGTAGTTGTAACAACCTGTCCAACACGAGCAATAGTACACTCGATTGTAGTACCTACAGCAGGTGTTAATGTAGATGTTTTACCAGATTTTACTAGTGAAGTTGATTCACGAGCATATCCAACATGATTGTTTCCAACCTTTTCTTGCCAAATTCCAGCACAAATATTATTACTGCAAATACCTGAATTATTAACTGGAGCATAGCAATCATCACGAAGCATTAATCCAAATCCTGATTGCTTTCCATCAGAGTTTTGAGCTGTAATTGTTCCAGATGCACTTAAAGTGAAATTCTTTGAAACACTTACTCTTCTAAATGCAAATGCATATCCTTCAGATGTAGATGCAATCTTACCCTTATAGTAAGTTGCTGATGATTTAGATTGACCAACCTTAAATACTCCAGCACTTGTTTCAGTTGCATAATATCCAGTATCTGGAGATAATGGATCACCACCAACATCACCAAATGCAGTTCCATACCAACCATCAGTAATAGTTCCATAATTAGCTGTTAATGTAATATGTGTACTGTCATCCTTATCATATCCATTTTCAACTAATGTAGCCCATGCATCTAAATCCATTGCTGAATATGGAACATATTCATAATATGGATTCTTTACTAAGTCATTTGCTCTATTTGGAGCAGTTAATGTAGCATTAACATAATTCTTTAATGAAGAATTGCTATTCTTAATTGCATTAGCAAATAGATAAGCAACATGCTTAGCTCCTAAAATATTAATATGAGTAGCATCAATTGACTTGAAATTAGGTTCAGTTTCACTATTTCCTGAAGTTACTGCATGTAAGTACTTAGCCTCATCAGCACCAAGACTAGTATAAAGAGTTGCTGTAAGAGTAGTTAAATCAACAACCTCTACATTCTTCTCTTCTCCTAATTCCTTAATAGCCTTTGGATAATCTAGTACATCACCTACAGAATGTCCAGCTAGAGTAGTTGAACCAAACTTTGTAATATCATCACTAGTTAATGTAACCTTATGTCCCTTAGAACCAGTAAAATCTAGTGTATCAGAATATCTTACAATTGGTGTATCAAGAATTGCTGTAGCCCCTGCATCTTCAGCAACCTTAATGTACTTATTATATAAGATGTTCTTAAATGAGTTAGCTGTTTCAGTAGATAATGAAGGATCTGCAAAACGATCCGCATCATCAAACTTTTCATCATTATGTCCAAAACCAATAACTAGATAATCTCCAGCCTTAATTTTTGTAGTTAAAGTAGCATAGTTATCCTCTTTTATGAAGCTTAATGCACTTCTTCCTGACATAGCTAAATTATTAAATGTAACTAATGAACTAAAATAGTTATAGAATTGTGTTCCATATCCATATCTATCATAGAAATATGTTGTATCAGTTACACCTGTCTTATTTCCATTACCATCATATTTTCCATAATCACAAACTGTAGAATCACCTACAATATAAACAGTTGTAGCTGATAAGTTCTTCTTTGTATAAACTACTTCCTCTGAATAGTAGCTCTCCTTATATAATGTAGTATCAGTTGGAACAGCCTTTACTGTAATTCTATACTCTCCTGCTTCAGTTACAGTAATAGTATAGCTTGTTTCTGTTTGCTCCTCAGATACGCTGTCGTTAACCTTAACGACATATCCTCCTGCATTCTCAACTGCATCCCATGTTACAACATTATCAGTTAATGTTAAAACTGGTGCATCTAATCTTGTAACATTATTATTTGTAGAATCGCCTTTCTTATTTCCACAAGATACCATTACAAAGATTGCAATGAATGCGAAGAATAAACCTATTAATTTCTTCATGTTTTTTTCTTCCTTTCTATAAAATCATCAATATTTTATCAAAAGAAAACGCTTTTATCAATGATTTTTCTACAATAAAACGACATTTTTTTAAGGTCTTTTTTACAAATTGTCGCTAATGCGTCAAATGTGTTTTAGATTGTGCTTTTTGTAGCATTTTTTATTTTTTTATAAAGAATAAAAAAAGTGTAGATTAATTAAAATCTACACAATCTTATTATTATAAAACATGCTTTAATAATTCATCATTTGATAATGGTGATAGATATGATGGAGCAATATCAAATACAGTCTTGCATCCCTTTACACCCTCATCATTTAATCTCTTAGCAGCTCTTGCATATGCTACAAGAACTGATCCTGTGAATTCAGGATTTGAATCAAGCTTTAGGCTATATTCAATAACATGCTTATTCTCATTATTAAATCCTGTTTGTCCAGTACGGATAACAAATCCACCATGAGGAAGTCCTGCATGGTCTCTTTGAAGCTCTTCCTTAGTTATGAAGTTAACTGTAGTATCATAATCTGAGAAGTAATTAGGCATAGTCTTAATCTCGTGCTCAATCTTCTTTAAATCAGCACCTGGCTTAGCTACTACATAGCATAGACGAGTATGCTTATCTCTTGTTGTAAGAGTTGGATTAGATCCACTTCTTACAGCCTCTAAAGCCTTATCAACAGGGCAAGTATATTGTCTTGCATCCTCTACTCCTTCAATTCTTCTAATTGCATCAGAGTGTCCTTGAGATACTCCCTTACCCCAGAATGTATAATCACTACCATCAGGTAATACACATTCAGCATATAATCTATTTAAGCTGAACATTCCTGGGTCCCATCCAACTGAAACGATTCCAACAGTTCCATTAGCCTTGCATACTGCATCAGTATCATTAAAATGCTTTAATGCATTTGCATGTGTATCAAATGAATCAATTACATTGAAGTCCTTTGCAACCTCTGGAGTTTGCCATGGAAGATCTGTTGCACTTCCACCACATAAAATCATTACATCAATTTTTCCCTTATAAGATGGGATATTGTCTACATGGTCAACCACTGCAGACTTATTTCTAATTGTTACAGTCTTAGGATCACGACGAGTAAATACTGCCACTAGGTTTGTATCCGCATTCTTTTCAATAGCTGCTTCTACACCCTTTCCTAAGTTACCATAACCATAAATACCAATATTAATCATATTATAGCACCGTCCTCACGTAAAAAATTATAGCACAAAAGTTTTTAATTTCTATTTAATATACAAAAAAAATTAAGTGGAGGGCCTCCACTTAAATTTTATTTAAAATTATTTTTTATTTTTTGTATATAATTTAATTATTTGAAATACATAATTTATTAGTTATAAGCTTTATTCTTGAAATTTTCAATTATCTTATTATATCTACTAGAATTCTTATCTAGTGGCTTAATACGAACAATATTATGCTCCATTAGCTTATTACCATTAAATTCATATATTTCATAATTCTTTTCATCACCAGTTACTGGCATCTTCTCACAAACAATAGAAGCTACATTTCCTGATTCAATAAGAATTAGGTAAATATGATAATCAACCTTATTCTTATTATCATCTAATAGATATGTATCTGCTCCCTCATATTTTGTATTTTGAAGTACTCTATCAAATGCTTCTCTATTTAATTTCATATTATTACTCCTTATTTCAAATCATAAAATTTTAAAGATATATCCAATGCTCTTGGAGAATGAGTTAGAGCCCCAACAGATATAAAATCTACTCCAAGGCTTGATACCTCTTTAATTCTTTCTACAGTCATATTACCTGAAGCTTCTAGCTTATGCTTAAGCTTATCATTATTCTTAACACACCATAACATATCCTCATTTGACATATTATCAAGCATAATTATATCAGCTTCAGTAGCCTCTGCTTCAAGGAATTCCTCTCTTGTTTCTACCTCAACCTCAACCTTCTTTGTGATTTTAGATTTAAGAATAGAAACTGCCTTTGTAATAGAGCCTGCAGCTACAATGTGGTTATCCTTAATCATTGCCATATCTGATAAGCTATAGCGATGATTAGTACCTCCACCGTCAACTACTGCCATTTTTTCTATATATCTTAGATTTGGTGTTGTTTTTCTTGTATCAAGTATCTTACAATCTCCTACAAGTTCTTTTGTGAATTTAGAGGTTGTAGTTGCGATACCACACATGCGCTGTAAAAGATTTAGCGCAACTCTTTCACCCTTTAATAATGTTTTAGTATCTCCATCAATAAGACCGATAACATCACCCTTTTTAATCTTATCACCATTTTTATAATTGAATGTAAGATTAAAGCTTCCACCAACAAGTTCAAAAACTCTTCTGCATACATCAAGCCCTGATAATACTCCATCCTCTTTAGCCACAAATCTAGCCTTAGATTTATGATTATCTGGTATTAGATTATCAGTTGTGATATCACCCTCAGGCATATCCTCATGTAAAGCATTTAAAATTATTTGATCAATAATCTTAAAATCCATTACTGCCTCCTAATTTAATCTACAATGGCAACCAATTGAATTCTTTCTTGATAGTGCCGCATCAATAATAATCAATGCTACTGTTGCCATATTTAGAGTTTCAAAATAATAACGTGACATTACATTAATCTTCTTAAGATTATTATAATGACGCTCTATAATCTTTTTAGCAAGGTTTAAACCTTCCTCAGTACGTACAATTTGTACATATTTATCCATTGTATCCCTTATTTCAACTCTAATTGATTTAAAGTTGAATTTACGAGGCTCTCCAATTACAGGTGGGAACTTGATTGTTCTTTTTGAAAGCGTAGCCTTAGATGCATTGATATCATCTGCGACTCTTTTTCCAAATACTAAGCATTCAAGAAGCGAATTAGATGCAAGGCGGTTTGCACCATGAACTCCTGTATTTGCACATTCACCAACGGCATATACACCTTCCATTGATGTATGACCAACTAAATCTGATGCAATTCCACCACATAGGAAATGCTCAATTGGAGTTACAGGAATTAAATCCTTGCTCATATCAACACCAATAGATAAGCATTTTTCATAAATAGTTGGGAAACGATGCATTAAGAAATCCTTTGTCTTATGTCTAATATCTAGATAAACATGATCTGACCATGTATCAAACATTTCACGCTTAATTGCCTGTGATACTACATCACGTGGTGCAAGTTCCATTCTTTCCTTATCATATTTATCCATGAAGCGTTGACCTTCAATATTTCTTAAAATAGCACCCTCACCACGAACAGCTTCGCTTATAAGGAAGACTCTTCCTCTTTTTTCAGGCTCATATAATCCTGTTGGATGGAATTGTACAAATTCCATATTCTCAATTTTAATACCGGCACGATATGCAAGCGCAATACCATCACCAACAGCAAATTTCTCATTAGTAGAATTCTTATAAACTCCACCACATCCACCTGTAGCTATTACAATTTTATTTGTAAAAACATAAACAGGTTCATTATTATTATTAATACATACAAGTCCTATGGCTCTATTATTATCATCTGTAATAATTTGAATAGCCATTTCATCCTCAAAAACATCAATATTAGTATATGATTTTAGTGATTCTCTTAAATCCCTCATAACACTTTCACCAGTCGCATCTCCACCAGCATGAAGAATACGGCGTGATCTATGTCCACCTTCAAGTGTCTTAATAAAATCACCATTTTGATCCTTATCAAAATTAACACCCATACCTACAAGATTTCTAATATTATCTCCAGCCTCATTAACAAGAATCTCTACAGCCTCCTTGTTATTAAGATTAGAACCTGCACGAAGGGTATCCTCGAAATGCTCCTTAATTCTACTTTCATCAAACTCAACTTCAGCAGCTATTCCACCCTGAGCTAAATTAGATGAACCCTTATCAATTTTATCCTTAATAAACATTCCAATTTTTAATTCACGGTCAATATTCATTGCAGTATACATACCTGCAAGACCTCCACCTAGAATTACAACATCAAATTCACGATAATTTTTCATCATAGCACCTCGCTATTTTATTTAGAAAGTAAAAGCATTGTATCAACACACTTACGTGCCTTTAAAGCTACATCCTCTGGAATTAAAATTTCATTAGATTCATCACGAAGACAATTATATAAATCCTCAAGCCTTGTAAGCTTCATTTCAAAGCAATTAAGCATTGGACTTAGACAATAGAACTTCTTATCTGGATTTCTTTTCTCCATTTCATGAAGAACACCACATTCAGTACCTACAATAAACTCCTTACAATCTGATTTAGATACATATTCAATAAGGCCTTTTGTAGAACCTACAAATGAAGCCTCCTCTAAAACCTCAAGCTTACATTCAGGATGTGCAATAAATTCTGCATTAGGATGTTCTTTTTTGGCCTTTAATACTTCATTCTTAGTTCTTCCATTATGAATTCCACAGAATCCTGGCCAAAGATCAAGCTTAATATCCTTACTCTTTTCCATAGCATATCTTCCTAGGTTTCTATCAGGACCATATAGCATAGGCTTTCCAAGCATTGCATAATGTTCTATTATTTTTAAGCCATTTGATGATGTAACACATACATCAGCATATTGCTTACATCTAGCAGTTGAATTAACATACATTAAAATAATTGTATCTGGATGCTCCTCACGATATTTTTTAATATCCTCTTCCTTCATCATGTTAGCCATGATGCATCCAGCGTCCATAACAGGAAGTAGGACCTTCTTTTGTGGAGATAAAAGCTTTGCAGTTTCAGCCATAAAATGAACTCCACAGAATACAATAATATCTGCATTTGTCTTAGAAGCTATTTGAGATAACGCAAGTGAATCTCCTACATAATCAGCAATATCCTGAATTTCAGGTCTTTGGTAATAATGTGCAAGAATTACAGCATTTTTTTCTTTCTTCCATTTGTTGATTTGTTCATACATTTCTTGTGTTGTCATAATATCAGTCCTTTACGATAAATTATACTACAAATCAAGTATTTACTCAATTATTTAATTATATTTTGGCCTAATAATAAAATAAAAAGACTATGTTTTTAAACATAGCCTTAATTTATAATTATTCAACTATAATTTCATCAACAGAGCATCCACCTGGAATCATAGGAAGAACTCTTTCCTCCATATCAACAAAGGCGTTGATAAGTACAGGCTCCTTTAGCTCTAATGCCTTAGTCATAGCATCTTTAAACTCAGCTCCAGTTGTAGCCTTGAAATTCTTCATTCCAAATGCATCAGCTAACTTATTGAAATCAGGCTCACGATTAGAAAGGTCTGTTTCACTATATCTCTTTCCATAGAAAATAGTTTGCCATTGATGTACCATTCCTAGTGTCTTGTTATTTACAACAACAACTATTACAGGAACATTATAAGCACGCATTGTAGCAAGCTCATTCATATTCATTCTAAATGAACCATCACCAGCAATATGAACTACTCTACGTGAAGGATTTCCAATTTGTGCACCAATTGAAGCACCAGTTCCATAACCCATTGTTCCAAGTCCACCTGATGAAATAAATGTTCTTGGATATTTATAATTATAGAATTGTGCAGCCCAAAGCTGATGCTGTCCAACCTCAGTTGTAATAATAGCTTCTCCCTTTGTAAGCTCATCAATTGTGCTTATAAGCTGTCTTGGCTTAAGCTGTCCTTCAGTTGGCTTAGATAAATCATATGGATATTTAACCTTCATATCAAGGATATGCTTATTCCATTCATCAGCTTCTCTTGGCTTAACAAGTGGTAATACAGCATCTAATGCAGGCTTTAAATCTCCAATAACAGCTGCATCTACTGGCATATTCTTTCCAATTTCAGCTGGGTCTACATCAAAATGTACTACCTTAGCATTTGGACAGAATCTCTTAATATCACCATAAACACGGTCACTAAATCTTGCTCCTAAGGCGATTAAGCAATCGCATTCACGAGCAGCTCTATTAGATGTAACAGAACCATGCATTCCGATAAGTCCAGTAAATAGTGGATCATTTGCAGGATATGCACCAAGTCCCATAAGTGATACACTTACTGGGGCATTAATACGCTTTGCAAGCTCCTTAAGCTCATCATATGCACCAGATGCAATAACTCCTCCTCCTGCATAAATAAATGGCTTTTTACTATTATTTATAATTTCAGCAGCATTGCTAAAGGCAGGCTCCTCTAAATATTTAGTAATACGCTCTACCTTATAAGGCTCCATCTTTTCATATTCAACCATAGCAGCTGTAACATTCTTTGGAATATCAATTAAAACTGGTCCTGGTCTTCCACTTTGAGCAATAAGGAATGCCTTACGGACAACCTCATGAAGATCAGCTACATCTCTTACAAAGAAATTATGCTTTGTAATTGGCATTGTAATTCCTGTAATATCTATCTCTTGGAAGGAATCCTTACCAATTAGTGATAATCCAACGTTACCAGTAATTGCAACTAAAGGGATTGAATCCATATAAGCAGTTGCGATACCAGTGACTAGATTAGTAGCTCCTGGACCTGATGTAGCCATGCAGACTCCAACCTTACCTGTTGCTCTTGCATAACCATCAGCAGCATGTGCTGCACCCTGCTCATGTGATGTTAAAATATGATGAATACGGTCCTTATTCTTATATAAGGCATCGTATATATTTAATACTGCTCCACCTGGGTATCCAAATATTGTATCAACACCCTGTTCAAGCAAGCATTCAACTAAAAGCTGTGAACCATTAATCTTCATAATAAATCTCCTTACCGAGGATTAATATTATTTTTCTAATCCTCTTCTGTCAAATCCTTAAATACTGCACCTGTTGACGCACTTGTAACAAGGTGAGCATATCTTCTTAGGTAGCCTGTCTTTACCTTTGGTTCAGGCTTAACCCAATTAGCCTTACGCTTTGCAATTTCCTCATCAGAAACTAAAAGCTCAATTGTATAATTGATCATATCAATCTTAATCTTATCACCATTTTCTACGAAGGCAATTAATCCACCCTCAGCAGCCTCTGGTGAAACGTGTCCTATAGAAGCTCCACGTGTAGCTCCTGAGAATCTTCCATCTGTGATAAGTGCTACATCCTTATCAAGACCCATACCTGCAAGTCTTGATGTAGGAGCAAGCATTTCTCTCATACCTGGACCACCCTTAGGACCTTCATAACGAATAACTACGATATCTCCTGGTACAATCTTGTTTGTATTAATAGCCTCGATAGCCTCTTCCTCTGAATTATATACCTTAGCATTACATGTATGCTGAAGCATATTAGGAGCAACAGCTCCACGCTTAACAACGCATCCATTAGGAGCAAGATTACCAAATAATACTGCAAGACCACCAGTCTTAGAATATGCATTATCTACTGTACGAATAACCTCAGGATTTCTATTTACTGCATTCTTAATATTTTCAGCAATAGTCTTTCCTGTTACAGTCATTAGATTTGTATCAAGCTTACCAATATCAGCAAGCTCCTTCATAACTGCAGAAACTCCACCAGCCTCATTTAAATCCTCCATATATGTAGGACCTGCAGGAGCTAGGTGAGTTAGGTTTGGAGTAACCTCTGAAACCTCATTAGCCATTTTTAAATTAAACTTAACACCAGCCTCATGAGCAATTGCAGGAAGGTGAAGCATTGTATTTGTTGAGCATCCAAGTGCCATATCAACAGTTAAGGCATTATGGAATGATTTCTCATTTACGATATCACGTGCCTTAATGTCCTTATTAACCATATCCATAATGGCCATTCCTGCCTTCTTAGCAAGACGGATTCTATCAGCATATACATTAGGAATAGTACCATTACCTGGTAGGGCAATTCCTAAAACCTCACACATACAATTCATTGAGTTTGCAGTATACATACCAGAGCAAGATCCACAAGATGGACAAGAATGATTTTCATACTCATCTAGCTCCTCTTTTGAAATCTTACCTGATAAATATTTACCAACTGCCTCAAAGGTTGATGAAAGTGATGTCTTATGACCTGCAACACGACCTGCAAGCATAGGACCTCCTGAGCATACTACTGTTGGAAGATTAATTCTTAATGCTCCCATTAGCATACCTGGTACAATCTTATCGCAGTTTGGAATAAGAACAAGACCATCAAGTGCATGGGCATTTGCCATACACTCAACAGAATCAGCAATAAGCTCACGTGTAACAAGTGAATACTTCATTCCTGCATGTCCCATAGCGATACCATCACAAACTCCAATTGCTGGAATTTCAATAGGTGTACCACCAGCCATTAAAATACCTCTTTTAACAGCATCTGAAATCTTATCAAGCATATTATGTCCTGGTACAATCTCACTTTTTGCTGAAACTACACCAATCAATGGACGCTCAATTTCCTCATCAGTATATCCTAAAGCTTTGAATAAAGAACGATTAGGTACTCTTTCAACGCCCTTTTTAACTACATCACTTCTCATACTTTATACCTATAAATAGCTATAAGCTATTCCTTTCTTTAAATCTTCTTTAAAGCCTTAACAATAAGGTCTCCCATTTCCTTAGTTCCAACCTTCTTAGACTCATCATTAAGACCTGGAGTGAAAATATCACCAGTTCTGTATCCTGCGTCAAGAACGTCATTAATAGCCTTATCAATTGCGTCAGCTTCCTTCATTAATCCTAGAGAATATCTAAACATTAATGGTAATGAAAGAATTGTAGCGATTGGGTTAGCTAAATTCTTTCCTGCGATATCAGGAGCACTACCATGAATTGGCTCATATAAACCAAGAGTTCCTGCTCCTAAAGATGCAGATGCTAGCATTCCAATAGATCCTGCTACTTGAGATGCCTCATCTGTAAGAATATCTCCGAAGATATTTGATGTAACAATTACATCAAATTGTCTTGGATTACGAACAAGCTGCATAGCTGCGTTATCAACATACATCTCAGAAGTTTCAACATCTGGATAATCCTTCTTAACACGCTCAAATACTGCTCTCCATAGTCTTGAAGACTCAAGTACATTAGCCTTATGAACACAGCATAGTCTATGATCACGCTTTTGAGCTGCCTCAAAACCAGTCTTTAGAATACGCTCAATTTCATAAACTGAATACTTCTCTAAATCAGAAGCCCATGCATCTGGCTTAGTAGTATCATATGCAGGTGAATTTGCCTTTTCACCGAAATACATTCCACCAGTAAGCTCACGAACAACTAGAATATCTAGTCCTTCTCCAATAATTTCTGGCTTAAGTGGTGAAGTATGCTGTAATTGCTTAAATAATACAGCAGGTCTTAGGTTAGCATAAAGCTTTAAAGCTCCACGAATTCCTAGTAATCCCTTCTCAGGACGGTCTCCGTTAGGAAGGTGATCCCACTTAGGTCCACCTACTGCTCCAAGAAGTACTGCATCACTCTTTAAGCAAGCATCAATTGTGTCTTGAGGAAGAGATGTACCATCCATATCAATGGCGATACCTCCCATTCTCTTCTCAGTTATATTAAACTTATGACCATAAAGCTCTCCAATCTTATTTAGAACCTTACAAGCCTCTCTTACGATATCTGGTCCAATTCCATCACCTGGAAGTGTAACAATATTAAATGTACTCATTACTTTAATTCTCCTTTGATCTTATTAATTAATCCACCTTGAGCAATAATATTTTGCATGAATGGTGGGAAAGGTGCTCCCTTAAATACATGTCCTGTTGACTCATTAGTGATCTCTCCTGTATCAAAATTAACTGATACTACGTCTCCATCCTTAATATCATCAACAGCTTCAGGACACTCTAAAATAGGAAGTCCGATGTTAATTGCATTTCTATAGAAGATTCTTGCGAAAGTCTTAGCAATAACGCAAGAAACTCCACAAGTCTTAATAGCAAGTGGTGCATGCTCTCTTGAAGATCCGCATCCAAAGTTCTTATCTGCAACCAAAATATCTCCAACCTTTACTCTTTGAGCAAAAGGCTTCTTACCAGCATTAATATCCTGCTTAGAGTCCTCCATACAGTGAGATGCAAGCTCCTTAGGATCTGATGTATTTAAATATCTTGCTGGAATAATTACATCTGTATCGATGTCTGATCCATACTTTAAAACTGTTCCTCTAGCGTTCATATTATTTCTCCTCCATATAATCTCTTGGGTCTGCAATATAACCAGCTATTGCTGAAGCTGCAGCAGTTGCTGGTGAAGCAAGGTAAACCTCACTATCAACATGTCCCATACGTCCAACGAAATTACGATTTGTTGTAGATACACATCTCTCTCCAGCAGCAAGAATTCCCATATGTCCTCCAAGGCATGGTCCACATGTAGGAGTTGAGAATGCACATCCAGCCTCAACTAAATCCTGAACGATTCCTTCGTTAATTGCTTGAAGATAAATCTTTTGAGTTCCTGGTAATACGATACATCTAACGTTCTTATTAACCTTCTTACCCTTTAAGATATCACGAGCAATTCTTAAATCCTCCATTCTTCCGTTTGTACAAGAACCAATAACTACTTGATCAATATTAGTCTTCTTACAAACATCCTCATCTACTGTATGAGCATTTTCTGGAAGATGAGGGAAAGCAACAGTTGGCTTAATCTTAGATAGGTCAATATCATATACCTCATCATATTTTGCATCAGCATCAGCCTCAAATACTCTTGGCTCCTTCTTTGAGTGCTTCTTGCAATACTCAAGAGTTAGCTCATCAACAGCAAATATTCCATTCTTAGCTCCAGCCTCAATTGCCATATTAGCCATTGAGAAACGAGAATCCATTGATAAATACTTTAATCCATCTCCTGAGAACTCCATAGACTTGTAAAGTGCTCCATCTACACCAATCATACCGATGATGTGAAGGATAACATCCTTACCACTAATTCCAAATGCTGGCTTTCCAGTTAAATTAAACTTAATAGCAGATGGAACCTTAAACCAAGCCTTACCTGTAGCCATTCCACAAGCCATATCTGTAGATCCTACTCCTGTAGAGAATGCTCCTAGTGCTCCATATGTACAAGTATGAGAATCAGCTCCAATAGTTAAATCTCCTGATACAACTAATCCCTTTTCAGGAATAATTGCATGCTCAATTCCCATTTGTCCAACCTCAAAATAATTAGTTAAATCCTTGTCATGCGCAAACTCTCTAATGAACTTGCATTGTTCAGCAGACTTAATGTCCTTATTAGGTGTAAAGTGATCTGGTACAATAACTACCTTATCCTTATCAAAAACCTTATCAATACCAAGCTTATTAAATTCCTTAATTGCAACTGGTGTTGTAATATCATTTCCATGAACTAAGTCTAGCTTAGCCTCGATTAATTGCCCAGCTTCTACCTTATCAAGACCTGCATGATAAGCTAGAACCTTTTGGCTCATTGTCATACCCATTATAATATCCTCCGTTTTTTTTATTCATTGCTTAATTTAATTTCAATTGAGTCAACCAAAGCAATCCAAGAAGCCTCAATAACGTCTGTAGAAACACCTACAGTACTCCATTTTTTATTTGTACTTCTATCTCTTGTTTCAATTAAAACACGAACCTTAGAAGCGGTTGCCATTCCTGTATCAAGTACTCTAACCTTGTAATCATCAAGGATTAGATCATCAAGAGATGGATAGAATACACATAATGCCTTTCTTAATGCCTTATCAAGGGCATTGACTGGTCCATTACCCTCTGCAGCACTAATTTCAGTCTTTCCTTTAACAGAAAGCTTAACCATAGCACTAGCATTAAAGCCATCATCATCTGAAGCATTATCCTCAATAATCTTGAAATTCTCAAGAGTAAAGAATGGCTTATATGTACCAAGTGCTCGTCTTACAAGTAGCTCAAATGTTCCATCAGCACCCTCAAACTGGTATCCTTCAAACTCAAGCTCCTTAACACGATTAATGATTTCAGTTGCAATAGGAGAATCCTTTTCAACATCAGGAGCGTACTTCTTAATCTTTTCAACTAAGGTACTTCTTCCTGCAACCTCACTCATTAAGAACTTTCTTTCATTTCCAACACTCTCAGGTGGTACATGCTCAAATGATGTAGATGCCTTTTTGACACCATCAATATGCATTCCAGCCTTATGAGTAAAAGCATTAGCTCCTACATAAGGCATATGATTATCAAGCCTTATATTAGATATTTCACTAATCTTTAAGGCAGTAGATGTTAGATTCTTTAAATATTCCTTTTTAACAACGTCATAATTCTTATGAAGCATTAAATCGGCAATAATTGTTGAAAGATTAGCATTACCTGTTCTTTCACCAACTCCAATAAATGTTCCTTGGACATTTGAAGCACCAACCTCAACTGCCATAATAGAATTAGCCACTGCCATACCTGTATCATTATGAGTATGTATTCCAACCTCAATAGATACATTATTGCAAACATCCTTTACAATGTCATAAATCTCATCAGGGAAGCATCCACCATTTGTATCGCAAAGACATACTGAAATGGCACCAGCCTTTTCTGCAGTCTTTAATACTTCTAGTGAATATTCTCTATTATGCTTATATCCATCAAAGAAATGCTCTGCATCAAATATTACCTTCTTACCATTTTTCTTAAGGTAGGTAATAGTTTCTTCTATCATTAATAAATTTTCATCAAGACTTACACCAAGAATCTTTGTTGCATGGAAATCCCAAGCCTTTCCGAAAATACATACATAATCAGTTCCTGCATTAATTAATGATAGAACATTATTATCTTCCTCTACCTTAACATTTTTTCTTCTAGTAGAACCGAAGGCTACAAGAGATGAATTATAGAATTTTACTTCATTCTTAACTCTTTCAAAAAACTCCTGATCCTTAGGATTAGATCCAGGATTTCCAGCTTCAATATATTTAATTCCCATATTATCAAGATATTTACAAATCTTGATTTTGTCGTTAACACTAAATGATATTCCAGCTGCTTGAGCTCCATCACGAAGTGTAGAGTCGAAAATATCAATTTTTCTCATAAAATTCACCCTTTATAAATAGTGATATAGACCTTACCACTAGGTAAGGCCTACTCACATAACTAATTAGTATTATCTAAGATTAGTTATTAATTAACTTAGTATCCTCATTGTTCCAGCTATATAGCTTACGAACTTCCTTACCAATAACCTCAGATGGATGGTTAGCACCCTTCTCACGAAGTGCATTAAAGTGTGCTTGTCCTCCAGCACTGCTCATGTCTAATAAGAAATCCTTAGCGAATGTACCATCTTGAATATCAGATAATACCTTCTTCATAGCCTTCTTAGTTTCCTCAGTTATAATCTTTGGTCCTGTGATATAATCTCCATACTCAGCAGTATTAGAAATAGAATATCTCATTCCAGCGAATCCTGATTGATAAATTAAGTCAACAATTAACTTCATCTCATGAATACACTCAAAGTATGCGTTTCTTGGATCATATCCAGCCTCACATAATGTCTCGAATCCTGCTTGCATTAATGCAGAAACTCCTCCACAAAGAACTGCTTGCTCTCCGAATAAGTCAGTCTCAGTCTCAGTCTTGAAGTTAGTCTCAAGAAGACCTGCTCTAGCTCCTCCGATTCCAGCTCCATAAGCCTTAGCTAACTCCCATGCATTTCCAGTTGCATCTTGGTATACTGCAATTAGACATGGAGTTCCCTTTCCTGCTTGGTACTCAGAACGTACTGTATGTCCTGGTGCCTTAGGTGCAATCATAGCAACGTCTACGTCTGCAGGTGGAATGATTTGCTTGAAGTGAATTGCAAATCCATGAGCGAACATTAACATCTTTCCAGCTGTTAGATTTGGTGCGATGTCTTGATTATACATTGCTGCTTGCTTCTCATCATTGATAAGAATCATAATAATGTCAGCCTTCTTAACTGCCTCAGCAGTCTCAAATACTTGTAATCCTTGTGCCTCAGCCTTAGCCTTTGACTTAGATCCCTTATATAATCCTACGATTACGTTTACTCCTGACTCCTTAAGGTTTAATGCATGTGCATGTCCTTGAGATCCGTAACCAATAATTGCTACTGTCTTTCCCTTTAATGCATCTAGATTGCAATCCTTTGCATAATAAATTGGAGCTTTACAAGCTGCTAAAATTTGTTCATTTGTCATCATATAATTTCTTCCTCCTAAAATTGACAATATTAAACACTACTATATAGAGCATTTTATTGCTTTATATTCTTTAATTCCTCTGGCCCTCTCTTTAAGGCTGTAAGTCCTGTTCTTACTATTTCCTTAATTCCGAATGGCTCAAGCATTGATACAAACGCATCAAGCTTTGCTTCATCTCCTGCTATTTGTGCTACAAGAGATTCTTGCGCTACGTCAACGATATTTGCACGGAATATATCGCATATTCCTATAACCTCTGCTCTATCGTCAGATGATGCCTTAATCTTAATCATAACTATCTCACGAATGACGGCATCGCTAGGTGAAAGCTCTTCTACCTTTAATACATCATAAAGCTTACGGACCTGATTTTTAATTTGAACAACAGTCTCATCATCTGTATGAACACAAACAGTCATACGTGATAGATTTGGATCCTCTGTTACTCCTACTGTTAATGAATCAATGTTATATCCTCTTCTTGAGAATAGTCCTGTAATCCTTGATAGAACTCCTGATTGGTTTCTAACAAGTATTGAAAGTACATGTCTGTTTTCCAATATCTTCACCTCCTATGAACAAATAAAAGTAATAAAAATAAAAGCCTTGCCTCATATAGAGACAAGACTTTATAATCAAAATCCTGCGGTACCACTCTAACTTCCTTACAATTTGTAAGGCACTCCGCTATGCAACAGTCATTGCATATATACTATAACGGGTATATCCCGGAAGATATTACATTATCACATCTTCACTTAAAGGTGATACAAACATAAGCTTCATACAGACTTTCCATCAGCCGCCTGCTTTCTAGAATGATTGGCTTAAATTTACGCGTCCTTTTCATTGCTTTTATTTTTCAATTCCACAATAGTATATCATATTTTGCTTTTTTGTCAATATTCAACACAAAATAATTCGTTTTTTTAGTTTTTTATGAAAATATTCAATTTTAATGATTTAGTATCGCATTTTATTCAAAATATAATCTTTAAAATCCTATTTTTACAAATATAATTCGTTATTTATGAATATTATTTTAAAAATAATAAATATTTATCATAAAATTCTTTCATTGTATTTTTAAATGAATGCTTCCTTTAAGCTTTCAAGCTCTTCCTTAGTAAGAAGCCTATAATTACCTCTTGCTAAATCATTATCAAGTGATATTTCACCAAATGAAACACGCTCTAGGTATGTAACCTCCATACCAAGAGATTGCATCATTCTTTTAACCTGATGGAATTTACCTTCTCTTATATAAATATAACATTCATCATTGGAAATAATCTCTGCTCTTGCAGGAAGACATTTATATCCATCATCAATTACAATTCCATTCTCAAAATCCTTAAGATATTCTTCCTTAAATACTCCATCAAACTTGACATAATATTTTTTATAAACATGATATTTTGGACTTAATAGTTTATGAGCAAGCTCACCATCATTAGTTAATATCAATAGTCCTTCAGTATCTATATCAAGACGTCCTACAGGAAAAATATTATATTTTCTATATTCATTGCATAAATCAACTACAGTTTCATATCTATTATCAAATGTTGCAGAAATAACTCCTGCTGGCTTATTTAACATAATATAAACATATTCATCATATTTAAAGGATTCACCATCAATTATAATTTCATCCTCATCAGGATGAATCTTAAAATCATCGTCATATACTACTTCACCATTAACGACAATATATCCTTTTCTAATATAATTCTTAACCTCCTTACGAGAACCAAGTCCCATATGAGATAATGCCTTATCTAAACGAATCATAATTCCACCTTATACTTCTTTATAATTTTTAAATATGCATCACTAAAGCGCTGCATATATCTATTATCAATATATCCTCTATATATCTGAGCATATTCTAATGCATCCTTCGCAAGCTTAATCACCTTAGATGATTGTCCTTGCTTATCAAGGGCCTCAATTAAATATTCATATCCCTTAAAAAGTTCGAATGCCGCATCAGAAAACATATTCCATTCATGGGAATTAAGATTTTTAAGTTGTTCTATTCTTTTATCAATAATTTCTCTAACCTTATCCTCATAAAGAAAAATAGAATCCTCTGTAGGATCAAAAGGTTCAACCATATCAATAAGTTCAGTTTTCATGTCAATCACCATAAATATTTTAACATAAAAAAAGCATTAAAAAAAGGCTTTTAAGCCTCTCTTTAATCCTCATTCTTCAATATATCGTTTAAATTACTTTGTATCCTTTAGGTGATAAAGAATCTTTAATCCTATAATCTTATTGTTTAAATCAGCAATTGCCTTATCTATTTCCTTTTTTCTCTTCCCTTGAAAAACATTAAGTCTTGACTTTTGAATCTCATATGACTTAATATCATCCTCATATCCAGCAATTAAAGCTAATGCCTTAGTTTGCTCAACGCTAAGCTTCTCACTCATAGAATAATCACCCTTTCTTTACAAAATATATATTTTAGCATTTATATTATAAATAAAGAAAAATCAATTTTCAAGTCTTAAAAATTCCAAAACGCTTACAAAATTATTTTTGTGCTACTTTTTCCATAATTATGAAGGAAAAAGGTGAACTTTTTATGTTCACCAATTTAGGGAAAGTATTTTCCTAGCAAAATGAATAATAAAGCTAGGGTATTCATTTTAAGCAACTATATTATACATAATATCTTAAAAGCAATTAATACTACTAAATGCATATATACAGGTGATTTTAGATTATAATCGAATAAATAGGGCACATAAAAATCTATGTGCCCCAATATAATATTATTGTAATGCTATTGCAAATATATATGATTCACCTGATGAACGCTTAATAGTATAAGTTCCAGCAGATAATGTATATGTATATGCAGTAGTTGTAGTTGTAAGAGTTAGGGTATTAGATCCTACTAAAATCTTTGTACCATTGCTCTTACCCTTAGCGTAAACTACAATCTTTTGAGATTTAGCAAGTGTAAATGTAATAGAAGCCTTTGAATCAACCTTTAAAGCATAATTTAAGTTTGTTCCATTTAATGTATAGCTCATTTCCTTATATGAACCACTTACCTTAAATAGCTTTGTTGTATCATTTACCTTCTTATCCTTAAATGTTAATAATCCTGTAGTTTGTGATGCTTCAGTATTTGATCCTGTATTGCTTCCGGTGTCAGTACCAGTATTTGTTCCTGTGTTAGTACCAGTGTTTGTTCCACTATTACTACTTCCAGATGTATTACCTTCATTTACTTCTAAACCTGAATCCTTATATGTAGTTGTTTGATAGCTAATAAGTCCTCCCTTATAATTATCAATGGCACTTCTAAGACCTGCAATAACCTGGTAGTTAGTATCCTCAGTGGCATTATTAAATGTCCACTTGAAATCTCCTCCACCAACACGTCCAGTATAAGCCTTAATAGTATTAACTGCATTTGCAGGAGTTTCTGCAGTATATTGATACATTATACTTGAGTTAGTATCAAAATTAGAGTATGTAGTACCACCAGATACTGTCTTATAAGATGATGAAACTGTTTCATTTCTTGATGAAGCTAAATAAGCATCAAATGATTTAGAATTAGCTGCATCTGTAGCTCCACTAACACCTGCACCTGCATTAGCGTATACAAGAGATGATGCCCCTATTACAGTATTATTATAAGCCTTAATCATTCCTCCAGTTTCACTACTAAATGTACCTTCACCCTTAGCGTCAGTACCCTGAAGAGATGACATCATTGGATTCTTACAATTTCTAAAATAATTGCTCTCAACAAAGGCTGATGAACCTGTTGTAACACCAACTCCATATTTAGCATTTCCATCAAAATAATTATTATAAATATGAATTGCTGTTGATTTTCTTATACGAGGATGACGTGAATCTGAATGGTCATACCAATTGTGGTGGTATGAAACATAATCAACAACATCTCCATTACTATTTAATGTAGATTTTCCTGTATCCCAGAAATGGTTATATGATAATGTAGCGTATAATGTACCCTTAATATCTAAGGCTCCATCTCCCTTTGCATGGTCTCCAGAACCATTTGCTCCATAGAAGAAATCACAATCATGAACCCAAATATTATAATTTCCAGTATCAATTGAAACATTATCATCCATCTTAGTCATAAATCCAAGATTTCTAATCTCAACATTTGAGCTATTTCTTACAAGGAATCCAAATCCATAAATAGTCGCATCATCTCCAATTCCTTCTAAAGTCATATTAAGAACTGAACCTGCGGCCTTACCTTTAATCTGAAGTCCTTCAGATGATGAACCAAGAGAATCCATATCAGTTGCCTTTACCTGACCCATAAATCTAAAATCAATTGGAGTCTTATCATATCCCTTTTGATATGCAGTAATAATTGCCTGAAGACCTGTAAATGTCTTCTTTGTTCCCTTAGAATCATAAACTACATCTGTTGAAATAGTCTTTGCAGTCTTTGATGTTACATAAAAAACCTTAGCACCTGACTTAAGACTACCATCACTATTATATGCACCTGATGCATCTCCTGATGTATTCTTATCATTTTTAGTAAATGCAAATCCTGTTCTATCATATCCTACAACATTAAGATTTGAAACCACAGCACACTGTGATGCATTTTTAGTTTCACTACCTCCAATAACAGGGACAATCTTTAATGTGTAGCTACCTTTAGATAGTCCTACTGCATCTACCCTATAATAATTTGAATACTCTCTTACAAGTTCGGTATCAAGCTTAACATAGCTACCACTTCCCTTTTTCACATAGGCGTTATATCCATTTGCACCACTTACTCCAGTAAATGTCGCATATAACGATTCCTGATCACCTGAAGCACTAACAATTTTAACATTAGATGAATTACTAACATTATTAATTGTAAGACCAGTAAGCTCTGTTATCTTATCCTCCTTTGCAATAGAATCATTTAGCTTTAATCCAGCGGTTAAAGCTAAGGCACCTGTAAGTGCAATTAATGCTGATACTTTTTTAATCTTCATTTTGTCCTCCTACTTAGTATCTTTATCTTTCGATATTTGCATTATACAAAAATCCTTTTTCAAATGCAAACGCTTACAAAGTGAGAATTTTAATCGTTTTCATACAAATTTCAGTCAATAGTTATAATTTAATAAATGATTGTTATAAAAGGTGGCTTGATAACGCCATTTTTAAAATCTATGAAAAAATCTCATTTCATTTTCAATACATTATTAATATTTTATGAAAATTAATTTTTTTAAAAAAATATATTAAATTCATTAAAAACATAAAATTAATGCTAATAATATAAAAAAATCATACCACAAAGATGTGATATGATTTCTATAATTAGCTTATATCATGATAAGTTCCAATCTCTTTAAGCATGGCCTCAAATTCCAATTTAGGAACCGGCTTACTATATAAAAAGCCTTGAGCCTTCTTACATCCAAGATTTACAAGGAAGTCAGCTTGATGTTTTGTTTCTACTCCTTCACAAACAACCTCTATAGCAAGCTTTTTAGCCATGTCAATAATAGATCCTATAATAATCTTATCCGAGTCATTTAGTATTTCTCTATTAATAAATGACCTGTCAATTTTAATTTCACTGACCTTAAAATCTCTTAAAACAGAAAGTGATGAATAGCCTGTACCAAAATCATCTACAGAGGTCAATATACCATTCCTATGCATTTTATCTATAAAACGAGCAAGTCTTTCATTTTCCTCAAAGTTTGTTGTTTCAGTAACCTCAATAACAATATCCTCTGTTCTTACATTATATTTTTTAATAATTTCAATAACTCTATCCTCTAAATCTTCAAGTTCAAAATCTCTTCTTGATAAATTACATGACGCAGGTACTATATTATTACCCATATTTCTATAATTATGAATATCTTTACAAAGTGTTTCTAAAACATATAGGTCAAGCTTCACAATCTCGCCATTCTTTTCAAGAATAGGCACAAACATTCCAGGAGGAAGTATTCGTCCATTATTATTCCATCTAGTAAGAGCTTCTACTCCTATAATTTTTCCTGTTTCTATATCAAATTTTGGTTGATAGTAAACTAAAAAATTGCCATCTTCTAGTTCTTTATCAAATGTACTCTCAATATTTTTTATAGAATCAACCATTTCAAGAAGATCTGGTGTAAGTTTCACTAAATTTCTTTTAGTATTTCTAGCATACTGACAAGCTATAGACGGATTAGAAATAATCGTTGAATAATTAACAACAATATCCTTAACCTCATCATATCCGATGACAGAAATAAGAGTGAGTTCTATCTTTCTTCTTTTATTTCCGACATACACCTTCAATCTTGAAATAGTGTTAATAAAATCTTCATTTCTTTCTCTTTTAATAAAAGCTACGAAATTATCTCCGCCAAGATGACCTACTACCTCATCTTCTTCTGCAAAATTTTTCAATGTTTTTGCAAATTCAACAATAGCCTCATTAGCAAGAGTTGTTCCATAAAGCTTATTGACTAGCCCAAATCCCTTTAGATTAATATAGTAAGAATTATACATAGTTCCATCAATACTATCCTTTAGTGATTGAAGTTTTGCAATATAGCCATGTACATTATATAATTTTGTATTATAACTTAAATTCTCAGCTTCACGAGTTTTAATTGCAAGAGCAAAATTCTCATTGTAAATAGCAATGAGCTTTAAAAGCATATTAACATCCTTTAATTCATCAGCTGAATAATTATAGCCATCCTTTTTTGAATAAAATGTTACAAGACAATCATGATGCTTATAAAAAGTAAGAGGAGTCTCATTACAATCACTATCAATAGAGCATTTTATTGAACCAGAAAAATTCTCAGATGCTATTTCTATCCTACCAATATGGAAATAGTCCTTAACATTATTGATAGCTTCATCATAATTATTAGGTACAGATTCATTTAGTAAATCTATAAATTTATTAAAATCGAACATACTATCACCCTCCCTCTAGGGTTTAGTTTATAATTATTATACCACATTCTACAATATATTTCTATCTCAATATTCTTGGTATCAATTCATAGTATTTTCCCTCATTTCTTTCATCTTTTTATACATAATAAAGTATAATATGGTATAATATACTTATAGAAAGTTGGTAATATTAATGCTTTATTTTAATAAGATAGTAACACAACTTAACAAAAAAATTTTAAGCCTTATTGTAGAAATACAGTAAGGCTTTTCTTTTTGAGAAAATCGGAGGAAAAATGTATGAATAAAGAAGAAAAGAAATACGAATTGATAAAATTTGAAGATGGTGAATTTAGCTTAGATGTTAATGTGTCACCTGATGAAGAAACAGTATGGTTAACCCAAGAACAAATGGCACTTTTGTTTAATGTTGATAGAACGAGAATAGTTCGTCACATTAATAATATTTATAGTGATAGTGAACTTGATATGCTTTCAACATGTGCGGAAAACGCACAAGTTCAATTTGAGGGTGTTCGTCAAGTGAAACGTAAAATAAAAATATACAATTTAGATATGATAATAGCTGTTGGATATAGAGTAAACTCAAAGCGAGGAACACAATTTAGAAAATGGGCGAATTCAGTTTTAAAACAATATTTATTAAAAGGTTATGTTATTAATGAAGAAAGATGTTTATCTTGTACTTCTAATATTATTTTGCTTCAAAATAAGGTTGAATTGATTGAATCTAAAATTAAAAATATGGAAGATGATTTGTATCTTGAAAATTCAAAGGCATTTTTTGAAGGTGAAATAGTTGAACCATACACTTTTATAAGGCACATATTCTTTTTATCTAAAAACGAATTAATTATAACTGATTTTTATGCTGATAATTATTTAATATCTATGTTAAAAGATATAAAAGTAAAAATAACCATTATTACTTCTACTAATTCTTATCTAAATAAAATAAATATTCCAAATAATATAAATATTAAACATAATAACAATATACATGGTAGATATATATTCATTGATGATAAATATGTATATGCCTTAGATACTTCATTTAATAATATCGGAAAGAAAGAATTTATCATTATGAAATTAGAAAATATAACAAAAGAAATGATATTACTAGAAAGAAAATGACTGTGTAAAAAAGCAATGAGCCAAAAACGCACATTGCAAATTCGGTTGTCGATGAATTCTCGGTAACTCGCTTTGTGGTCAAAGAAAAGTACGTGTACAAAAAATGCACATATAAAATTCAATAGTCGCAAAAAATGCGACTTTCTAATATAATGCTAATATAAGATAAATAATCAACTACCGAGGAAAAATCGATTATTCAAACCAATATTATATTTCACTTTTAGGAACAACCTAATTTAGTATGTGTGGAAAACGCACTAACCTATTACGAAATAGGCACTATTATAAATCAGAGAAAAACTTGGGGCTCTAAATATATTCAAAATCTAGCCAATGATTTAAAAGAATATGGTAAAGGATATAGTGTACAAAACCTTAAATATATGTCTCAGTTTGCAAATGAATTTACCAAGAACGAAATTAGCCAACAACCTGTTGGCCAAATACCTTCCTTCATGTTGAACCTGTTCCAAAATGGAACAAGTCGAAAAGAGTGTACCCCCTCCTGGTTGTCCAGGATAAGGGGTACACTTCAGTTTTATAAATTGTCCATTCAAAACTATAGAACACCGAAATATTATTTATCTAAGGCTTCTTTTTTAGTTTTATAGACTTCTTCTTTTTCTCTATATACGAGTTTGAATGAAGGTCTTAAGAGTCTTACTTTGCCTTCATTCATACCACATTTAAAGACTCTTAGAGCTTTATTTTCATCATTTTCATCTTTAATCCACTTGTTAAACACAAAGAATAAAAGGAAGAAT
>AUXO010171636.1_pt1 | contig 25828 bp, 17 predicted proteins | sample 768731 | NCBI WGS metagenome assembly AUXO01 (sample SAMN02715735, study PRJNA202380) | gut metagenome | biome: sheep rumen | host: Ovis aries | place: New Zealand: Palmerston North | reverse complement strand
TCTCTTGGCGGAGCCGCCGTTAATGCGGCAGAAGCGGCTAGAAGTGGTATAGACGCTTGGCGGGAGTATTGGGATGCTGCATTAAATCGTGAAGGTGTAGATAATGATGCTTATGCACAGCAAGTTGGAGATGCTTTAAGAAATAAGCTTCAGATGATAGATGCAGCTGAAGCACAAATCATGTCAGGTAATTTTGGAACAACTATGAAGGGTCCTAGTGCTAGCGGTTCTGACTCAAGTTCTGAAAAAGAGGCTGAACATGAAGATTATCTTGAAAGAGAAGCTGATATATACCGCACTATCAATGAAGAACTTGAACAAATTGAATCTACTTTAAGTAGAATTCAAAAGGTTGAAAGTCATGAGTGGGGTATCGACTATCAGAAGAGTCTCGAAGAAGAAAATAAATTACTTGATGAGCAATTAGAGAAACTTCAAGAGAAAAAGGTCCTTCAAGAAAAAGATTTATCTGTTAGAAGAAAACAACTTGAGAATGTAGGAATTAACTTCTCTGCGGATGGCAGCTCAATGCAAAATGCGGAAGCTACTTTAGATAGTTTATATGCTAGCTATAATGCAATGGTAGATAAGTATAATTCCATGACTGCAGCTCAACAAGAAGGATATAAAGCTAGTCTTGAAGTAGAAAAAGATAGAATTGATAAAATTGAACAAAAAATAGAGGATTATGAAAGCACATTCTCTGAATATCAATCTACTTTAGATTCTTTATTAGACGCACATTATGCTGAAATTGAAAATGAAGTTAATCAATTTAATAATATGGTAGAGGTTCATCTTGAACTAACTGAAGCTGAACGTGAATGGGATGACTTCTGGTACGATATAGTTCAAGATATGCAAGACGATGATTATCTCAAGCAAATCGAGAAAAGCGTTACAAAACTGGGTACTTTAATTGGTACTACGCTGGATAACGCTGATAGCGATGTTGAAGTTTTAACTCGTCACCTTGCAGATACGGTTACAGAGGTTCAGGCACAAATAGCTAGCGCTAATCGAGGAGGCGAAGATAGTTTATTTGGTGATGATACAGCTGCCGCAAAAGAGAACCTTGAAGATTATAGAGATAAGTTGATTAAAGCATTAACTGAAGCTAAAGAAGAAATAGATAATATTTCTGAAAACTATATAAAAATGCTTGAACATGCGCAAGATTTAATTGATGACCAGGTTGATGGATGGGAGGCTATTGGAGACCATCTTGAACACGATGTTGATTTAATTAAGTTAATTAGTGGTGATAAAGCATTTGATGCACTTAATAAACAATATGAAAAACAGTTTAAAAATAATTTAAACTTAATAAATACTCAAAAACAAAGTCAAGATTTCTGGGCAGGTGAAATTGATAGGTATGAACAACTTTTATCTGTAACAGATAAAAGCACTATTCAATGGAAAACTTATAGTGAAGCATTAGAAAAAGCTAGTGAAAATTATAAGAAAGCTGTTCAGGATTTAGATAAGACTATTGAAGAAGCTTTAAAAGACCTTGACACTTGGAGAAAGAATCAATCTGACGCTATCATGGATGCTCTTGATAAAGCGATAAGTGGTGGTTTAGGATTAGAATTAGTTGAAGAAGAATGGAAATTAATTAATGACCAAGCTGGTAAATATTTAGATAATGTTGAACGTGCTTACAGTATGGAAGACTATGCTAATATTTTAAATGATGCTGCAACCGCAACAGGACTTACCGCAGATAATCAAGCTAGGTTAAATAAATTTAGAGATGAAGAATTAAGAAAATTAAATGAAAAAGAAAAGCTTACTAAATATGATATCGAAGAATCTAAGGCGCGTTTAGCTATTCTTCAACAACAGATTGCTCTTGAAGACGCTCAACGTAATAAGAGTAATATGAGGTTAAGAAGAGATAATCAAGGAAATTATGTATATCAATATACTGCGGATGAGCAAGCTGTTGATAATGCTGATCAAGGATTATTAACTGCAAGAAAAGAATGGTATGATTTAGTTAAAGCTAGAAGAATTGAAACTAATGAATGGGTGCTTGCCGCAGAAAAAGAACTTCAAAAACTACTTGCTGAAGAAGATGAGGCAGCTAAAGCAGGAGACGAAGTTAGACTTAATAAGTTAAAAGAAATGGAAATTTTAGCTAGACAGGAAGTTGTAAATGCTCATGCGGAAGCTAATAAGAATATTCAAGATTTATATAGCGGAACTGCACAATTCTTTGCAGAAGTTGAAAATGCAGCTATTTTACCACAGAATGCAGCTACTATATCTCAATTAATTGAATCTTGGACTGGTAAAGGAGAAGAGAGTTTCTTAGGTGCTGTAACTAAAGCAGTTTCTGATTTAGGACAACTTCAAGAAGATTACTCTACTAGAACCAAACAAATTCTTGAAGAAGCTGGAGTAAATTATATAGAACTTAAAGAAAAAGGTATTGACCCAACTAATGATTCTCTTACTAGCATGATTATGACAAATGAAGAACTTTCTTATGCTCTTGATGATGTGAATACTCAATTAAGTCAAGAAGAGGGATTATTAAGACAAGTTGAAATGGCTTATCGTAGTTTACAATCTGCGGCGGTCAGCGCTATTCAATCTGCTAATGCAGCTCTTAATACTCTTGCGGCAACCGCTATAAATACTGCAATGCAGGTTCGTGCAGCCATTGCGGCAGCTAGTTCCGCACCAGCTATAGTTGGAACTTCTTCATATAGTAGTAAATCATCTAGTAGCGGTACTTCTAAAGGCGGAAGTGGAATTGGTGCAAAATTCAATGCTAAGCAAGCCGAAAAAACTGGTAATACTAATAACACTCGAAAACTTAAAACTATTGGATATGGAACAGGAGTTGTAGATGTTCCTACGGGAGGAGCTCTTGTAGATTTATCTAAAATAACAATTAGTGGAACTTCTAAAGGCGGTTCTACTATTGGAAATTACAAAAAATCTGCGGTTGACATTCCATTAGATAAAAATATCTATGGAATGGGTGCTGGAACAATTGCAGACATGTCCCACTCATATTCTGATGACCTTGAATTATTAAGAAAATATGGATTGTTTGGAGTATATGGCTTTGCAACCGGAGGATACACCGGCGATTGGTCAGGTTCTGGTATTGATGGACAAGGTGGAAGACTCGCAATTCTCCATCAAAAAGAACTTGTATTAAATGAGTCTGATACAAAAAATATGCTTGAGGCTATAAAAGGATTAAGAGAATTAAACTTTAATGATGTTGCTAAAACTATTCTTCAATCATCAAATGTTCAAGCACAAGTATTAGCTCACGTAGGAAGTGGAATACTCCAAGGACTTGCAAATATTAATTCAGGTAATTCAACTGAAAATTACAGAAATGTAACTATAAATGCAGACTTTAGTGGAGTTAGAAGTGCAGATGCTATTTATCAAGCTCTTATGGAACTTGAAAACAGTGGTATGCAAACAGTATATTCAACTGCATCAAACACAAATATAGCTTACTAAAATTATTATAGGAGTTGCTATTAATAGCAACTCCTATATTTTTTTTGGGTAAAGTTGCTTAATATTAAAAGTAGAAAAAATATATTATATATAAAAGAGAAAAAAGGAGGTTACTAAGATGGCATCTCATATTGATAATTCTTTAATTATGTCACGAGAAGATGTAAAACAAAGTATTTTAAGCACTATTAGTAAGTATGCTGAAAAAGCTGTTCAACGTGCTAATTATGATAAAACTATTTTAGCAACCGTACAATATTGCACTGATTCAAGCATAGGACAGTATAAGATAAAATATCAAAATGGATATTATACCGCATATGCGCAAGATACCTCAAGGACTTATTTAAGTAAGGCAGCTGTGTATGTATTAGTACCTAGAAACGATATGAATAATAGATTATTTATCACGGGTAGTGCAACTAATGATAGCACACAAAAAGTCTATACTAGAAATTTAGAAGGAGACCAACAGTTTTCTATAGATGGGTCTAATTACATTACTAAAATTAATTCTAATATAGATATGTCTAGTTACTGGGGTGCGGGAACTAGTTACAGTGTAGTTTTATGGTCTGCGGAAAGTGATAATAATTTAATAGAATTTAATAGTAATATTAATGAATTTTTACAAGATGCTGAGTATATACGCTTTGGGGCTAGCTTCAAGACAGCTTTAACGGAATCCCGCAAAGCAAGTGGAAATTATGGATTAATTTTAACATTAAGTTATAAAGATAGTGATGGAAATATATACCCTAAAGCTTTTGTTTTAGATACTTTTTCAATGAATGGCTCTCCTTTTAATTTTTCTACTTATATGCCTCAATATGATTATTGGGAAGTTAATCAAGCTGAATTTTATAGAGTGGAAAGAATAGAAGAGTTTGTTGAGAATTTTCCAGCAGGGACAGAGCCAAGCGCAGATTTTAGAGATATATTTATTAAAGATATAAGTTTATATCGTGCAAATAAGTTATATGATTCTTATCAAGATAAATATAAAGTTGAACTTATTAGTGAAGATAACTGGACTTTTTCTGGCGGCAGCTCAGTTAAATCAGCAGTTACCGCAACCGCAAATTTAAAAGTCGATGGAAATATAGTACAAGATTCTTTCAATCAAAAACTTCAATACTTTTGGGCAAAAGAAGATGGAGCTGTAAATTATGTAAATCATCCTAAATATAATGCTTATTTCGGAAAAGGTTGGTATTGTTTAAATGATGGGATGAAGATTAGTTACAATAATGAATCAATTCAAGATTTAAAAGAAGGCAACTACACTATTACTCAAGAGAATACTTCTGTTAGTGGAGAGGCTATTGAATGGAATCCTAATGTTCAAACTATTAGTATTTCACGAAATCTTTGTAAAGGTCAAAAGACTAGAATTAAATGTATTGTTGTTTATGAAAACACTCCAATTTCTTCAGATATTAAAGAGATTGTAAATGAAAGCGGATACTATGTAAGACTTGAAGAAGTTAATGATAGAACTGAATTTTTCAATGGAATTGGTTCTTTTAGCTTAGTTGCGGGAGTTTTTCAGGACACTGGAGCAGATGCTCCTAATGTATCTAAGACTCTTGATTCAAGCATTGGTTACCATTGGACAGAAATAGATTCTTTAGGAAATGAAAAAGTAATTCCAAATAGTTGTGTTATAGATAGTTTAGTTTCTAATGAAGAGTGGGCGGATTGGGCAAAAAGAACTGATGACCATCCCGCACGTGACACTGAAGCCGTACCAGATGCGGAAGTCGAGGCTTTATTAGAAGGTAAACCAGAATTAGAACTTTGTAGACAAAGGTATGAATATTATAATAGTCAATCTCAACATTATAAAGATTCAGAAGATGCAGAAGATATTGAACTTTATAATATTTGTAATAGAAGAGCAAGAAGTATTTTACAAAAGAAATTAACTTCTTTTTATACTTCTTATACCAGTGACTACTCTAATAATAGCGGGTATTATATTTTTGGACCTAGTTCAATAGTAGGAGGATACGCGGACGCCGCAATTCAAAACTACAGAAGTGCTACTATTGAATCTTCTCAACCAATTTTCTATGGTGAAACCGGATATGTGTCAATTTATAATACTTTATATAATATACCTGCAAGTAAGATTGTAAATAATATTACTTATAGAGTTACCGCATATTTAACTGAAACAATAGATAATGTTACAACAACTCAAGAAATTGGTACTCAATCTATTGTATTAATAAATAATCCTGGTAATCTCACTGATTATGATTTAAAAATTGTTAATGGTAAACAAACATTTATGTATAGTAATGGCGGGATTGCACCTACTACCGCCGCAGGGTCAGAACATCCTATTATTATAAGACCTCTTTCTTTTAAATTATTTAATAAAGAAGGATATTTAATTTATGATAGTGAAGACCCTGATAATGAAGAGTTCAGAACCAATATTACAGAGCTTCATCCAGTATGGAGATTTTATGACACTGCTACTTCTTTATTAAAGACTGATTATAAAGGAACAGATAATACATCAGTTATTATTCAAGATGGCATAGCTATGATTGAAGTTGAAAATGAAGGTCATTTTATCTATACTATTGCAGATGAATATGATGTAAATAAAAAGGAAGCTAGTAATATTGAATTAGAAGTACAATATGCGGGGATGACCATTACCGCTTCAACAGATTTTACTTTTATAAAACAAGGTGATTTAGGTACGAATGGAACTAATAGAATCCTTGAAATAGAAGACCCTATATATAATCAATATAAATCTTTAGTTTTAACAGACGATGCTTATTCAGTAATGACAAAAGTTGATACTAATAGTAAAAATTATTATTATCCAAGTCAAAGACATTTGAATAATACTTATTTATATGCAACAATGTGTTATGATGAAAATAAGCAGCCGCTAGAGTTTGTTAGCACATCAAGATATGTTAATTTGAAATTTGCTCAATCAAGAGTATCAACTGAAGATACTACTCAAATAGAAAATGGAAATGGATTAGGTGGAACATCTTCTGCAACCTTTATGGGATATTGGAATGAAAATGGTTCTTATACTCCTATTAGCAATACTTCTCAATGGGATACAGAGGTAAATAGTGGATATTATAAAGGAACTTACTATTATTCAGTTCCTTCTTTTGAATTACAAGGAGATAAAGTAGGAAATCAAGTTATTGCTAATATTTCTTATTTAGATAGTGATTTAGGTATAACTTATAAACCTACTGAAATTAATGATTATCCACATGAAGGTGGAGAATATACAAGAATTGCCAATAACCTAATCAAAGTTAAAGCGAATACATCATCAGCTATTGCTACTGAAGATACAGATATTAGAACTAATTGGGGTTATTATCCAATTCCTTATTATTATTTTAACTGGACTGGCGCGGAGCAGATGCCAGATTATGTAGATCCTGCACGACACATTGTTATAGTTGGTGGTTTTGACCAAGTTGTTTATGATAGCGCTGGCGCGAATCCGCAATATAATAAACAAGAACCGTTTAAAGTTTACTTATTTGATGAAAATGGTTTAGACATGACATCAGAGTTTTTAAATGGTATATTAACAGGTCGAAGTTTTATTAGGTGGACTTGTTCTTTTGGTTTTACAGGAACTACTTCTTTACCAGTTCTTGAAAATATAAAGAGTTTTCCTAATGGTTTTAATACTAATGAACAGTTATATGGACAATATTGTAGATATAATAATAAAATATATAAATGTATTCATAGCCATACAAGAGGTCAGATAGTTGAAATTAAATATGGAAAAAATCAAAAAAAGACCTATGCTCCAAATAGTTTTATTCCTTCATATTGGGAAGAACAATCTGAAGCAGTTTTAAATGCTCAAGAGTATAAAGTAACTCCTGCAACTACTTATGATTCTATTGCTAAAACAGCTTTATTTAATAGCTGGGTTAGCGTTAATATACATTTTAGAAGAGCAAATGGAAGAGTTTATGATGGTGAAGTTTTACTTCCTATTAATGTTATTTGTAACAAATATGGTTCAGATTTAATTAATGGATGGGATGGAAAAAAGACTGAAGCTGGGGACTCTTATATTATATCTTCTCAAGTTGCGGCAGGTGTAAAAAATGATAATAATACTTTTACAGGTGTTACTATTGGTGAAACTTTCTATCCTGACAGTGCTGAAAGACATAACGAAATAGGGTTGTTTGGTTATGGTCACACTGATGGTGATGCAACAAATCCGAACTCATGGGCACGAACCGTCTTTATGGATGCAAATACTGGACGTACTATTCTTGGACCAAGCGGTGCTTCACAAATTATTCTGAATCCCGCTATTGGTAGTTGGTCTAAGTTATCTGGATGGTATTTCAGTACAAAATTTTTATATAAACCTATTGGAGAGAACTCTGGTGAAACATACAAGGATTTCACTTCATATTCTCAAGGTGCGGCAATCGCACCTCCCGCAAATCCGGTTGGCTCCATTGGTATGTATTCTCCTTGGGATACAACCGCAACTAAAGACGATGTATTCTTATGGGCATCTTCTTCAGAAGTAGATTTAGATGATGAGTTAGATAGTCAAGGTAATCCTGTTAAAGGAAAAGCTACTGATTATACTAATTTTAATAGTAACAGTTCAAAACCTAATAATTTTTATGTAACTTATGGTGGTCATTTACATGCAGCTTCCGCAGATATAGCTGGTAAAATAGTTGCTAAAAGTGGTAAGATTGGTGTAAATACTGATAATAATTACATTGAGATTGGTGTTGAAAAAAATAATAAAAAATATTTATTATATAATAAAAATTTTTGGGTTGGACAGGTAGACCAGAATGATGATAGTGACAATGCTTTTGGAGCTATGTTAAAAGGTCGTATTATGGCTAACTCTGGAATGTTTGGTAATATAAGTCAAAATAGTCAAGGTCAATATCCAGATGGTAACTCAAGTGGAACTTTATTTATTGAGTATAAATGGTATCCTTGGGTGCTTCCCGCAAATAATGAACCTTGGGATGCAAACCATTTTTATTTAAATACCGCTGCTGGTAGAACTCAACAATATGCTTTATATAATAAAAACTTTTATATAGATAATGCAGGGAATGTTTTCTTTAATGGAAAAATGTTTACCGAGTCAGGTCGTATAGGAAACTGGGTTATAAGTCGAGATTACCTATCTTCAGTAGATGGTAATGTTTTACTATCTCCATCATATTTAAAATTAGGTAGCTTTTTGGCTCAATCATCTGGTGCTTTGTCTGGCACTTCTTGGAGTATATCAGCTGATGGATATGCCAGCTTTACAAATCCACAAAATCAGTTTACAGGTTCTAAATTTGTTATTGCTGGTGGTGCAGGTGGTGGAACTATAATGACTTTAGATGATGATGGCATTTGGCTTAAAGCTGGCGAACGAATTAAGTTAGGCGGCGATGAATCGACTGGAGCAACTGGTTATATGGCTGCTGGAAATGATGGTCTTTTAATCAATACGGGAGATTTATCAATTTCTGACGATGTTTTAGTAGGCGGAAAATTATATTTTCATAATTCAACTGGTGGATATGCTACTATGTGGTTGAATAAAGAAGGAATTTATATTAATGGTAGAGATGGCGAATATAGAGTATATACAAATGGTAATGCTATATTAAATAGAATTGATGCTAATTCTATTTATATTGATGGGACTTCTATTACTGAATATATAAGACAAAAAGTAAAAGAATTATTTGACAATAGCTTACCAACAACATTTGTTACAAGTATTTCTGGCTCAACAGATAGTTTTATGCGACATACAACTAGTTCACATGACTACTGGGGATCTGGTTTAACTTATATACAGGGCAATACAGAAAATAGAAAAACACCACAATATAATCCAGAGAATGAATAGGAGGTATTAAGATGAGTGAATTTTCATTAAGACCAAACCCTTTTAATGGTTGTCATTTTGAAAAAAGTGATTTTTCAAGAACTACTAAACCAGTTTTTTGTGTGGTTACCTATACAGTTGCAACTAGACATTCAGATGGAAGAATTACAACAGAAACGAAAACTCTTCGTCCCTCTGGTAGCTACTTACGCAATTTTGGAGATGGAGACGTATATGGAGTTAATGATCCAGATGCTCCATGGAATTATCCAAGTTACTAAAATAAAAATTTAAGAGATAAAAGGAGATTAAAATTATGCAAAATGACTTTTCAATTATGACAGAACAATTTAGACAACAGTTAATTAATACTATCAATGGCGCACAGCTGCCGCCATCGGTAGTTTATTATGTATTAACTAATGTATATCAAGATACAGAAAGATATTACAGACAATATTTACAAAAAGCTCAGCAAGAAGCTGAAAAGCAAGAAGAGTTACAAAACCAAGAAGTCTCTAATATAGTACAAATGGACGAAGATAATTAATTTATCTACAACTTTTTTTAACTATAAAGAGGGTAATGTGTAACTCAAGTAGGGAGGATTTAAGTTATGCTAGATTTATTATCTACTTTTTCCGTTACAGAATTACTTATCTTTATAGTTATGTTAGCTATTGCTTTTAAAGAAGTTACAAGTTTCATTCTTTGGATTAAAGGTTTAATTGCAAAAAGAGATGAAAATAAAACCTCTTTAAATGATAAAGAGAAAAGCGATACTAAAAGATTAAATAATGTTGAAAGTAATGTTCAAAAAATTATTAACTCTGTAAACGAATTAAGTGAAAAGGTTGATTTACTAATATCTTCTGATAAAGATGATATAAAATCAGATATTACTAGAGATCATCACTTTTTCTGTTACAATCAAGGATGGATAGATGATTATAGTCTTGATTGTTTAGAAAAAAGATATGAACATTATGTTGATGAACATGGTAATAGCTTTATAGAACAGTTAATGGAAGAAGTTAGAAAACTACCTAAAACCCCACCAGAAGCATAAAGGGAGTTACGATAAGTAACTCCCCTTTATTTTTTATAGTTAAGAGAGATATAAGGAGGTTATAATATGGCTACGATTGCGGAAGGAGGATTATTCCCTCCTATAATTCAATCTTATTTACCAGCATTTTCAATAATGGATTTACTTCAAGATAGTTTCAATATTAATTTTAATTTATCTGAATATAATAGTCCAAGTGATATAAAATCGGTTCATGTATCTATTACAAGGCAAAGTAATTATCATTCAGTATTTGACTCTACTAATTATATTAGAGGAGTATATGTTACTAACTTTGATGCAGTAACAGGTAATAATGTTGTTAATATACCTGAATCGGTTATTAATAAGAATGAAATTAATTATAATGAATATTATAAAGTACAGATTAGACTATCTAAAATTACTTATGATGGCTCATTAAAAGCTGAATTATCTGAATATTTAACTGCGGAAGCCAATCTTATTAATTTTTCAGAATGGTCTACGGTATGTTTAATAAAATTTATAGCACCGCCGCAAATAAATATAGATGGAAATGGTAGTGTTTTAAGCACCTTAACAGATAATGTTATCAATTCTAGTAATTTAGTTATTTCTGGAAAATATGATAAACAAGAGATAAATGATAATTCAATTCCATCTCATTTAAAGAATGGAAGTAATGATTTAGAATATTTATCTAGTTATAATATAAAATTACTAAATAATACTAATAATGAACAGTTGTTCGACAGCGGAAACATTAATGTTGACACAACTAATTCTAATAGTTTTATTTATAATTTACCTTATTATTTTGAAAATAATAGTAACATAAAAATGGTTTTTACATATGTTACTAATGATTTATATACTGGAACAATTAATTATAATATTAGACCTAGTTATTCACAGAGTAGTTGGAATACTCAAAATATTATTAGTGAATCAATAGGTATTGATACAGTTATTGGTAAAGTAAGCATCAGTTTTGAACAAAAAGATGAAGAAACTCCTATTCCTGCGGGAAGCTCACTTAAGATACGAAGAGGCTCGGATAAAGATGATTTTGCTATCTGGGACACGGTTTGGACTAGAACATTTACTTCAGAGGTGACTGCCCCATTTTCATTTGATGACTTTACTATTGAAAGTGGAGTTATTTATAAATATGAAATTACATTTACTAATAATAATATTAACTATTTTATTGTAGAAGGTCCAGTGTTATCAATATTTGATAATGCTTTTCTAACAGGAGAAGGAACTCAATTATGTGTTCGTTTTAATCCAAATATTAGTTCTTTTAAACGAAATGTATCAGATAATCTTGTTAATACTATCGGTAGCCAATATCCATACATTACAAGAAATGGAGATATGGATTATCGAAGCTTCACTTTAAGTGGTACTATTGCTTATGAGATGGATATTGAACATCAATTTACAACTAGAAGTTCAATGTATGGAGATTGGATTAATGTGTATGGTTCATATTTTGTAAACCATTTTTATAATCAAAGAAATGATTTACTTACGCAACGTAAATTTAGAGCATTAGTGCTTGATTATTTATATAGTGATATACCTAAATTATTTAGGTCTACTCCTGAAGGTAATATTTTAGTTAGGATTACAGACGTTTCATTAACACCAAATCAACAAGTAAATAGATTAATTTATGATTTTACTTGTACTGCGATAGAAATAGGTGAAGCGAGTATAGAAAATTGTAAATTATATCAAATTCAAGATTTTGGAGATTAAGGAGGTTTAGACATGATTAAGAAATATCCTTATTTATCAGATGTAAACTTTCTTAATAAAATATATGGACAACACAATAGAACTAATTATGTGCTTATTACCTCTTTAGATTGGAATGAAAGACCTATCAAAGAGGTTCAAGGGAAAATAACTGCAGGCACCATTAATATTAACGGGGATTCTTCAGTTAGAAGAACTGCAAATTTATCTATTAAAGTATTAGATGATGATAGCAATTATTTAGATTTAAATAATCTTTTTGCAATAAACAAAAAAATATTCATAGAAACAGGGTTTAATAATGGATTTACTCATTTAGGAGACTCTTATTATTCTTCTTATCCTATTATATGGTTTCCTTTTGGAACTTTTATTATTCAAACATACAGTATTACACATGATTCAAGTGGAATTATGATTAATCTTACTCTTGGAGATAAAATGTGTTTACTAAATGGAACTGCGGGAGGCACCATTCCCGCATCTACAAACTTTGAATCTTATGATACATTGGGGCCAGATGGTGATTTACATACTGAATTTATTCGTATTAACCAATTAATTCCAGAATTAGTAAATCATTTTGGAAAAGAAGATTTAAACAAGATTATTGTTAATGATATAGATGATAAAATTAAAAAAGTTATGAGATGGACAGGTGTAAACCCTCTTTTCTTATGGCTTAATAATTCAGATAAAAGAAATGTATTTTATACAACTATTAATGGTTCTCCTGAAAACTTAGGACTCTCATCTTCTGATTGGACTAGACGACAAATCTTATTTAATTATGATGCAGGATATACATATGTAGATTTCGTTTATCCAGGAGAATTAACTGGTGCTGCGGGAGATAGTGTTTGTACTATTTTAGATAAAATCAAAAATACATTAGGTAATTATGAATATTATTATGATGTTTTTGGTAATTTTATCTTTCAAGAGATTAAAAATTATGTTAATGTATCAGAATGGAGAACATATTATCAAGATGCATTAAAAGATAATGACGGTCATTTAGATTATAGATATGAACCTAGGTTAGATACAGCAGTCTATAATTTTAATGATTCAAAATTTGTTATTAGTTATAATAATTCACCAAAGTTTGAAATGATTAAAAATGATTTCATTGTATGGGGAGTTAGAAAAGGAACTGATAATACCTCTTATCCTTGCTGCTATCATTTAGCTATTGATAAGAGACCTGTATTAACAGAAGATTATTCAAATCCTATACCAATTTGTTTTGACACCAGTGTAGATGATAGAATTAAAAGATGTTATGATATAAAAGGTATTTATACAGATTTAGCAACTTTAAAAGAAAAACATCCACAAGGTATTGTTGGTGAATATTATTATATCAATAACGCAACAGAAGGCGGAGTTTATACTTGGATTTCTGATATTGCTAGATATAATACTTTATTGAATAATTTAAAAAGTGCGGGAACGCCTGTCTCAAGTAGCGACAACTCTTATATTTCCGCAGAAGTTAATGCTGGATATGTAAAGATGGAGTTAGCTACATATTATCCAGCTGGCGCTTTTACTATCCCTGGACCAGACGAAAATGATAATCCACAAACTAATTGGAGAAATATTTTATATTTTCAAGGAGTGTTCCAAGCTGCGCAAGGATTAGATACAAATTATTATTGGGCTGAGTTATATAATGAATGGCCTAAGATATATGATATAGAAAATAATGATTGGTATGAAGGAGTTTTAGATTCTCCATCTTCTTTAGACTGGTGGTTAGATTTAATAGACAACGATGCAGAATTAAATAAATTCAGTGTTGATGCTATTGGACGTAGAAGCTATGCAAAAACAGATTCTCAATGTAATTGTGTATTTGAGCCTGATATACCAGATATTATTATGGTTAATGTTGGAAATCGAGAAGATTTAATAGATAGTAGAAGTGCTATGACACAGCAGCAATTAACTGAATTGGGATTAATTCCAACTCAAGTTTCTGAAGCTGTTTATGAATCGGTTATTGAAGGTGGAATATTTAATTCTTGTTATCAACATATTAGACAAATTCTTACAGATTATACAAGTTATAATGAAAGTATTTCATTAACTTGTCTACCAATATATCATTTAGAACCTAATACAAGAGTATTTTTTAATGATCCTGAAATAGGAATTTATGGGGATTATATTATTAATACAATTTCTTATACTCTTGGAAATACTGGAACAATGACAATAAATGCAAAGAAATGTATAGAAAAAATTTAAGGGGATGCTTAATAGCATCCCCATTTTTTTTATTCCCAATTAAAAGCTTTAGGCTCTGGTTTTCGATTAACTTTAGCATGACCTATACATATAGCATCTGCAATATCATCATTTACAGTTATGTTATAATTGTTTTTTATAAACTCTATATCTCTTGCTTTTAATGTATCTCTATTTACTCCACCTTGCTGAATCCCGCATTGTTTTCTCCAAGATGAAGCACCTATAAATTCAACTTCTTCATTGTAATGATGAAACATAAGAACTATTGCAGCTTGTAAATAAAATAATGCTTTAAAAGTTGCAAGATTTTTACTCCATTTAACATCATTTAGATTATCTGGAATAATTTGTTCCATAATAATTTGAGTTTTATTTAGGTTATAATTATTATAAATTTTTTCAATTTCATCTGTCATATTTTTTATTCTAGTTAAAACATTTTTAGAAGATTGAGAAATACATTTATATTCAATTAATTCTTTATCTTTAAATATTGCAATTCCAGTACTTTTTGTACTTGCATCTATTGCAATAGTATATATATTATCCATATTGATATAATACCTCCTTGTTTGAGTATAGTATATCAAAATTTTTCATTTTTGTCAAGCGGCGACCATTTTGTCGTTGATTTTACAAAAAGATTTAATTTTTATCACAACTTTTAATTTTGCTTTAAAAGTTAATTAATAATTGACAATGGTAAATAAAAAATGGATGACTTCCGCCATCCATTTTTCGTTATTTATACACCTGTTGAACCAAAGCCATCAGCTCCTCTTAAGGTGTCATCTAATTCATCACATTCTTCAAGTGAAACTGTTCTGTCATAAGGCTGTATTATTAGTTGTGCAATTCTATCATTCATATGTATAAACTGAGGAAGTGTTCCATGATTATGCAAGGCTACTATCAACTCTCCACGGTAGTCAGCATCAATTACTCCTACTTTATTTGCAGGAGCGAGTCCCTGTTTTGTAGCAAGTCCAGACCTCGGATAAATACCCCCAAAGTATCCTTCAGGAATGGCAATCGCTATACCTGTTCCTATCTTGACAGTTTCTCCTGGATTTATCTGGAGTATCCAATCCTGAGATGGGGTCTCCGCAGTCCCAAGTCCGTAATTATTTGCATATAAATCAAATCCCGCAGCTGAAGGACTTCCTTTAGTTGGTATGATAGCAAATTTATTTAACTTTTTTATTTTCATTTTTTATTCTCCATATGTAATAGTTACTGTTGCATCAGGCTCTTTTTCATCTGTAAAAGTCTTGGTTAAACTTACTTTATACCAAGCATCAATTACTTCACCCTTTTGTTTTCTTTCTTTATATTGAGAACTATGCTTTGTTAAAGTAAATCTATTATCTGCTTTAGCTTCCTCAATCATATTAATAACTTCATTCTCTGAATCAACTCTATATGTTTCTACTACTTGTGTAAGATATTTCATTTATTCTACTCCTTTTAAAAGAATTTTTAAATTATTTTTATTATATTTATCTAATTCTTCTTTTTGTATATCTCTTTGAAGTTTTGCACAGAAATTTTCATTTCCATGCAGTTCTAACTCATTAACATTATAAATATTAATTAACTCCATAACTGCATTTGGAAAATCTTCTAACTTAACTAATCTTAACTCTTCTGTTTCAAATCTATCATTTAAGACGTATATCTTTTGATTTACATCAAAAGGTCTTATATAACTTGCAAGTTTCATAATTATCCTCCTTACTCACATTCAATTACCGCCTGATCATATGGGAATAAATAATAACAAAAAGCTTCTCCATCTATTTTTATCCAAATTTCAAAAGCTACTCCATCATCAGCTCTATCTATACTTAAAATTTCCCCTCTATTAACACAACATTGTAAAACTTCTTTTGAAGCTGTATGTGCGGCGGTAGATGTTTTATTTAAGTTAAATATTGTATAATCTCTTTGGTCATGACATAACATCATAGCATATTGAACTACATCATTTTCAAAAAAATCGAATAAATCTTCTTGTTTTCTAGCTAACTCAAGATGATTTAAAGGTTTTTCTTCTTTTAATACCATTTCCTTATTTGCTTCATATAAAGTGCCAGCATTTAATTCCATTTATTAATCTCCTTTTTTATCTTATATATAAATATTATATAAAAATTTTCAAAAAAAATCAAGGGGATTTCATACGAAATCCCCTATTTTATTTATAGATATTTTGAATGCTTTACTCTCATTTCAGTTTCTTGAATTTTACCTTTATTAAAAGCTGTTAAATAATCACCTGTTAGATACCCGGTAACACGTCTAAGTCTTTGTATATTGTCGCTGCCACATCGAGGACATTTACAATTTAGTTCAACCTCTCCTTGGAATCCGCAATCTAAACATGTATCTGCTGGAACATTAATTGCAAAATATGGAATGTCATGATCCATAGCATAATTAATAATAGTTTCAAGTGCTTCTAAGTTATCTTTTGCGCTTGCATCTAATTCTACATAAGTAATGCATCCCGCAGAACTATATCCAGTTAATTGAGATTCAATATCAATTTTTTCAAAGGGATTCATTTCTTTCCATACTGGAACGTGAATAGAATTAGTAAAAAATTCTTTATCTGATACATTAGGAATTTCTCCATATTTAGCTTTAAATTTTTGCATAGCTGTATAACACGTATTTTCGGCTGGAGTGTAATAAACACCAAAATTAAGTTTATATTTTTGTTTAAATTCCACACATCTCTTTTTAAATAGTGATTCAATCTTTTTTGCTAATTCCATACCTTCTTTTGTTGTATGGTCTTTACTTATTAAAATTTGTAAACATTCAGCTAATCCTAATTGTCCGAGTGCAAGAGTTCCATGTTTTAAAGCTGAATAAATACCTTCTTCAGGTTTATATCCTCTCATAACATTATTTTCATACATAAATTTTGCGGAATTAGGATCCTGATTGCATATATATTCAAATCTTTCAATTAGCATGTCTTTAGCTTCATGTATTTTTTTATCAAGTAATTCTAAAAATACATCTAATAAAGTGTCCCCACAATCCCAAAGACCATTTTTTTCATATAATTCCTTTGCTTCCATCGCTATTGTTGGAAGAATAATAGTTACTGGACATATATTACCTCTGCCATCTTTTCTTTGAGGATTAACTCCAGGTTCTGCATTTATATCAGCTCCGTTCGCAGTTCTACAGCCCATAGTACTGAAGTATGTCTCTGGATCATTACGGTCATAACCTGCGTTCCCGCTCCAATCAACATTAGCATAGTTTGGATAAAGTCTTCTAGCAGTGCTTTCAAGAGCGAGTCTGTATAAATCATAGTTAGGTGTTCCAGGTTTATCATTAACACCTTTCATATATTGAAAAATTCCACAAGGGAATATACTCGTTTTATGTAATTTACCAACGCCTTTAATACATCCTTCAAGTAATGCTTTTGTTACCATTCGACCTTCAGGTAAAGTGCAAGTACCATAATTTATTGAAGTGAATGGAAGCTGATTTCCACTTCTTGACTGAAGAGTATTGAGGTTATGATACATACCTTCAACTGCTTGTTGAGTTTCTTTAATTGTCATGTCCATGGCATATTTATATGCCTTTTCAGATAATTTTTTTAAATAATCCCATTCAATACTTTGTATTACTTCTATTCTCTCATCAGTATTTTCTAAATATTTTAAACCATTATTGTAATGTTTCTTAAAACTCTTCCTAACATAAGGAACCATTGTCCAATCAAGGTGACTTGCGCTAACTCCACCAAATTGCTGAAGTGATTGTAACTGGAATATTACTGCTACAAGCTGGAAAGCGGTGCTGATAGAATTAGCTGGGCGGACATCAGTCTGCCGCGTGTTAAAACCATTTGCAAGTAAATCATCAAAAGGAATAGTTAAACAGTTGTGCATACCAACTGCATATGAGTCTAAATCATGAATATAGATTTCATTATTTAGATGATTTTCTTTTGACTTTTTGCTCATACAATAGTTCAAAGCAAAGTCTTTCATTATAACAGAATCAGCCTCGCCTTTTCTGCCTCCGAAACTTCGCTCATCAACATTCGCATTTTGATTTACGACTTCCTCAGCCAAGAGTTTTCTCTGCATTTCTTGCATAATAGGATTTCTAATATTTCTAATCTTATTTCTTTCATCCCTATATACAATATATGCTTTTGCAACGTCTTTCCTTTTAGTAGACATTAATCCTTTTTCTACCATATCTTGTATGGACTCTACAGTATATATTTCATCAGAATTAAAAATTTCTTTTTCTATATAATCTGCGATTTTTTCAGCTTTTTCTTCTGCGTATTCATTAACATCTTTATCAATAGCTACAAAAGCTTTTAATACTGCTTCAATAATTTTCTGTTTATTAAAAACTACAAGTCGTCCATCTCTTTTTTTAATTTTTTTCATAATATTAACCTCCAAGCATTTGAATATTTTAGGATAATTAATATGATTTTTAAAGCTATCTTATTAAGTATTTTTGTCCGGATATACCATATCTCCTATGCGAACTATTTTTTTAAAAAAACTATCATCATAATAATTGGTTATATGCCATTCTGTAGCTTGATGCAATCTAGTATTAAAAATATAATCATCAATATCAGTAAGAAAACGTCTAGCTATTTCTTGACAATCTGGATCTTCTTCTCTATTTAATATATGTATCAACCTATCTTTTGCATTTGTTTCTATATAAATTATTTTTAAATCAATATTAGTTCTATTTTCTTCTAGCATTTGTTCTACCATAATATTATTCATAGGTAAAATATTGATTTTATCTTCCTTTAGACTTTTTATGCTTAATCCATAATACCACCCTCTAAACTCTTGTGCATTAAGCATATTTCCATTTAAAACTTGTGCTAAAAAATCTTCAGATGAAAGAAAATTGTATCCATTATCCTCACTATTTCTTTGAGGTCTTGTTGTTGATAATATTACATAATGATATTTATTTGGTTCATATTCTGACAAGTAGCGGGCGGCGGTGTCTTTCCCGCACCCGCTTGGTCCTACAATACCTAATATTTTATACATCCTTTTTTCCTCTTTCATTTTCTAACAATAAATTTCCTTGTTCATCTATATCAGTTATTTTATAAATTGTGTGCCCTTGAGTTGAAGCGTATTTCTTTACAACAAACATATCATCCCGTCTAAATCCATTTATAATAAGCATCGTTCCTCTAGTAAACCATCCTTTTTCTACTATCTTTTTAGTACCGTCTGGTTGAGGTTCACTTAGCTGCCGCTTATACATAGCATACATATCTCTTGTAAATTTAACAGGTACAACTCCTTCTGTTGTTAATAATGTAATACTATGTCTACTATCATTTTTACTAATAACTGTTCCCGCTATTCTAAATAATTGATAAATTGGTACAGTTTTTCTCCAAAATGCAATTACTATTGGTTCAGGATTATGGTCAAAGAAATTTTCAATTCCATATTTTTCCTTGTTTAAATTCACTAATTCATGGTCATGATAATAAAAACATAATGCATCCATTTCCCATGCAGATAAATTTGTTTTTTTATTATACTTTTTCCATTCTTCTTTAAATAATAGTAAATTATATTCTGCTAAAGCTTCATCGTGATGTTCTTTTAACCACTCTCTAACATTATTCATATAATAATCATATATTTCTTTTTTCCATATATCTTTTTTAATAATTGAAACTCCTTCATTTGCTTCAATATAATCATAATTAAAAATAGGATGATCTTGCATATTTTTTAAATAAAAATTTACTACATTATCTGTCATCACATAATATTCGGTATTTGTTTCTCTATCTATCCATCTATTGTTTTTTAAATCTTTATTACAATAAAATATCTTTTTTTCAAAGTCAAGAGAATTTGGAATTATTCCTTTTTCAATTAATCCATTAAGATTAGAAAGAGTTAATTTCTTTTTTGGTTCACAGGTATAAGAAAGATAGTATGTCATATTTACAAACCTAGGCTCTTTCTTTGTTTCAAAATCTTCCATATAATTGTCAAAAGCTCCACCTTTTATTAAAGAAATCATAGCTGGTTTTTTTATTTTTACTCTATTCATAAAATCTTTAATATTTTTATAAGGTCTGCCTTTCTTAATTATATCTATCATTTCAGAATTAACACCACTTAAAGCTTTCATTCCAAAAAGAATTTGATTATTTTTTATATCAGGTTTAAAACCATAATCAGATTTATTAATATCTACCAATGAAACTTTTATATTATGCGCTCTAATTTCTCCTAAAGCTTTAGCTATTTTTGCATAATCAGAATTTTTCTCTTTAGCTTCAATATCTTCATTATCTATATCATTATTTTCATCAAGACTTCCGCTATTTATCATTAAAACTGCAGTATCCCAATATATAGGGTTCCACTTTGTTGCTAAATATGCAGTTTGATAACCTATAAAACTATAAGCAAGAGCATGAATATCTGAAAATGAATATCCTAATTGCGGGCGGGCAACCGCATCCCAAACGTATCTACCTGCCGCCTCACTTTTAGCTTGTTCTTTTATTTTAACTCTTAATTCTGGAATTTTTGACATTTGCTTTTTACCAATTATTTTTCGTGCTGCATTAGCATCTTTTAATGAAAAACCGCAAATATCTTCATCCATTAAACTTTTCATTAATTGCTCTTGGGATATACCTACTCCAAATGAAACTTCAAGATACTTTTTGAAAGCTTGTTTTTCTTTATCGGATAATCCATAATGATTCATTTCAACTTCCCATGCATTTGAATCATTTTTAAAACGAACATATTTATCCATAGGATTTTCTTCTCCATCTGGAGCCATAAGTCTAATTAAACCATTTGTATTACTAAGCTCTTGTATATCATGAGGTTGAACCTTTTTAATCCCCTGACTACCTATATCGCTATCAAACTGAAAACAAGCCAATATCTTATTTTCATCTATATTTTTCCACACTTCTTCATTATTTATATCTATAACTTGAGGATGTAAATATTTATTATATATTTCTCTAATTGTTAAATCTTGTTCAATTACTCCATCTTCTTTTAAGAAATATATAGTTTGTAATATCATATCTTGAACAGAAGTTAACAAGAAATCATATTTCGTCATTCCCGCAGCTTCACAATCATGTAGATCATACTGAGTTACAATCTCACCATTTGGTGCTTTCATAAAACATCCAAATTCATATGGATTACTATCAAATAAAATAACTCCTGAAGCATGAATACTTCTTGCTTTTATTAATCCTTCAATTCCTTTTATTATATCTAATAATCCTGGGTACTTTGATACTTCTTGAATGAATAATGCAACTGGCATCCGCCCTTTATCAGGATTACCATTAACCATTTCATCTATTGTCCAGTTAAATCCTCTTTCAATAGGAACTAAACTCGCTAAATAATTTGAAGTATCTGAATCAATACCATCAAGATAATCTTCACTTCTATACCCGCGGCAAGCGGTAATTATTGCTGACTTAGCTGTTTCTGTTGAAAAAGTTACAATATGAGTTGCTCCTAAGTTAGTTCTTGATAATTCATCTATATCTTCATTGAAGTTACGTCCTCTTTCTTCTTTAATCTTTTTCATAATTAAAGGTCTTTTACTTGGACATAAGTCTAAGTCAATATCAGGAAGTTCTATTCTATCTTCATTTAAGTATCTAAAGAATGGGAGATTCCATTCTATTGGGTCTAGCTGAGTAACTCCTAGAAGATAATGATTTAATCCTGCACATGAGCTACCTCTTCCCGCGCCAACAAGACTTCCGCAATCCCACATCATGTCAATATAATGCTGTAAAGTAATAGGATACTTAAAAATATTTGTACCAAGTTTTTCTCCTATTGTTTTCTTTACTTTTGCTTCATGCTCAAGTTCATCAAGATAAGTTTGATTATACTTGCCTAATTCTTCTAATTTATTAACGCACTGATTTACCCAATATCTATCATACTTATTATCAGAGCGATACATTTCTGTTAAAATAGGGAAGTTCTCTTTAAAATCATATTTTCTTTCTTGTTTAGGATATTCTGGAACATCAACAGATGGGATTGTCTGATTATGTCTTAAATCATATATTTCAATTTTATTAAATACTTCCATACTATTTGCACAAAATTCTTGATAGTACGTTTGTATAAATTCACCAAAAGAAGGAGTTAAATCTTCTATACAGTCATTCTCATCATGTAAGAAAGCATACTGATAAAAAGCATCTACCTCTCTATCCCCTTCGCTTGAATTAAGATATGATTTATGAACATATCTATCATTACGAGATAAGAAATGTGAATCATCTCCTATTACAACTTTTCTTTTAAATAAATTTGCAATCTCTATAAGTTTTTGATTTGCGACAATCTGTTCTTTACTTGCGCCAGGTGCTATTTCAATATAAAAATCATCACCGAATAAATCTATATTAAAATTCATATAATTAATAATATTATTATATGAAGTTATTTCCTGTTCTTTATTTCCAGTTTTTCTTGCCTCTAACATAGCAAGAATATTTATTCCTAATTCTGAACCAATACATGCGGAAGTCGCTATTAAGTGTCCTGGATTAGACTTTATAACATTAGAAAGCTCACTCTTTAAAGTTGGAACTCTCTCTAATCCTCTATCATAATATGAGTTCATCCATGCCACTGAACTAAGTCTCCGCAGCTGTTCATGTCCTTCTTTATCTTTTGCAATTAAAATAAAATGAGGATATTTTTGATTCTTATTTCTTTCGTCACATAAATATATCTCATTTCCTATTGCTATTTTAAAATCTTCATATTCATCTTGTAATTTACACACACGAATAGATTGGGCTAGTGTCTCATGGTCTGTAATCGCCATTCCCGCAAGCCCAATCTCTTTTCCTCTTTTTACTAATCTATCTAATTGATTAATACTATCAACCAAACGAAAGTTTGAAGCATCTGTATGATTATGCACACTAAAACGTGGAATAATATTCATAGCTCTTTGTCTCCATTTCATATTTTTCTATAAATATTATACTATATTTTTTTATAAAAATCAAAGATCTTTTTGTCTATTATCAAGTTCTTGTATTAAACATTTATAATAATCCCATTCAGGATAAGACTGTGGAGGTTGATTATGATTATATATTTTATTTTTAATATTATTGATTGCAGATAGTAATTCACCATAAGTTAGCTGTTGTAAATTTTCATATACTTGTGGAGTTATTATCATCACTCTCCTTTTCCTACCTCACAATAACAACTTTATTTTCGGCTCTGGTTATAGCGGTATATAACCATTTTTTATGTTCATCTTCTTTATAAGGGAATTTTTCTTCTATTACTAATACGTTTTTCCATGAACTACCCTGTGCTTTATGACAAGTTATTGCATATGCAAAAGTAAAACTATAAGGAATTAAATTTGCATATTTAGGATTTTTACCTAATATAAATCTCTGCTTAGGTGTTAAGTAATTTTCTCCTTTAGTGATTAATTTTTTATCTATATTTAAAGTTCCAAAGTTATCACCAGTTTCAGAAATAAATTCTCCCATATAAATAGGAATTTCATTAAATGGAACTTTAGCAAACGGAGGGGTGTATACAAAAGATTCAAAAGGATTATGAAAATATCCTATAACACCATTCGTTAAAGCATTACCATTTTCTGAAAAGGTTTCCCATGAGTTATTTAAATTGATTACTTTGTCACCATCACATAGCTCTCCTTCATGTCCTAAAAGCTGTCTCATTTGATTATTGATATTTATCCTCGTTGCATTAGTTGCGCAAAGAATAATATCTGCCCATTGTAACATACCTGTATTTAATTCTGTTTTAGGAAGAACAATAGCATCATCTGATTTAAAGTTATCTATAGGCTCACCATTTCTTACTTTCATACTAAGCTGAATAATACCGCTATCCGCTTCTTGTCTCATAATTTCACTAAGGAAAATATGAGGATTATCTAGTAAGTGATTATCGTCATCTTTATTTATTGGCGGCAACTGCCCTGGATCCCCACAGAATACAATATATACATCTTTATATTTTAATAGCCTTTCTGCCATTTTTGCAGGCAGCATACTACATTCATCAACTATAATAATTTTATATTCAAGTTCAGTTTTAGGTTTAAAAATAAAAGTTCCATCAGACTTTGGAATAGCTTCGTACATAAGTCTATGTGCTGTCATAGCATTTTTATTACCTTTATCAATAAGAACTTGAGCTGCTTTTCCAGTGTATGCGCAAAAACATACATCTTCCTCTTCTTCTATCCCCTGTGCGGAAAGCGCGTCTATGATAAATCGGACTAGAGTACTTTTACCTGTACCGGCATACCCGCTGATTACAGTATAATGCTCATGATTTTTGTATCTATTTAATACTATTTCTAAACCTTTCTGTTGATCTTTAGTAAGTTCCATCAATCATGTTCTCCCATTGCTTCATCTAAAATTTCACCAAATTTTAAAATATCTCTTTGCATTACATGGAAAGCTGAATCTGGAGAAATTTGTTTTTCTCTTATCTCCAACCTAGCCATAGCTTCTCTAGCTCTTATATATCTATACATTAATGAATCATACATATATCCCTTACAATGGGGATTATTTTTAACTATTTCATTAACCGTATCTTCATTTAAAGTTAAAGTTATTGTTTTATTTGTAGTTAGCATAATATTACTCCTTTTATTTTTATATAAATATTATAACATATTTTTTTATAAAAATAAAAAAGTGGAGTGAAAAAGTTGAAAACCACTTTTTATCTGGATTGCGACCATTTTCACTCCAATCAATTAATATGTAATTACCCCACTCCATTACATTGCACTCCTCGCCCAAAATTATCACTACCTAATAGATAGGGGAGTGTCTCCCTATTAGTATTAAAGAGATTCAAAAATCAATTTCTCAGGTAATATATCTTTACAAATATAAATACTTGCAAAAGATACTCCTTTTTGAACAATCTTCATATCTTTATCTCGATAATAATTAATACGTTTATCAAAAATTAATGCTTGACAATCTTTTAAATATTCAAACCTTTTTTGCCCTTGGAGTGTTGGTAGCGGCAGTAGCATAGCAAAAGGCTTATTTAATTCATACAGCCTTTTTAATATCATATCTTTTATACTGAAAGGTGGATTTGAAATAATATAATCATAATGCTCACTTGGTTCATATTCAAAAAAATTCTGTCCAGTATCAATATGACTTGGTATGACTTTAATACCATTCTTTTCAAAAACTTCTATATATTTACTTTGTCCTTTAATATCAAAAGGACACCAAATAGTTTTAT